>Ga0075163_10000486_pt1 | contig 51077 bp, 49 predicted proteins | sample JI1023141ADNA_FD_71478 | JGI IMG/M metagenome (GOLD analysis project Ga0075163, IMG submission 71478) | Wastewater effluent complex algal communities from Wisconsin, to seasonally profile nutrient transformation and Carbon sequestration -... | ecosystem: Engineered > WWTP > Effluent > Algae...
AGTAACGATTATCTTGGTTTTTCAAGGATGGGATTATTAACGCGCAAATTAAAAAGTAGTCATTTTAATTCTGATTATTTTGGCGCGACTGGTTCGCGACTGGTAAGCGGGAATTCATCTTTTGTGGAGGAGGCGGAAAAACAGATAGCCTTGTTTCATCACGCTAAAAGCGCTTTAATATTTAATTCGGGGTACGATGCTAATCTGGGATTACTTTCATGTGTGCCACAGAAAGATGATTTGGTATTATTTGATGAGTTGATCCACGCTTCCATTTATGATGGAATTCGCCTGGGGTATGCTACGCATTATAAATTTAAACATAACGATCTCACCAGCTTAAAAGATTTGGTTCAACGGCATCAGGGAACCTTCAAAAATATCTTCATTGTGGTTGAAAGTGTTTATTCCATGGATGGGGATAGTGCGCCGCTTCTTGAAATTGCAGAACTGATTAAGCCCATGGAAAGTGCCTTTTTGATAGTAGATGAAGCTCATGCAATTGGTGTTTTTGGTAAACAGGGCAGGGGATTGTGTAATTCTTTAGGAATGGAACAAAGGTGTTTTGCCCGTTTATACACTTACGGCAAAGCTATGGGCTGTCATGGCGCGGTTATAGTAGGAAGCGAAATTTTGAGGAGTTATTTGGTTAATTTTGCCCGCCCTTTCATTTATACTACCGCCCTCCCTAATCAAAGTATTGATGCCATACTTAATGCCTATCAATTATTGATTGAAACTGATCGTCAGGAAGCGCTACAGGATAATATTTCTTATTTCTATTCCAAAACATCGGGTATTAGAAAAATTATTAAAAGTCAGAGTGCGGTTCATAGCCTGATTGTTGGAAGTAATGCGGAAACCGATCGTCTTGAAAAATTACTTAAGGATAAAAACATTCATGCAAAATCAATAAAAAGCCCCACAGTAAAAGAAGGCACTGAGAGAATTCGTTTTTGCATTCATGCTTATAATACACGAGAAGAAATGGATAGACTTGTTGAAGTCATAGATGAATTTTTGAAATGAGTTGCTACTTTGTTACGGGTATTGGAACAGGAGTTGGTAAGACATTTTCGGCGGCCGTTCTCACAGAGGCATTACAGGCAGATTATTGGAAACCAGTTCAAACGGGATTGTCAGATGGAACAGATACGGCAAGTATAAAACAACTGATCACAAATTCCAAAACGAGATGTTTTAATGAAAAATATAGTTTCAGGGAACCTGCCTCTCCTCACCTGGCAGCAGCGCTTGAGAATGCGACTATTGATATTGATCAATTGAAATTGCCTGCTTATTCTAACCGAGGGTTAATTATTGAGGGAGCTGGCGGGATATTAGTGCCTTTAAATAATACTAGTTTTGTAATTGACCTAGCAAAAAAATTCAACGCGGAAGTAATATTAGTTTGTAGAAATTACCTGGGCTGCATTAATCACTCATTGTTGAGCATTGATTTTCTGGTAAAAAATAATTTTAAGGTAAAAGGAGTCATTTTGAATGGTGATTTTGAACCAATCATAAAATCAACCATCGCTAACTATGCTGGTCTTCCCGTGTTGGCAGAGTTTCCGCACGAGTCTGTTGTCGATCGCGCATCCATTTTAAAACTAGCTAAATCTATTAATTTACCGAGCTTCGCTTAAAGCGGAAACTGTTTAGCACGATACGAATGGAAAATTCAATAAAAAGGAAACAAGAGAGGGACAAAAACTCCATATGGCATCCATTCACCCATCAACTTTCGGCAAAACCTGCCATTCCAATTGTGAGGGGAGATGGATTATATTTTTATGACGACAGTGGCAATCAGTACATGGATGCTATTTCCAGTTGGTGGGTAAACTTGCATGGTCACTGCAATCCCTACATATCTGAGAAGGTAAGCGAACAGCTGTTTACTCTTGAACACTGTCTGTTTTCTGATTTCACGCACGCGCCGGCAATTGACCTGGCTGAGAGGTTATTAAATCACTTACCGGATAATCAATCCAAAATATTTTATTCAGATAATGGTTCCACGGCAGTGGAAGTGGCTTTAAAAATGGCGCTCCAGTATTGGCATAACAAGGGAATTGATAAAACAACTTTTATTGCTTTTGAAAATGGTTATCATGGAGATACCTTTGGGAGTATGAGCGTAGGAGCCCGCAATGTATTTAACGGCGCATTTGAAAGCCTGTTGTTTAACGTTGTTCATGTTCCTTTACCTAAGGCAGAGGATTTCGAAACCTATAAAGAAAAATTTATCGGGTTGCTTCAAGTTAATAAAATAGCGGGGTTCATTTTTGAGCCTTTGGTGCAGGGGGCGGGGGGCATGATTATGTACGACGCGAAATTGTTGAACGAAATGATTTTGTGTTGTAAACAACACAACATATTGTGTATTGCTGATGAGGTAATGACGGGTTTTGGCAGGACTGGTAAATTTTTCGCAAGCGATTATTTAACAAATAAACCGGATATTTTCTGTTTAAGTAAAGGGCTCACCGGTGGTTACATGCCGATGGGGGTAACTAGTTGTAGCGCTTTTATTTATGATGCTTTTTTAAGTCATGACAAAACGAAAACTTTTTTTCATGGACATAGTTACACTGCTAATCCAACTGCTTGCAGCGCGGCACTGGCGAGTCTCGACCTTATGGAGAAAGAAACTACCTGGGAACGGATAAAGATGATTGCCACAAGCCATCAAAAATTTATAAAAACAATTCATTCTTCCCCTTTGATTAAGGAAGCGAGGACTTTAGGAACGATACTTGCCATCGAGTTAACAACGCAAGACGGCTCTCATTATCTGCACGCGTTTTCCGAAACGATCAGCAATTATTTTTTAAGTCGGGGTATCTTGTTGCGTCCATTAGGTAATATTTTTTACCTTATTCCACCTTATATTATTACCGAGGTGGAATTGAACAGTATTTATTCCACAATCAAGGACTTTTTAAATTTCATTGCGGAAAAACCTGTTTTTTCTTAACAAGGAGTTTATCCAATTTCCAGGTTAACAAACCGCTTGCAATTCCTACTAAAGCGCCTGCCAATACATCAGTGGGGTAGTGCATTCCCAGTCGCATGCGCGAATAACCCACTAATCCGGCGTAAGCATAGGACGGAATTGTTACGTACCACTTTTTATAAGTACAACTTAATGATGTTGCAGATGCAAAAGCGGCTGTAGTGTGCCCACTTGGAAAAGAAAATGTACCCGTATGGTCCCGTTTAATAATCTCTGAAGGATATTTGTCGAAGGGTCTTTCCCGCCGGATGGTATATTTTAATCCCGTTGAAATACCCATAGCCAGTACTATGGTAATTGCACTTTTGTAACCATCCCTGACAAGCTCATTGTCTTTTTTCGAATAACCGTGGGTTAATAGGCCTAACGGAGTAATAATTCCTACAGGGTAGGCAGAAAATGAAACGGCCTTCATGGATTTGTCCCAGGAAGGCTGTTCTTTCGCATTGAACGTTTTTAAAATTTCGAGGTCCTGGTTTTGACCGTTAATTGTTACAAGAATTAAACAGAAACACAGGATGAAGAGCAATTTTTTCATTTAGCCTGTGCTTTTGAAAAGTTTAAGATTGGAAAAGAGGATATTTTTCCATCATGGCACTTACTTTCTTTTTGATTTTAGCAAGTTCTTTGACATCGTCTTTTTTCAAGAGAGTCTGATTGATCAGATCAACGATTTTAAGACAGTCTTTTTCCTTAAGTCCTCTTGTTGTGATGGCGGGACTACCAATCCGGATTCCAGAAGTTACAAATGCTGATTTATCATCAAACGGTACCATGTTTTTATTTACCGTAATATGCACCTGTTCCAGAGCGGCAAGAGCGTCCTTACCTGTAAGGTTTTTATTGCGAAGATCAATCAGGAACATGTGATTATCTGTTCCTTTTGATACAATGTTGTAGCCCAAATCCATAAATCCCTTAGCCATAATTTGTGCGTTTTTTATGACCTGTACACAGTAGTGCATGTATTCGTCAGTAAGGGCTTCACCATAAGCAACCGCTTTGCCAGCGATGACATGTTCAAGGGGCCCACCTTGTGTGCCGGGAAAAACTGCCATGTCTAACAAATTACTCATCATCTTGATTTCACCTTTCGGTGTTTTTTCACCAAATGGGTTTTCAAAATCTTTACCCATCATGATCATGCCTCCACGCGGGCCACGCAGTGTCTTATGAGTGGTTGTAGTAACAATGTGACAATGTGGTAACGGGTCATTTAAAATTCCTTTTGCGATTAATCCACTTGGGTGTGCAATATCCGCCAACAGAATAGCGCCAACAGTGTCCGATATCTTACGTAAGCGCTCATAATCCCAGTCACGGGAATAGGCACTTGCCCCGCAAATGATCATTTTAGGTTTTTCTTTTTTGGCGGTTGCTTCAAGTGTGTCATAATTAATTCTGCCGGTTTCTTTTTCAACACCATAAAATACCGGGCGATATAACTTACCCGAAAAATTAACAGGCGAACCGTGCGTTAAATGTCCTCCATGCGAAAGGTCAAGACCAAGAATTGTATCACCAGGTTTAAGACAGGCAAGCATCACAGCGGCGTTCGCTTGTGCGCCCGAATGCGGTTGCACATTTACCCATTCTGCCCCGAACAATTCCTTAGCACGGTCAATGGCAAGTTGTTCTATCTTGTCAACCACTTCGCAGCCGCCGTAGTAACGTTTAAATGGCAAGCCTTCTGCATACTTATTAGTTAATACACTTCCCATGGCGTTCATAACCTGGTTGCTCACATAATTTTCGCTGGCAATTAATTCGATGCCGGTAACCTGCCGTTGATGTTCTTCTTTAATTAATTTAAAAATAGCGGTGTCTTTTTTTATCATGAGTGAAAGGATTTATTATATAGTTTTTCAGAGGCGAGTAAAATTAAACAAATTATGGGAGACTGGGCTATTCCTAGTAACCAGCGGCTGAGGGTATATTCATCATCCTGCAGTCTGTTATTAATAAAATAGCCATATGCCATCGACATACCCGATAAAAGTAACAAAATTGAATAAGAATAAATAAGGAAACGTCTTAATTTTTTTTCGGGGCTTAGTTTTTTCAGAGCAAGGTAGTTAAGTAGAAAGAAAAGCGCCACCCAAATCAGTGTATAAAAATATTTTGAATAGTACAAGGTGGTATAGGAAAAAGAATTGAATAAACTCATAATATCAGCAATAGGCAAAGTGGTATGGCCATAGTATTTTTCATACATAATGTTGTTTAATTGCACAAAAAAGAATTCGCGCGAATAGCCAAAGAGCCAAAAGACAAACAGGAAAAAAAGCAACCACTTATATTTCATTTTTTTTTGCTACCGACTTCGTTGAAAATTTGTTTACCCAAATCACCCATAAAAAAAAGATGAACGAATACACCAAAAATGTAAAAGTATAAGTATGATTAAAATCGAGATACATGGGATAATAGTTGGCAATTAAAACAAGGGCAATAACGCGTATCAGGTTTAAAACATGAATGGCAATTATACCAAGAGGGATAAACCAGATTTTACTTTTTTGATGACCAGGATAGGCGAGTATAAACACCGAAAATAGAGTAAACAAACTGATAGCGTTGCAATTTGAGCCTACCCAAACACCATTAGACCCATCAATACCAACGATTTGAAAATCCCTATCTTGAAGAACCGTAAATGTTTTATAACCAATTGATCTTAAAAAAAAATCAGATCCCTGAATAATTGTACCAATAAATTTTTGGTCGTAATAGGTATGACGTTTTACGACAAACTGGTAAATAAGATAAAGAATTAAATAAAGGGTAGAGGAGGTAAGAACGAACTTTAAAAAGGCATTTTGTTTAATGAAAGCCCTTGCCATAGTATTGTTTTAACAAGTAGCGCGGGACTTTTTACGGGAGTCGTATATTTTTTTTGCAACTAAAAGCAAACCGGCCGATATTAAAAATAGCAACCCGTTATCAATAGGGATACAAGGAGGCGGCCAACACCCTGGACCTCCCGAAGGTGGCGGTGGCGGTGCAGAAAGTAAACTTGTGCCAGAAAGCAAAAGTATAGCGGTAAACGTTTGGTGTAAGGTTTTCATTCCAGATGCCAAATATAGTTTTTTTTTCCTAATAAAGCAATAACCGCCAATAAAACTTTATATTTGTTAACTATTTTAGATAGTGGCTGTAAATTTTATAAATAACTCCCCAAACACCAAAAAACAGGGGGTGCTTTCCCAAAAAGATCTCAATGTTTTACTCCGAGTTATCAGGTATAATTGGTGGGTCCCATTAATTGTCCTGCCTATTTTTTATGGGATGGGGGTTTTCTATGTTTACCGTTTAACTAACATTTACAAGGCGTCTACTGAGTTTTTGCTAAAAACAAATGACGCGTACTACCAAAACAACGTTTTGAACGATGCTAGTTTTTACGCCTACAGTGCGGGTGGAAGTTACGTTGATAATGTAAATGAGCAACGAATCATCATGTCCTATGATCTTTCCAACAAAGTCGTAGATAAACTATTAGACCGGATACAGGTTTCATACTTTATTGTTGGGAAAGTCAGAACTACGGAGCAATTTATTGGTGTTCCATTTACGATTAAAGTTAATTCTATTAACCCGGGATTTTATGAAACTGTTTTTGATATTAAGCTGGTTGACTACGACAATTATGAGATTAGTTATGAAGTTGACGGAAAAAAAGAAATTAAAAAAGGATCGTTTGATAGAGATCTGGTTGATCCGGATTTGTTGATATCTGTTCAAAGGAATGAAAATTTCACAAAACAAAAGGTCGGGGATTTAAAAAACATCTTTTATCAGTTCTCCATTCATAGTAAAGATTATTTGATTTCAGGCATCCGGGGAAATTTAACCGTTGAAAATCCTGACTATACAAATATTTTAAAAGTTGGTTTAAAGGACATACTTCCCGAGAGAGCCATCCTTATTTTGGATACACTCAACAGTGTTTATGCCGCTGAAAAATTAAGGGCTAAATACGAACTTAATGAGAGAACGATTAATTACATTGATATTCAGCTTGACCAGATTACCTATTCGTTAAAGAGCATTGAAGATACAATGCAAAACTACAAAGAGCAGAAATCCATTATCGATCTTGATTGGGAGCAAAAAGACTTTCTGGGAAAAATTGGCACTTATGATGGACAAAAATCCCAACTCCAACTCCAATTGAACGTTTTAAACGACCTTGAAAAATACATTATTGAGGATAAAGACCCGCAGTTTTTGCCTCCAAATGTCATGATTTTTGAAAAAGCCGGATTCCTTACGAAAGCGGTTGCGGATTTATACGACAAACAAATTGAATTGAATAGGGTATATAATCTGGCCAAGGAATCAAATCCTGTTGTCAGAGATCTCAAAGAAAGTATTAAAAAGACGAAACAAGATATCCTTATCTACATTAATAATACCCGGAAAGCAACCGTTCAGCAGATTGAAGGGTTGAATAAAGAAATTCTGGTTTATATTAACGAGGCCAAATTGATTCCCAGTAAACAACGTGATATTCTCAACATTCAACGCCGAACGGCTGTAAGTGAACAGTTGTATAATTTTCTTCTTGAGAAAAAAGCGAATACGAAAATTGCGCGAGCAAGTATTGTACCCGATGTTAAAATTGTTGAAGCGCCGAGGAATATTGGAATTGATTCGCCCGATAAAAGTGCCAAACAAAAACAGTTTCTTTCTTTTGGACTCATTGTTTCCATCTTAATAATACTCATCAGGGTTTTACAATCAAAAATTCAAACCGCGGAGCACCTTAAGGAACTTACCGATTTGCCATTAATTGGGGTATTGCCTTATGTAAAGGACGCTGAAAGTGAAGGAATTATTGTCGAACAGACACCTACAGCGATTATATCGGAAGCGTTTCGTAATTTCAGAACCAACCTGCAATATGCAAATATTGACATCAACGCTAAAACTTATCTTGTAACGTCTTATCTGCCTGGAGAAGGAAAAACATTTACAAGCTCCAATTTGGCTGCAATTCTTGCAAAAAGTGGAAAAAGGACCGTTTTAATAGAATTAGATCTTCATAAACCCAGGGTTTATAAACGTTTCGGGTTGTTACCTCAGACTATTGGCATTACAACGTGCATCACCGGGCAAAATACCTACGAGGAAATTATTTCCGAAACTTACATTCCCAACCTATATTGTATTTATTCGGGCCCTATTCCACCAAATCCGTCGGAACTGGTTTTATCTTCTAAAATGAAAGAGATCATTGATAGGGCTAAGTCGGATTTTGACTACGTAATCATCGATACGCCACCGGCAGGATTATTATCAGATTCTCTTTACCTGATACAGCAGGTGGATGCTTCCATATTTGTTCTCAATACAAAAACCAGTACCAAAAAGGTGGTTTCCTTTATCGAAAGTGTCATTGAGACCAATAATCTTAAAAATGTGTTATTACTCCTTAACGGTGTTTCACGAGGGGTTAGGAAATATTATTACCAGGGTTATGGTTACAGTTATGGCTATGGTTATGGTTACGGGCAAGGTTATGGTAGAGGCTATGGCCGTGGTAAATAAGAGGAAATTTTTCTTTTTGAGCTGATAAATTCGCAAATTCTCTTTGTTTTTTTGTTTATTTTCATATTTTTGTCTTTTAAATTGAGTACTTTTATTACTCGAAAATGATAGAAACTCTCATATCTTCTAAAACTCGCATAAAACTTTTGCTCAAATTCTTTTTGAACAGCAAAAACACAGCTTATCTCAGAAATCTGGAAGAAGAGTTTGGAGAATCCACTAATGCGATTAGGATTGAGCTGAATAAGTTCGAAAAGGCCGGTTTTTTGGAGTCTTTTATTGAAGGAAATAAGAAGTTATTCACTGTTAACACCAAACACCCACTTTTTATAGATATTAATCGCATCGTTATGAAGATGGTGGGGCTTGAATATGTGGTGGATTATGTTTTACAGAGAATCGGGGATTTAGAAAAGGTTTATCTCGTGGGAAATATGTCTAAGGGGCAGTCAAGCGAAATTATTGATCTGGTTCTGGTTGGGGATAACCTCAATAAGTCTTTCCTGATCGAACAAATCGAAAAAGCAGAAAAAAAGATTGGGAAAAAGATCCGTTATGTGAACTATGGTGTAAAAGAATTTGAGATATCCAAGATCAGTGAGCCCGGCTTGCATCCGCTGCTGATCTGGAGCAAGTAATTTGTTGATTCCGCTTGTTTTGAAACAAGTGGGCAAATATAGGTTACTCACATTGAAAACTTAGTAGTGTGACTGAGGAGGCGAAGCTGTGAAAAAAATACAATAAACACAGCACCCTACTGTTGGTAAAATTTGAAACGTGGAAAAAAAGTGGCATGCAGTTTATGTAAGCTCGAGGACCGAGAAAAAGATTGGTGAGACTCTACTTAACAGAGGCATTGAAGCTTACGTGCCGGTAATTAAAACAATGCGGCAGTGGAGTGATCGAAAGAAAATGGTAGAGTTGCCTTTGCTGAGCGGTTACGTGTTTACGAAAATTACTTTGCCTGAGCGCGATTTAGTGGTTCAAACAAAAGGTGTTGTGAACTTTGTTAGAAGTGAAGGAAAAATAGCATTGATCAGAGAGGTTGAAATAGCGAGATTAAAGCAACTGGTTGATTTAGGATATCAACTGGAGGCGCATGGCATCAAACGAAAATACAACGAAGGGGATAAAGTGAAAATCAATTCAGGGGTATTAAAGAATATTGAAGGATATGTAGTGGATGGAAAAGAAGATAAACACATCGAGGTTTTACTTGAAAGTATAGGGCAATGCATTCGGGTAAAGCTCCCGGCCGGACTATTAATAAGCGCTGAAAAATAACTTAAGAATGATTGTTATTGTTGACTATGGCATTGGAAACCTGGCGTCGGTTTTAAATATGTTCAAAAAAATCGGGATCAAGGATGTAGTCGTTTCGGGCGATCATGTAATAATTTCCAAAGCTTCAAAAATATTGTTGCCAGGGGTTGGCGCTTTCGACGCAGGGATGAACAATCTGGAACAAACGGGTTTGATCCCGTTGTTGAATCAAAAAGCGATTTCAGAGAAAATTCCTATTTTGGGAATTTGTCTGGGAATGCAATTGCTTACCAAACGAAGTGACGAAGGTATGAAACCTGGCCTGGGATGGATCGATGCCGAAACGGTAAAATTTAATTTAGCCCCCGAATTAAAATTAAAAGTGCCGCACATGGGCTGGAACTATATTCGTGTGAATCGAGAAAATCCTTTGATTGATATGGAGTCGAAAAACAGATTTTACTTTGTGCACTCATATTATGTAAGATGTTTTGACGAAAGCCAGTCGCTTGCAACAAGTAATTTTGGTATAGATTTTACCTGCATGGTTAATAAGGGAAATATTTTTGGCGCACAATTTCATCCTGAAAAGAGCTTGAAATTCGGAATGAAAGTACTTGAAAACTTTTCGAAATTGTAGTAAATGATTAGCGTATTATTTCTGTTTAATATATAAAACCAATTCCTTGGCTCTTAAACGTATAATTCCCTGTTTACTTTATGATGGCAGTGGCCTTGTAAAGACCGTAAAGTTTAAAAACCCGTCTTACGTTGGTGATCCGATTAACGCGATAAAAATATATAATGACAAAGAGGTGGATGAACTTATCTTAATTGATATTAGCGCCTCAAAACAAAAACGCAAACCAAATTTTGATAAAATTGCCGATATGGCAAGTGAAGCCTTTATGCCGTTTGCTTATGGCGGAGGTGTAAAAACGTTTGATGACTTTGCAACACTTTATAAAATTGGTGTTGAAAAGGTAATTGTTAATTCATTAATTCAACAGGATCCCGAGGTGATAAAAAAAGTGGTCAATCACTACGGTGCACAAGCGGTGGTGGCCTGCATAGATTTTAAAAAATCACTCTTTGGCGCAAAGTCCCCTTATTCTTATTTGGGCTATAAAATAAAACAATCTTTGCAAGAATATGCATCCTACCTGACAAATGAAATTGGCGTTGGAGAGTTAATGCTTTATTCTGTGGACAATGATGGCACTTGGGAAGGTTATGACTATGAGGTTACCGGCCAGATTCTTAACAGTGTGGAAATTCCGGTGATAGCTTGTGGTGGTTGTGGAAGTGTAGATGATTTAAAAAAGGTATTGTATGCTACTAACGCCAATGCCGCGGCCATCGGAAGTATGGCTGTATATAGTAAGAAAGGGATGGGAGTGCTGATCAATTTTCCGAACCGGGAAAATGTAATTATTGAAAATTGAGCATGAACGAAAATTGGACAGTTGTTGAAAAAGGAAATCCTTTTAAGGTCAAACAAATTTTTAAAGATTTATTTGATTATAAAGACCTGATCATCCTTTTTTTTAAACGTGACATTAAATCCAGCTACCAACAAACCATTCTTGGTCCGCTTTGGCTGCTAATACAGCCAGTATTTACAAGTGTTATTTTTACGATTGTGTTTGGTAACATCGCCCATATTAGTACACCGAAAGGAATCTCACCTTTTGCTTTCTACCTTCTTGGATTATCATTTTGGAATTACTTTGCCGATTGTTTTAACCGCATTTCTTCAACTTTTGTTTCGAACGCGGCGGTGTTTGGAAAGGTTTATTTTCCGCGGTTAACCGTTCCTGTCTCCATTCTTTTATCAGGGTTGTTCAGATTTTCGGTGCAATTTTTATTATTCATACTGGTATATCTTTACGGTGTATTTTTTCAAAATTATCCGGTACAATTAAATCTAACGGTTTTATTGGTTCCATTTTATCTTCTCGTCATTTGCTTGTTATCACTGGGAACGGGGCTTATTGTTTCGTCTTTGACAACAAAATACAGGGATCTAACCATGTTGGTCGCATTTGGGGTGCAATTGCTGATGTATGCTACGCCAATTGCTTATCCATTTTTCACTATCAGTTACGATTCTGTTCTTTATACCTTAATTCAATTAAATCCGTTAACGGGTATTATTGAAGGATGTAAATATGCCTTTACGTCTGAAGGTCTTTTTAGTATTAAGCTTATAGTTGCAGATACAACTACCACGTTGTTAATATGCTTTGTTGGGTTTTATATTTTTTCTAAAGTAGAAAAAGGTTTTATGGATACCGTTTAATCAGTCGGCGATGAGTAGTTCAATTATTGCAGAAAACATCTCAAAACAATACCGTCTGGGTGTCGTAGGAATGACCAGTCTTAATGACGATGTTCAGAGATGGATTGCCAAACTTAAAGGCAAAGAGGACCCGTTTAATAAAGTAGGAGACGTCAATAACCGTTCAAAGGCTTTAACTGAAAACGATTCAAAGTTTGTATGGGCTTTGAGGGACGTTAATTTTGGAATTAATACCGGAGAGGTAGTTGGGATCATCGGAAAGAACGGAGCTGGGAAATCGACTTTGCTTAAAATATTGTCAAAAGTAACGGAGCCTACGCTTGGAAGGTTAAAATATAAAGGTCGTTTAGCGTCTTTGCTTGAAGTTGGTACGGGGTTCCATCCTGATCTTTCAGGCAGGGACAATGTGTTTTTAAATGGGGCAATTCTTGGAATGAAAAAGCAGGAAATTTCTTCCAAGCTGGATGAAATAGTAGAGTTTAGTGGGGTGGCAAAATATATTGATACGCCCGTTAAACGTTATAGTAGTGGCATGTATGTTCGCCTGGCCTTTTCTGTGGCCGCACACTTAGAGCCCGAAATATTAGTGGTGGATGAGGTGCTGGCCGTTGGTGATATAGAGTTTCAGGATAAGTGCATTGGTAAAATGAAAGATGTAGCCGGAGAAGGAAGAACGGTTCTTTTTGTAAGCCATAATATGGCCGCGATAAAGTCATTATGCAGGAGGGCGATTGTCATGGAGCATGGCTCAGTAGCTTTTGATGGCGCTGTTTCAGAGGGTATTTCTCGATATTTATCGGGTTTAAATTCGGGCGCTAATAATGGAGTTATTCAGGATCGACACCGAACCATAAATACCGGCAAAGTGTTTTACAAAACCATCAACGTAAATAATCCTGAATTTATTAATGGAAATGTTATCTACTTCAACAACAACATATCCTTGAGTACTTCTCTCAACTTTGAAGAGAGTATTGAAAATGTTCTTTTTGATTTGCGTGTTATCAGTTCAGATGGCATCGAGGTATTGCACACCATGAATGTTTATGATAACGATTTTATAAATATTAAACGAGGAAAGGTAGAAACGAGTATCGAAATTGAAAACAAATTACAACCCGGGAAGTACTTCCTTACTTTTGGGGTTCATTTGAGCGACGGTGCCACACTCGATTTTGTTGAGCAGGTAGTTGAAATAAATGTACTCAACGTTGGCAAAGACAATCAAAAGGGCTTACTGTATGATTTTAAATTAGGCTATTATCGCCCAAACACGATCTGGCAAATAAAACAGTAATTTGATGAAAGAGTTTATTCCTCTCGCAAAACCACATATTCTCGAAAAAGACATTGATCTTGTGTCTAATGTTCTAAGGAGTGGGATGCTGGTACAGGGAAAATATGTATCCCTGCTGGAGAGCAGTTTTACGAACCTCACTGGCGCTAAACATGCCAGTGCTTTAAGTAACGGTACCGCCACCCTTCATTTAGCTTTAATAGCTTTGGGCATAGGTGTAGGGGATGAGGTAATTGTTCCTGCTTTTTCTTATATAGCGACTGCTAATGTGGTGGAACTTGTGGGAGCTACTCCTATTTTTGTGGATATTGATCTAACCACATTTAACATAGACGTTACTAAGATTGAAGCAGTTATCACCCCAAAAACCAAAGCCATTATTCCTGTTCATGAATTTGGCCTGGCCTGCGATATTGAGGCCATTATGGTTATTGCCGAAAAACGTGGTTTGTTTGTGATTGAAGATGCTGCCTGTGCGCTTGGCGCATTATATAATAAAAAGCACGTGGGTAGTTTCGGTCATTTTGGCTCATTTTCACTTCATCCCCGTAAAGCAATTAGCAGTGGTGAAGGGGGGGTGCTTATCACCAACGAAATCAACTTAGACAACACGATAAAAATCCTGCGAAACCATGGAACCGAGATTATTGATGGGAAAATGGATTTCTCGTTGTTCGGTTTTAACTATCGGATGACGGATTTTCAGGCAGCCCTGGTGGTTTCACAAATGGATCGGTTGCAGCAAAGTATTGCCTATAAAAATGAACTAGCGAACGTTTATTTTAGTGAAATCAGTTCAGAAAGAATAATTCTGCCTTATGTTCCTGGCTATACCCAGCACACCTGGCAAACATTTCACGTGGTTCTTGCTGACGCAATTCGGAGGGATGAATTGATTATTAAACTAAAAGAAAAAAATATTGGTGTTAACTATGGCGCACAATGCATTCCTTACATGAAAGCATACCGTGAAAAGTATAAACATAATTGTGAAACTCTATTTCCAAATGCCCTGAAGGCATTTCAACAGGGCCTGGCTTTACCAATTTATGATCTGGTAACCAAAGAACAAATCAACTATATCTCAACAACCTTAAACAACTTAATTTCATGATAACAAACAAAACAATTTTTATTACCGGCGGGGCTGGCTTTATAGCGAATACACTTATCAGGCATTATATAGGCGACAATAAAATTGTTGTGTACGATAATTTTCACAGAGATACGCTTAGCTCAAGCGATGTGGCCGCTCATCCAAATCTTACCATCGTAAAAGGCGATGTGCTCGATCTCGAAGCACTTACAAAAGCGATGAGAGGTTCCGACATCGTTATTCACGCTGCAGGAATAGCAGGCATTGATACCGTTATTAAGAACCCGGTACGCACCATGCAGGTGAACATGATTGGCACTGCCAATGCCCTTGAAGCAGCATTAAAAAACGGCATAAAAGATCGTTTTATTGACTTTTCAACCTCGGAAGTATTTGGTTCTATGGCATTCAAGTCATCTGAAACGGATCAAACAGTATCCGGGAGTGCCGGCGAGGCTCGTTGGACCTATGCTGTTAGTAAACTTGCAGGGGAACATCTGGCCCATGCGTATTTTAAGCAGCACCAACTTCCGGTGGTTACCGTAAGACCGTTTAACGTTTACGGGCCGGGACAAACCGGAGAGGGCGCCATTCAGATCTTCATAAAGAAGGCCCTTAAAAATGAAGACATTCACATTGATGGTGATGGTTCGCAGATACGGGCCTGGTGTTTTGTGGACGATTTTGTTGATTGTTTAATTCGTTGTATCGAAAATCCGAAAGCAATAGGTGAAAGTTTTAACATTGGTAACTCAAGGGCTGTAATCACGATTCTTGGTTTGGCGCAACTGGTATGCCGTGTGTTAAAGTCCGAGTCAAAAATAGTATTTGACCCCCCACTATCTGCCGACATTGCGATCCGTATTCCAAGTGTGGAAAAAACAAAAGAAATTCTTGATTTCAAGGCACAAGTGGATTTGGAAGAAGGTGTTTTAAGAACTGCTGACTGGATGCAGTCTAAAAATGGATAAGAAAAAAGCACTAGACAGTAAAGAGAATCTAAAAGCGCATTTTGAAACACTAAATGAGCTTAATGTATTTCTTGAATCCAAGTTTATGGAGGAGCATCACCGCTCCCTGCCCTTACCCGATCATATTAACGACAGGTGGGAACGCGCCAAGCGCTTAGGCTTTGGGGAAGGAACTAATATATATGACTCCAGTTATGTAATTGGGAACGTAAACGTTGGGAAAAATTGCTGGATAGGCATGTTCACCATTCTCGATGGATCGGGCGGCTTGACGATTGGTGACAATTGCACCATTTCTGCATCGGTGCACATATACTCTCATGATAATTTGAAGGCCACACTTTCCGGGCATCTCCCAATTGAAAGGGAAACTGTAGAAATTGGCAGCTATAGTTACATTGCTCCACATTCCGTCATTTCAAAAGGGGTTAGGTTGGGCCATCATTCGGTGGTAGCCGCGCATAGCTTTGTTAATAAATCTTTCCCCGATAATGCTATTATAGCGGGAGTGCCGGCAAAACAAATTGGTAAAGTTGTGATAGAGAATAATACTATTTCATTTCAATATTTTAAGTAATGCAAACCTGCAAGCGCTGTATTTATAATTCTTCCATTCCTAAAATTTCGTTTAATGCCGAAGGGATTTGCAATTATTGCGACCAGTACGATTCGATGAACGCTCAATACCCTACAGGTGAAGCTGGAAAAAAAATAATTGAAGCGTATGTTGAGCAGATGAAGAAAGATGGCAAAGGCAAACCGTACGATGTGGTTATTGGCGTGAGCGGAGGTTGTGATTCGTCCTATATGTTGCACCTGGCAAAAAATGTTTATGGGTTAAGGGTTCTCGCGGCTCATTTTGACAATACGTACAATTCGAAAATAGCTGTTGAAAATATAAAGGTGGTGTTGGATAAACTGAACATCGATTTGTTTACTTACGTGGTAGACAATAAGGAATTTGAGAGTATTCAGAAGTCTCTGTTATTAGCCTCTGTTCCTGAATTTGAAGCTGCTACTGACCTGTCTCTTGCAACCTCTCATTATATGGCGGCTTCCAAATATGGTATCAAGTATATCTGGGAAGGCCATTCGTTCAGAACAGAAGGCGTTTCACCTCCGGGTTGGTTCTATATGGACGCCAAATATATTTCATCTATACACAAGCAGTTCGGAGACGGGGTTATTAAATCCACACCGTTATTGTGGTTGAGTAAATGGATCAAGTGGATGGTGATCAATAAAATAAAAAAATTCAGACCACTTTATTACCTTGACTACGACAAGGAAGCGACCAAAAAATTTCTGGCGCAGGAATATGGCTGGCAATGGTATGGTGGTCATCACATGGAAAATCGGACGGCGTATTTTATAAATAATTATTATTTGCCTGTTAAATTCGGAATTGATTTGCGGTGGTGCGAATACTCTGCTCTGGTGAGGGCTGGATCGTTGACACGTGAGGAAGCACTGGAAAAAATAAAACTTCCCAAGCCGTATGAGCAAGATCTTCTAATAGAAATCAAATCACGACTTAAATTGTCAGACAGCGATTGGGATAAAATTATGAAGGCTCCGAATAAACACTACACCGATTATCCAACTTACAAAAAGACATTTGAGCGGTTACGGCCATTCTTTTTCATTTTGTTAAAAGGTGGTTATGTGACGCGAAGTTTTTATGATAAATTCTGTGTCATGAAGGAGGAAGGAGTAACTAGTTAAAGTATGCGATTTTTGATAGGTTGTTCGGAAATTTGCGGATTGATCAGTGTCTATTCTGAAGCGCTCAAGAACATGGGACATCAGGCGATAACCGTGTCAGACCCCCATCCATTCTATAACTATAAATATACCCACAACTTTTCGACACTGCCGTACGATTTTTTTACGAAGGGAAAAAAAGCAAATTTTTTCGTTAAAATATTTTTTAAAATAAGCGAGGGTGTCGAAAAAATAGTTCCTGATTTCAGGCGGTTGCTTATTTTGCTGCTTTTGTTGAAAAAGTTTGATGTTTATGTTTACATCTGGCAGGGGTTTGTGAGCGAAAAAATCTTGTTTAAAATTTTGAAGTTTTTCAATAAAAAGACGATTGTTCTTTTTTTAGGAGATGAGGTAAGGCATTTTTCAGCTTTTAGTCAGGAGTTTGACGTGTCTTTCTGGAGTTTTCCGGCGGAATATTCGAAAAAACCAATTTATCCGGGACTTCTTAAATTGAGATATGCAGAAAAATATGCAGATCTTATTTATTCAGTACCTGACCAGATGGGTTTAGCAGTGAGACCCTACCGGCATCTGCATCTGCCCGTTGCCATCGAAAACTTTAATTTTATCAATAGTAAGCGACAAGTTCCCATAGTACTCCATCTTCCAAGTGAGCCATTTATAAAAGGCACCGATAAAATAATGGCAGTGTTACAAGAGCTAAAGGAAGAAGGGATTCAATTCGAAATTATTTATAAATCTAAAATCCCTTACGCCGAAGTAAAGAAGATCCTGGAAGATGCAGATGTTCTTATTGATGAGATTATTTGTCACGGCCCAGGGGTATTGGCTTTGGAAGCTATGGCCAGTGGTTGCGCAGTAGCAACGAACTATTTACCCACGCACAAACATGTTTTTAACCCTCCGGTTTGCCAGATTGATTCAACCAATATGAAGGATGAAATAAGGAAATTAATTACTGACTTTAGCTACCGGCAGCAACTAATAACAAATGGGAGAGAATACGTGACGTTAAATAACGGAGCGGAAAAAATTCTGGGAGATGTATTGAATGATCTGAATTCTTCTGTAACCAGATCAGATTATTACCCTACCTACTACAAAGAGAACTATAAGTCGGATAATGCGAATAAGTCTATTTTTAAAAAGCTTGATGCCATCTAACTGGTAATAAGTAGATATTGAACAGCTAATGTGTGGTATTGCAGGTATATTTAAATTCAATTCCGTTCCCGTTGAAAAGAGTCAGCTGAAGAAAATGACGGATGTCATTTCGCATCGCGGTCCCGATGGGGAGGGACATTGGATTAATGCCAGTGCTATGGTTGGATTCGGTCATCGAAGACTTTCAATTATCGATTTGTCAAATAACGGCAGTCAACCTATGCACTATCTGAATAATCGTTACACCATCACGTTTAATGGGGAAATCTACAATTATTTAGAATTGAAGCAAACGTTACTTTCGAAAGGCTATCAGTTTGTTTCAGATAGCGATACCGAAGTTCTGCTAGCCATGTATGACTGGAAAAAGGAAAATTGCCTTATGTATCTCGACGGCATGTTTGCATTTGCCATCTGGGACGAAAAGGAGCAGGAGTTGTTTTGTGCTCGTGATAGGTTCGGTGAAAAGCCATTTCACTACTACCTCGATAAAAATGAGTTTGTATTTGGTTCAGAGATCAAACAATTCTGGGCTTATGGAATTGAAAAAAAAATTGTACAGTCCCGAATGCTTCAGTTTCTTGAAAGCGGGCAAATTGATGACCCGTTTGAAACAGACCAGACATTTTATCACCAAATAAAGCGTCTTGATCCGGCCCATTTTATGCTCTTTCGTAGAAACGGGATTCCATTTATAAAAAAGTACTGGGACATTGACCTTGAGGCAACTTTTCAAGGTACGATGGAAGAAGCTACCGATCAGTTTTATTCTATTTTTAAAGAATCGGTGAGCCTACGTTTACGTGCTGATGTTTCGGTAGGCACCAGCCTTTCCGGAGGACTCGATTCTTCCAGTATTTGCATGATCATTAACTTGCTTAAAGCAGATGGTCAAAAACAAACTTCTTTTTCTGCTCGTTTTAAAAATTTTGAAAAGGACGAAGGAATTTACATAGAGGAAGTGTTAAGGGCCTGTAAGAATGTAGAGGCTAATTTTGTATGGCCGGATGAGAATTATTTTTTTGAGAATTTCACTAAGATCAATTACCATCAAGACGAGCCCTACACCTCTACGAGCATGATAGCGCAATATTCTGTTATGGAGTTAGCCAAAACAAAGGGGATTACTGTATTGATTGACGGGCAGGGCGCCGACGAATGTCTTGGCGGATATATGCCTTACTACAAACTATATTTGGATTCGCTCTTTTATACTGACAAACAAAAATTTGAAAAAGAAAAATTGGCGTATGATTCGCTTCATTCCGATACAAGGCCTTATGAGGCTCCTGATAAGAATGAAACCTTTCGAATGAAGTTGGGGAGGTTTAAAAAAACGTTACTCCGTCAAAACATGCCTTACGGGCCTGATGCCCTGAAAGAAAAACTTTACGCGGATACCAGTTCCATGCACCTTCAAACCTTGTTACGATATGCTGACAGAAATTCCATGGCGAACTCGCGTGAAGTGAGATTGCCATTTTTAAGTCATCGGTTGATAGAGTTTATTTTTACATTACCCGATCACTTTAAATTAAATTCGGGGTGGACAAAATATATTTTAAGAAAAGCAATGGATCCTGTTTTACCTAGGCAAATATGCTGGAGAACAAATAAAGTCGGGTACGAATCTCCGCAGGAAAAATGGTTGCAACATCCTGCAATTCTGTCTGAGATTATCTCTGCAAAAGAACAAGCTCAGGGTTTGTTAGAAACCGCAAGATTAGAAAGTAATTCGAACATTAACCCTTGGAGGGCGCTCATCGCTAAACAATACCTGTAATTTCACCATGAAAATATGTTATTTATATCTTTCTGCTTATTCATCATCTAAAAGTGGTGTGGACAATAAGGTGGTAGGTAAGTGTATGGAATTACAAAACATGTTTCCCGGAAGTTCTTTTATTCGTTTCTCAACGCAGAAAGAAAGACACACTAATGATTTTTTTGACTTAATTACTTTTGAAGCACCCCAAAAAAAGTACTTTAACCAATATTTCCATACTAAAGCAATGTTCAAAGCGGTGTCTGGGTTTATCGGTCAGAATAAAAACAATTATAATTATTTTGTTTTCAGGTATCCAAATGCGAGTTTTTCTTTATTAAGATTATTAGAAGATTATCCAAATCTCGTTGTGTTTGAGCATAATTCAAACGAGCGGGTCGAACTAACTTTTCGTACAACAGAATACAAACAAAAGCTGCCATTTTCTTTTCGTCCAAGTGTGTTGCTTTATTATATCGAAAGTGTTTTTTTCTGCGATTGGATTGAACGGGTTGTTGGAAAAAAATGTTTGAAATTGGCCGCGGGTGGTATGGTCGTTACGCCAGAGATCGGTAAAATAGAACAAAGTATCTATCCGGGGTATAAAACCGTTGTAATATCAAATGGTATTGTGCCCTCTGGGGAAAAAGCCCATGCAAGGAATGCGGAGGGTATATTGAATGGCGTTTTCCTGGCAGGCACTTACGCCGAGTGGAATGGGATAGAGAGAATCATTAATAGTTACAAAAAAAGTACGGTTCAGGATAAGATTCATTTATATTTTGTGGGACGAGTTGGCGAACAACTAAAAAAAGAGTTTTCACAGACGGAAAATCAAAAAGTATTTTTTATCGATTACATTGATAAAGCCGACCTGGGGGAATTTATGAAAAACATGCACTTTGCTTTTGGAACCTGCGCCAACCAGAAGCGAGGCATTCAGGAAGGAGCAGTTTTAAAAGTACGGGAAGCCCTGTCCGCTGGGTTACCCATTGTAAATGGTCATCCGGATCCTTATTTACAGGGAATAGCCGAGTTTAACGACTATTGCATTTACTTTCCTGCCGATGACAGCGCCATGGATTTTGAGTTAATCCATAAAGCGGTCAGAACGATGTACGATGACGAGCAAGTCAATTTGAAAATTCAACAATTGTCAGATAAATACCTGTCTTGGGAAGTGGTATTAAAACCTTTACCCGGTTTTCTCAACAAACTGGGTTTCGCGTCCCACGTTAATTTGAAATAACTAATGATCTTTAACTCCTTAAGTTTCGCTATTTTTCTTCCAATTGTGTTTTGCCTTTATTGGCTCGCAAAGGGCAGATTGAAACTTCAAAACACTCTATTACTGTTTTCGAGCTATTTTTTCTACGGTTGTTGGGATTGGCGTTTTCTGTTCTTGCTCCTGTTTTCCACATTATTGGATTATTATACGGGCATTAAAATTCACGAATCGTCAAATTCAACGAAACGAAAAATCTGGCTGTGGGTAAGTATTTCCATTAATTTAGGGTTTTTGGGAGTTTTTAAGTACTACAATTTTTTTGCAGAGTCTTTTTCCGATGCGCTATCGCTGATTGGCTTTAAAGCCAACTTTCAGTCATTACAACTGATATTGCCGGTGGGTATTTCTTTTTACACTTTTCATGGCTTGTCGTATGTGATTGATCTTTATTATGGCAGAATAAAGCCCGAACGAAATTTCATTAATTATTCTGTTTTTGTGAGTTTTTTCCCTTTGCTAGTAGCCGGACCAATCGAACGGGCGACGCACTTGCTTCCGCAGATTTTGAGAAACCGCGAGTTTAATTACGCAATAGCTATTGATGGGTTGCGGCAAATTTTATGGGGCTTGTTTAAGAAAGTTGTTATTGCCGACAACTGCGCCGAGTATGCCAATATGATTTTCAATAATTCGGACAATTACGCTGGCAGTACGTTGGTGATGGGAGCACTGTTTTTTACTTTTCAGATCTATTGCGATTTTTCCGGATACTCAGATATTGCCATAGGAGTGGCGCGTCTATTCGGGATTAACCTGCTGAGAAATTTCGCGTTCCCCTATTTTTCACGCGATATTGCCGAGTTTTGGAGGAGATGGCATATTTCACTTTCCTCGTGGTTCAAAGACTATGTTTACATTCCCTTGGGAGGAAGTAAGGTGGGAGTCGCTATGAAAGTCAGAAACACTTTTATTATATTCCTCATCAGTGGTTTCTGGCACGGCGCCAACTGGACCTTTATTATCTGGGGCTTATTAAATGCTATTTATATATTGCCGTCTATTATTATTAATACACACCGAAACAATTTGGATATTGTTGCAAAAGGAAAATATTTGCCTAGCGGTCGGGAGTTGTTTTCGATGTTTATCACTTTTTGTTTAACCGTATTCGCCTGGATCTTTTTCAGAAGTAATAACGTTAGTCATGCCTTTCACTATATTTCGGGCATCTTTTCGCTTTCCCTTTTTTCGATACCGGAAATACGGCCAAGTGTTTTAATAGGTCTGATAGTTGTTTTTATGGTTATAGAGTGGTTGGGCAGGGAACAGTCGTTTGCTTTGGCCAAAATGGGGTTGAGATGGAATAAACCGTTTCGGATAGCGTTTTACTACGGGCTCATCATTTCCATATTTTATTTTGGCGGTAAGGAGCAGCAATTTATATATTTCCAGTTTTAAGGTCGGGTGAAAAAGTTTATTGTTTCGTTAGTTTTGTTTCTTCTTCCGTTCGAAATAATTTTAATGGCTTATGTGGTAATGGATCCCTTTATGGTTTTAAGAAGTTACGACTCCTTCTATAATACCGAAGTGGGCTTGAACAAAGACTATATCAGTACAACAGTTTTTGATCGTAATTATCAGCAGGAGCGCTACGATTCTTTCATTTTTGGAAATTCCCGATCCATGTTCTACCAGATTTCGGATTGGGAAAACCATCTAAACGGAAAACATAAGTGTTATCATTTTGACGCGTCGGGCGAATCGTTATATGCGCTTGTTCAAAAGGTAAAGTACATTGATTGTAAAGGCGCCGATATTAAAAATGTACTGTTAGTGATTGATCATTCAACTCTTGTACAAGATCAGCCGCGGGGTGGGCATATGAACATTATCTCACCACAGCTTGTAAATTATAAGAATCTGATGGCATTTCACGCCGAATTTATCAAAGCGTTTATGTCATTTAAGTTTTTATCCGCGTATTTCGACTACAAAATTTCGGGGCACGTGAAGCCATATATGAAGAAAGATAACTTGATTGGAAACACCGAGAGTGAGGCCGATGTTTTAACGAATGAAGTCCGCTTTCCTTCTTCCGAGGCGCTCATCTCAAAAGGTCTATTTTATAACGAAGAGAAGAAAAAATTGTTTTTTAAGCGGGACAGTATTCCGAAATTCTCGCCCCCTGCGATCGCCTCGAATCAGAAAATTTTATTGCAAGAAATAGCCGGTATTTTTAAACGGCACAAAACCAATTGTAAAATCATCATTAATCCGCTTTACGATCAAATTAAACTTAATCACTCTGATTTGGATTTTTTAAAGTTGACATTTGGTAGCGCGCAGGTATTTGACTTTTCAGGAATAAACAAGTTTACAAACGACTACACAAATTATTATGAAACTTCGCATTACAGACCCCATGTGGCCCGTGAGATCATGAACATTGTTTACGGTGATACACTCAATTCTGTAGTTGCAAATAACCAGGCAGTCAAACTAAATTAACGATTAAAAAATGAGTAAAATAAAATTTGCGGTTGTTGGATGCGGAAGCATTGGTAAGAGGCACATTGCGGTGCTCGACGCGGAACCCGATGCGGAGATTGTGGCTATTTGTGATGTGGATGAAAAAAAATGCCTGGAACAATCGGAACTGTATCAAAACATTCCTTATTATACTTCGTTTGAAAAAATGTTAACGGAGATTAAGGCGGATGTAATAAATGTTGTGACCCCTCACGCGCTTCACGCGGAAATGACGATAAAAGCACTCAGCCATAAGTTTAATGTATTGGTAGAAAAACCGATGGCGCTTAGTATGGCAGATTGCCATGCGATGAACGAGGCGGCCCAGGCAAACGGAATGAAATTATGGGTGGTGAAGCAGAACCGCCATAACATTCCTGTGAAATTGGCGAAAGACGCTATTGATAAGGGGATGCTTGGAAAAATTTTCATGGTGAAATGTGATATTTTATGGAACCGTTATCAGGGTTATTATGATGAGTCGCCCTGGCGTGGGAAAAAGGAGAAAGAGGGTGGGGCGCTGTACACTCAGGCCAGTCATTTTATTGACTTGTTAGTATGGTGGTGTGGGGATGTAATCGATGTGAGGGCCTTTATGGAAACTCAGAACCATCGTATTGAAACGGAAGACTCGGGAAATGCCATTGTTAAATTTTCTTCGGGAGCTTTAGGCAGTATCAACTGGACCACATGCGTTTACAATAAGAACTTTGAAGGGAGTATTACGATTGTTGGTGAACACGGTACCATCAAGATTGGCGGGCAATATCTTAATAAAATAGAGTTTTGGGATGTACGTGGATATCCTTTGCAGGAGGGTATTGAATTTACTGACAAACCAAATGCCTACGGTAAATACCAGGGAACGAGTTCCAACCATGATAAAGTGATTAAAACAATCATAGAAACAATGCATAAAAAGCAGGTGTCTGTTGACGCTGTTGAAGGATTTGAAGGGATGCGTTGCATTGACGCGATTGAGAAGATGTATAATTCTTTAAAGTAAAAATGGAAAATAAGCCCATCATTTTTCAATCGGGAATCAAAAATGTAACCTTTGGAACGAATGTGAAACTCGTGGAACCCGTCAACATTTATGGGTGCAGTATTGGAAACGATTCGTTCGTTGGCCCCTTTGTGGAGATTCAAAAAGACGTAACGATTGGCGAACGATGCAAGATCCAATCTCACGCCTTTGTATGCGAACTTGTAACGATAGGCAACGATTGTTTTATTGGTCACGGGGTCATGTTTATTAACGACCTCTTTTCAGAAGGCGGACCGGCCATGGGGAATAAAACGCTCTGGAAGTCGACCACAATTGGAAACCAGGTTTCCATCGGCTCCAATGCTACCATCTTACCGGTTACAATTTGTGATCAGGTAGTTATCGGAGCAGGCGCAGTTGTCACAAAAAACATCACTGAAAGCGGCGTTTACGCAGGCAATCCTGCAAAAAAAATCAAATAAACTTTATGAAAATTCCATTTGTAGATCTACAGGCACAGTACCAAAACATCAAATTAGAAATTGACGGTGCAATGTCTTCCGTTATGAGGGATACCGCATTCGTTGGTGGTTCAGGGAATAAGTATATCCGGAAATTTGAGTCGGATTTTGCCTCTTACCTCCATGTAAAACATGTTATTTCTTGCGCTAACGGAACCGACTCGCTTGAAATTTTATTAGAGGCGTTTGAAATAGGAAAAAATCATGAGGTGATTATCCCGGCGATCTCCTGGATCTCCACTTCAGAGTCGGTGGGCAGGGCAGGTGCGAAACCCGTGTTTGTAGACGTATGTGCCGACACGTTGTTGATGGATGTTAACAAAGTGGAAAGCCAAATCAATGAAAATACCAAAGCGATCATTCCGGTTCATCTGTATGGTAATCCTGTGAACATGGAAGCGATTATGCTGTTAGCCAAAAAACATAACCTCATTGTGATTGAAGATTGTGCGCAATCGCACGGCGCTACATATCGCGGAAAATTGGTTGGAACGTTTGGACACGCGGCGTCTTACAGTTTTTATCCGGGAAAAAACCTGGGAGCTTACGGTGACGCGGGAGCCATTACCACCGACAACGATACTATTGCTACTAAATGCAGAATGATTGCCAACCATGGCCAACTGCAAAAACATACGCATGTTATTGAAGGGCGAAATTCGAGAATGGATGGTCTTCACGCGGCTGTGCTTTCGGTTAAACTTAACTATTTGAATAAATGGAATAGTTTGCGGAATGAACACGCAAAAACATACGCTGCCAAATTAGCCGGATCGTCCGTTGTATTGCCGGTAACTAATGAGCATGGAACTCATGTGTTTCATTTGTTTGTGGTTAGAACCGAGCAACGGGAACAGTTAAAAAAACACCTCGAAGAAAATGGCGTTGAAACGGCTATTCATTACCCGCAAGCTCTACCCTTCATCGACGCTTACAAAAAATTTAATTACGCGGCAAAAGATTTTCCTGTAGCTTTTGCAGAAACAAAAAAAATACTCTCCATTCCTATGTTTCCTGAATTAACCGATGGGCAAATTAACCGTGTAACGGGGTTAATACTTTCATTTAAGTAAAAAGACTATAAGATCAGTTTATAATGGTATTGAAAAACAAAAAAGTATTAGTAACCGGGGCCGACGGTTTTATTGGCAGCCACCTGGTTGAAACATTGGTTGACGAGGGCTACGACGTAAGGGCGTTCGTTTATTACAACTCTTTCAACTCCTGGGGTTGGTTAGATAGTTTTCCTAAGGAAAAACTCGCCAAAATTGATGTTTTTTCAGGTGATATACGGGACCCTAATGGCATTCGTATTGCCATGAAAGGAATAGATGTTGTATTTCACCTTGCGGCACTAATTGCCATTCCATATTCTTATCATTCTCCCGACAGTTATGTTGACGCGAACATAAAAGGTACGTTAAATGTTTTACAGGCCGCACGAGACCTTAACACTGAACGTGTTTTGGTGACATCTACCTCGGAAGTATACGGTACTGCAATTTATGTACCCATTGACGAGAAACACCCTAAACAAGGCCAGTCGCCCTATTCTGCTACCAAGATTGGAGCCGACGCCATGGCAGATTCGTTTTACAGGAGTTTCAACTTACCCGTAACAATCGTTCGTCCGTTTAATACTTACGGACCAAGGCAATCTGCCAGGGCTGTAATACCAACCATTATTACTCAGTTGTTAAGCGGTAAAACGGAAATCAAACTCGGGGCGGTACATCCAACGCGGGACTTACTATTTGTAAAAGATACCGCGAGGGGTTTTATTGAAATTGCGTTATCCGATAAGTCGCTTGGCGAAGAAATAAATATTTGTACTCGTTCTGAAATCACAATTGGTGACTTGGCGCAAAAACTTATTGACGCCATCAATCCAAAAGCAAAAATTATCACAGATGACATACGACTTCGTCCCGAGAAAAGTGAAGTAGAGCGACTTTTCGGTGACAATAAAAAAATACTTGCCCTTACTAATTGGAAGCAACAGGTTTTTTTGGATCACGGGTTACAGCAAACTATTGCGTGGTTCAGTGTCCCTGAAAACCTTAACCGGTACAAGTCAGACCTTTACAATGTATAGCGCTATTATTCAAAAAATAAAATCGTTGTTCCCGGGTCAGGATTTTATTCCTCTGCACGAGCCGCGTTTTGTAGGCAATGACAAGGCCTATGTTTTGGACGCAATTGAATCTACTTACGTGTCTTCCGTTGGAAAATACGTGGACCGTTTCGAAGAAATGATAAGAAACTACACCGGTGCAAATTATGCTGTTGCAACTGTAAATGGCACAGCAGCCCTTCACATGTCGCTGATATTGGCCGGGGTAAAGCGTGACGATCTGGTAATTACTCAACCCTTTTCATTTGTCGCTACGTGTAACGCCATCAGTTACATTGGCGCTGAACCATTATTTATCGATATCTCGAAAACAACACTTGGGTTGTCTGCTGAGAAGCTGGAGTCATTTCTTGTATCGGAGACCGAAGTAAAGAACAATAGTTGTTACCATAAAGCTTCCGGCAAGAGGATTTCAGTCTGTGTTCCGATGCATTCGTTTGGTCATCCCGTGGAATTGAATGAACTGGTTGCTATTTGCGAACGTCATTGCATTGCTCTGGTGGAGGATGCGGCGGAGTCGATTGGCAGTTTTTACAAAAACAGGCATACCGGAACCTTCGGACTTTTGGGCGCGTTTAGCTTCAATGGTAATAAAACCATAACCTGTGGCGGTGGAGGCGTAATTATTACGAATGACGAAAAGTTGGCAAAACTCGGTAAACATTTGACCACGCAGGCAAAGCTGCCTCACAAATGGGAATTTAATCACGATCAGGTGGGATATAATTACCGCCTACCTAATCTAAATGCGGCGCTGGCCTGCGCACAAATGGAACAGTTGGATTCATTTCTGGAGAACAAGAGGGAGCTATCATTGAAATATAAATCATTTTTTAAAAATCAGGCTGTTACTTTTGTTGAAGAACCTATTAACTCGGAATCTAATTATTGGTTAAACGCTATTTTATTTAACAACAGGCGTGAGCGAGACGAGTTTTTAACTCAGTCAAATGCCAGCGGTGTGATGACCCGACCTGCATGGGAACTAATGCACCGGCTTCCAATGTTTAAAAACTGTGTGAGGGGCGATCTTTCAAATGCAGAGGACATAGAAGCCCGGCTGGTAAACATTCCAAGTAGTGTAATTTTAAAATGAACAAACCCGGAATTATATTGATTGGAGGAGGAGGTCATTGCAAATCAGTTATTGATGTCGTTGAGGCCGAAAATAAGTTTAGGATAATTGGTATTCTTGACAGGGAAGAGAACGTCGGAAAGACTGTTCTTGGATATCCTATTACAGGTACCGACGAAAGTATCGATAAGTGGTGCCGGGAGGGAATGAGTTTTCACATCACTCTGGGCCAGATTAAAAACTGGGAAGTGAGGTATAAAATTTACAAACGGCTAAAAGCATTGGATGCTGTTTTGCCGGTTATTTGTTCCCCCTCTGCATATGTGAGTAAACATGCGCGTATTGAAGAAGGTACGGTGATTATGCACCAGGCCATTGTTAACGCCGACGCTCATGTCGGAGTAAATTGTATAATTAATAATAACGCACTTATCGAACATGACGCTTTAATTGGTGAGCACAGTCACATTTCAACTTCCGCAACGATAAATGGAGATTGCAGGTTAGGGGGCTTTTGTTTTGTTGGAAGTAACAGCGTCTTAATACAAGGAATATCGATTGGTGAAAATTGTATAATTGGGGCTGGAACGGTCATCACGAAGAGTTGGTTAAAAAATAAAACCATTGTTGGGAACCCCGGCAATGAAATTAAAGGAGCATGAAATCCGTATTAATAATCGCAGAGGCAGGGGTAAATCACAATGGTAGTATCCAGTTAGCTAAACAGCTCATTGATGTTGCGGCGAACTCAGGCGTTGATATTGTAAAATTTCAGACCTTTAAAACGGAAAACCTTGTGTCGAAAGACGCAAAAATGGCGGAATATCAGGTCTCCAATACAAAAAAAGAAGACTCCCAGTTTAATATGCTCAAAAAGCTGGAGTTAAGTCTGGACGACCATCACACGCTGATCGACTATTGTAAAAAAAAGAACATCGCATTTTTGTCAACTGCATTTGACCTGGAAAGTCTTGATCAACTTGCCGATTTGGGAATAACACTTTTTAAAATTCCTTCGGGGGAAATAACTAACTACCCGTTTCTGAAAAAAGTAGGGCAAAAAAAACAAAAAGTAATTCTGAGTACCGGAATGTCTACAACCGAAGAGATACGGGACGCTATAAACGTTCTCATAAATGAGGGGACAAAACTGAACGACATTACGGTGTTGCACTGTAACACCGAATATCCGACACCGATGCAGGATGTGAACCTGCTTGCCATGAATACCATCGGAAAAGAGTTTAATGTGAAGGTGGGTTACTCTGATCATACACCTGGCATTGAAGTGGCGATAGCGGCAGTGGCGTTGGGCGCGGAAGTAATCGAGAAACATTTTACCCTGGATAAAAATATGGAGGGGCCTGATCACAAGGCTTCTTTAAACCCTGAAGAACTCCGTCAATTGGTCACAAGTATCAGAAACATTCAAAAGGCGCTGGGTTCCGATATGAAAGTTCCATCGCCTTCCGAGTTTAAAAACAAAAATATCGCCAGAAAAAGCATTCATGCAGCGGCTTATCTTCTGAAAGGGCATGTTATCGGGGAAAACGATCTGGTAATGAAAAGACCTGGAGATGGCATCTCGCCAATGAAGATCGACCAGGTATTGGGAAAAAGAGTAAAACGCGACATTGAGGGTGATTCAAAATTAAAAATGGAGGATCTGGAATGAGGGTGGCGGTTTTAACCAGTTCGCGGGCTGACTATGGGATCTATTTCCCTTTGTTGAAAAAGCTATGGGAAGATCATTTTTTTGAATTGGAAATTATCGCCTTTGGCACACACCTTTCAAAAAAATTTGGTAACACCGTCGACCAAATCACAAACGATGGGTTTACGGTGAACTACTTTATTGACACTATGCCAGCGGGTGATCAGGCATCAGACATTGCGGTGAGTATGGGTAAAACCATGATCGCATTTGCACCGGTATGGAAGGAGTTGAGTGGCAAAATGGATCTTGTTTTTTGTCTGGGCGATCGTTATGAAATGTTTGCAGCCGTAGCTTCGTCGGTACCGTTCAATATCAGGGTGGCGCACATTCACGGCGGCGAAACCACTTTGGGGGCCATTGACGACTGTTTCCGGCATTCAATCTCGTTAATGTCTCATTATCACTTTGCAGTGGCCGATCAGTACAGAAAGCGCGTTGTTGAGTTGATTGGGAGGGATGAAAATGTGTACAACGTTGGTTCGTTGAGTTATGATAACCTAAAGGGCCTTTCTTTGCTCTCCGTTGATGAATTAAGACAAAAGTTTAATGTCGATCTGGCGTTACCTTCTATCCTGATTACGTTTAATCCGGAAACGGTTTCGTTTGAGAAGAACGAATTTTATATTCAGGAAGTAATCAAGGCCCTTCAACATACCAATGATTACCAGTTCATAATAACTATGCCCAATGCGGATACCATGGGGAATATGATTCGCGAAAAACTCATGCTTTTTTCGGAAAACAATGGCCGGGTAAAGTTATTTGAATCACTGGGAACACTCGGGTATTTGTCGTGTATGAAACATTGCGCTTTTATGCTTGGCAACACATCCAGTGGTTTTGCAGAGGCGGCTTTTTTTCCGAAGTATGTTATAAACCTCGGCGACCGGCAAAAAGGGAGGATCGTTACACCGAATATAAATAACTGTAGAATCAACGCGGATGAGATCACTCGTGCTATTCAACTGTTTGAACAGATAAAATTACCCGCTTCTATCGATATCTACGGAACGGGTAACTCAGCAAACGCAATACTTAAAATTCTAAAAGATATTCATGGATAATTTTGAAATATTTCTGATCAATTCCTCATGCAGTGTGGCTGACCTGGTGAAGAAAATGGAAGAACTAACGGCTCAGATCATTGTAGAAAAGCCGAATATTTTTCTTATTGATGAGAACAACGCGGTGATTGGTAGCGTTTCTGATGGGGATATTCGCCGCGGCATCATCAAGGGAGCATCGCTGAATTCACCAGCCAGAGATGTTATGAATAGTAATTTCCGGTTTTTGAACGCACGAACGTACAACCACTCCACCATTAAAGAATTAAAAGAAGGGCAGGTACGATTTGTTCCTTTTCTGAGCGATACCGGGGCGTTGATCAAAATTGTCGATCTCACGGCGGTGAGGGGGCATGTTCCGGTGGATTGCGTTATTATGGCCGGTGGACGCGGAGAACGGTTAAGACCTATTACGGATTCGATTCCTAAGCCGCTGATCGAAATTGGGAAGAAACCAATTCTGGAACACACCATTGACCGGCTCATAAAATTTGGCATTGATCATATTACGGTTAGTGTAAGGTATTTGGGAGAACAAATAAAAAATCACTTTGGAACCGGCGAAAACAAAAAAATCAGGATATCCTATATTGAAGAGACCGAGCCACTTGGAACAATTGGTTCGGTCACTCTCCTCAACAACATACAATCGGACATCATTCTCTTAATGAACTCCGATTTGCTTACCAACATAGATTACCTTGAATTTTACGAAACGTTCATGTCATCGGGCGCTGACATGGCTGTAGCAACAGTTCCCTACACGTACACGATCCCCTACGCAATTCTCGAAACTGTTGAAGATCGCGTCCTTTCATTAAAAGAAAAGCCCAGTTTCACCTACCAGTCCAATGCGGGTATTTATCTCATAAAAGCGGATGTATTGAAAGATATTCCGAAAAATACTTTTTACAACGCCACGGATCTAATGGAGGACATCATAAAGAAAAATAAGAAACTTGTTTATTATCCCTTGTTTTGCTATTGGTTGGATATTGGCAAACCTGAAGATTACCTCAAAGCAATGGATGATATAAAACACATTCATTTGTAAAAACAGGCCGGGTAACGTATTATCGGCTATCACCATGACGAAAATTAAAAATAACTCAAGAATTCTTATCACCATTTGTGCCCGGGGAGGTTCAAAGGGGATTCCGGGTAAAAACATAAAACCCATTCATGGAATTCCTTTAATAGGTTATACCATAAATCTGGCAAAGCGTTTCTCCGCGTTTCACGATACAACCATCGCTCTATCTACCGACAGCGAGGAGATTAAACGTGTGGCCGCTGGTTTTGGGGTTGAAACGAATTATGAACGCCCTGCGGAGTATGCGGGAGACAGTGTAGGGAAAATAGAAACAATAAAACATTTACTTGATTTTGAACAAAAACAACGGAATGAGTATTATGATTTTATTCTTGATCTCGATGTTACTTCTCCCCTGCGAAATCTCCGGGATCTCGAAGACGCTTACAAGATCATTACTGAAGATCCGAATTGTTTAAACTTGTTTTCGGTAAACACAGCCCAGCGCAATCCCTACTTTAACATGGTGGAAAGGAAAGAAAACGGATATTTTGGTCTTATTAAAGAAGGGTTATTCAAAACACGACAGGCCTCCCCTCCCGTTTATGATCTCAACGCTTCTTTTTATTTTTATAGGGCTTCCTTTTTCAAAGAAGGGTTTAAAACAGTTATCACTGAAAGAAGTTTAATTTATCTCGTTCCACACATTTGTTTTGATCTGGACCATCTTGTTGACTTTGAGTTTATGGAATTTTTAGTTAAAAACAATAAGCTTGACTTCGACCTATGAATGTTCTCATTATTGGTTTGGGATCCATTGCATTAAAACACATTCATGCGTTAAAGCTTTGTGTTCCGAACGTTAGGATATACGCATTGAGGTCAGGAAAAGGTATCAAAAATGAAAACGGGGTAAAAAATATTTATTCTTATCAGGAAATTGATTGTAGCTTTGATTTTGTTATTGTTTCCAACCCGACGTCCATGCATTTTAGTACTCTAAAGGAGGTGGTCAAGTTAAACTGTCCTTTGTTTATTGAGAAACCCGCAATTGACAATTTAGAGCACGGCAACATATTGGATGAACTATTCACTCAAAAGGGGATAGTTTCTTATGTAGGTTTTAACTTACGTTTTTTACCTTGTCTCAAGTATTTGAAAACAAACATCGAAAAGGGAATGCGGATAAATGAAGTGAACGTTTATTGCGGCTCTTACCTGCCTGACTGGCGTCCGGGAATTGATTTCAGAGAAAATTACAGCGCAAACAAGGAAATGGGCGGGGGCGTGCATCTGGATCTCATTCATGAATTAGATTATATTTATTGGTTTTTTGGCAAACCCTCGAAAATCGGAAAAAGCTTGAGGTCGTCATCGTCGTTAGCTGTAACGTCGGTTGACTACGCTAATTATTGTTTGAGTTATGATCAGTTCTCTGTAAATGTTATCTTAAATTATTACCGTAGAGACGCCAAACGGAGTTGCGAGATAATTCTGGACGGGGATACCTGGTACGCAGATCTTCTCAAGAACCGCGTAAGCTCCTTTAAGCAGGGAGAGTTGTTTTATCAGGATTTTAACAATGCCGACTTATATACAAAACAGATGGATTACTTCATCACTTCCGTAGTAAATAAGCGTGAATCTATAAATACATTTCAAGATTCTATGAATGTTTTAGAAATATGTTTAAATGAACCAGCTCGAAAATAAGATCATTGTGGTAACCGGTGGCAAAGGATTGCTTGGATCCGCCATCATTGCTGAACTTTTAAAACAAGGGGCACGATGTATCAATGCGGACCTTAACTGTGACAAGAACATTGACCTGGGTGAGTACTCATGCGACATTACGGATGAGTTAAGCGTTAAAGAGTTAATTCAGGCTGTTTTGTCGCGTTATCACAAGATAGATGGTTGGGTGAATAATGCTTATCCAAGAACTGCTGACTGGGGGAAGGTAACATTTTCCGAAGAGTCCATGAAGAGTTGGAGCTGCAATGTAGATATGCACTTAGTTGGTTACGCGCTTTGCTCTCAACTGGCGTTAAATCAAATGAAGGATCAGGGTTTTGGATCGTTGATTAACATGTCCTCTATTTACGGGATTCTTGGTCCCGATTTCACGGTATATGAAGGCACCAACATGAATAATCCATCGGCGTATGCAGCCATAAAAGGGGGAATCGTTAATCTTACCCGCTACATGGCCTCCTATTATGGAGCTAATCATGTAAGGGTTAATTGTATTTCTCCCGGAGGCATTTATGACGGGCAGAACCCTGTTTTTGTTGAAAAATACAATAAAAAAACTCCGCTAAAGAGGATGGGTACTCCATCGGATATTGCCCCTGCTGTTGCATTCTTGATTTCAGACGGGGCCTCTTATATTACAGGTCAAAACATCATCATTGATGGTGGATGGTCTATTGTTTAAAGTAAAATAACGTTATAAATTATGAGTGATAAAAAGAAAGTCTTTTGGTGTAAAAATTGTTTAAACATGTCTACAAGACCCCGCATAACTTTTGATGCACGGGGATGGTGCAATGCCTGTCAGTGGATGGAGGAAAAAAAGACCCTGGACTGGGCGCCAAGGCAAAAAGAACTGTCCGACCTGTTAACAAAATTCAAGTCGAAGGATGGGAATTTTGATTGTATAGTTCCTGTGAGCGGTGGCAAAGACGGTTCATACGTCGCTTATATGTTAAAACATAAATTCGGAATGAACCCACTGGCGGTGACCGTAAGGCCAGCACTATCACTCGAGATTGGCGATAAAAATCTAAGAAATTTTATTTACTCCGGGTATGATCATATTCATCTGTCGCCAAATTCCAAAGCGATGGACAGGCTAAATAAGTATGGGTTTATTGAAAAGGGATTTCCTTACTACGGCTGGCTGATTGCGATAATGACGGCGGTGATAAAAACCGCTGTTAATTTCAAAATTCCACTTTTGTTTTATGGAGAAGATGGAGAGATTGAATATGGCGGTTCAACAGAATCAAAAAATAAGGCGTTGTATGATATTAATTATATGAAAAAAATATACCTGGAAGGAGGACATCAAAAGGTGTTCGACAGGATTAAACAGGATGAGGATATTTCTGAATCTGATCTTTCGTTTTTTAAATTTCCAACTGATTCTGAGGTGTCATCAATTGGCCTGTCGTTTACCCATTGGTCTTATTTTGAACCGTGGGATTCTTACCGGAACTATATTATTGCAAAAGACCATTGTGGACTAATCGAAAAGGAAGACGGTAATAATGATACGTTTACTAATTTCGCTCAAAATGATCAGGCGCTATATGCTCTTCATGCATACATGATGTACTTGAAATTTGGATTCGGAAGGGCAACTCAGGATGCAGGTATTGAAATACGAAGAGGCAGCATGACCAGAGATCAGGCACTCAACCTGGTTAAAATGTACGACAACGCGTATCCTGCCGAGTTGATCGATACTTACCTCGGTTACTATAAGATGAGTCGTGAAGAATTTGACGCTGTTCTCGATAAATACGCCAATAAAGATCTCTTCAAAAAAGAAGACGGTATCTGGAGGCCTAAATTTGTTCCCGGGCAGGATTTCGAAATATGAGAATCGCCATTGTTGATTACAGCATGGGAAACCTCAAATCGATCTCAAGCGTTGTTTCGTATCTTGGGGTGGAGGACATTGTTGTTTCCAGCGATTATGAAACATTGCTTTCGTCGGATAAATTGATATTGCCGGGAGTGGGATCGTTTGGCAAGGCTATTTCGGAAATAAAAGCCAGAAAACTGGACGTATGCCTTGGCGAACTTGCCCTTAAAAAACGCAAGCCTTTACTCGGCATTTGCCTGGGAATGCAACTGTTGGGACTGTCAAGTACCGAGGATGGGTTAAATCCCGGCCTCGGTTTTGTAGAGGGTACCGTCACAAAGTTTGATTCTTCTAAAATGAAGGTGCCACATGTTGGTTTCAATCAGGTGAAAAAACGGGAGGGATCAAAATTGTTTCAGGACGTTCCGCACAATGCCGATTTTTATTTCACACATAGTTACAGGATGCAAAGCGACGCGGATATCAACCAAAGTGAGTGCGACTACCATGGAAGTTTTGTGGCAGGTTTTGAAATTGAAAACATTTGCGGAGTGCAATTTCATCCCGAACTCAGCCAGCACAACGGCTTGCAATTACTGAAGAACTTTATTTACAATTTCTGATGTTGCGAAAAAGAATCATATTTTCTTTAATTTACAGCAACGGTTTTTTCGCTCAAAGCAGAAATTTCCGGTTGCAAAAAGTCGGGAACCTTAATTGGCTTGAAAAAAACTATCATTTTCAGAAAATTGCTTTTTCATTGGATGAGTTGGTTGTTGTGAATGCTTCGCGCGATAATAAGTCGATCGTCGAATTTTCTTCCATGATCACTTCGTTGGTAAACGATGTTTTTATACCCATTACAGCTGGTGGCGGCATTAAAAATATGTCAGACGCTCAACTGCTGTTTAACAGCGGCGCGGATAAAATTCTTGTGAATAGCGTTCTTCACGATGATCCGGATTTAGTAAGGGCATTGGTCCAAAAATATGGCTCACAAAGCGTTGTTGCCAGCGTTGACTATAAGAAAGTGAATGGTGTAAAAGAAATTTACATTGCCGATGGGACTAAAAAAATCAACTTTACCATAGCCGAGTATCTTTCACACATAGAATCGCTGGATGTTGGGGAGATTTACTTTAACTCGATGGATCAGGATGGAACCGGTTTCGGATATGATTTTGAGGGCATTCAGGAGATTTTTGGATCCGTGAACAGACCGCTCATAATCGCTGGGGGGGCTGGAAACGAAACGCATTTGATAGAAGGGTTAAAGTTACCTGGGGTAAGCGCGGTGGCAACCGCTAATTTGTTCAATTTTATTGGCGACGGACTCCCAAACGCACGCAGAAAAATTCTGATGGCTGGAGAGAATATCGCAAATTGGGATATTCAAACACACGTTAAACAATCGGATGGAACTATTTAGGCGTTTCAGGTACTGGTTTCGTGCTGACCGCATTGGTCCGGACATCCTAGGGAACTATTGGATGTTATTTTTTCCAAAGAAAATGCGGAAACTTTGTAAAAAAAAGTTTCAGTCTTTTGCCGATTCTGCCGATTTTAGGCCGGGTGCATATGCGGTAGGATGCTCAAAAATAAGAATTGGTGAGCGGGTGGTGATACGCCCGGGAATTATGTTGTTTGGGGATTCTGAGTCACTGGAAACTTCTATCACAGTTGAGGACCATGTTATGATGGGTTGTGGCGTTCACATTTACATCAACAATCATAAATTTGACGATGCAAACACACCCCTTATTGATCAGGGGTATTATCCGGATAAAGCCGTTACTCTTAAGAAAGGTTGTTGGATTGGAGCTAACGTAATTATACTACCCGGGGTTACAATAGGTGAAAATTCTGTGATTGGAGCCGGGTCGGTCGTTACAAAATCCGTTCCCGATAGAGTTGTGGCAGTTGGTAATCCTGCACGGGTGATAAAAAAGATAGGTGTTTAAGGGGGAAAATCTTAGCGTTAAATCATTGAACATTGCGATTGTAAATATTGTTGACGGGAAAACACTCGAAAAGCTCAAATCAAAAAAAATTGATACCGTTATTTATGTGAGCATCGATCCTCAATTAGACTCGAAATTATTAAACGCTCGTTTTAAGCTCATCAATATGTATGATAATTTTTCCCGGGTCAGTGAATTTTCGTTCAGTTTGGTTTGTAACCAAATAAGTCAGTTGCGCGCTAAAATACCGGCATTGTTTCAATACGGGGGCTATGATTTGACTCACGGGCTTGAAAAAGACGTTTTTTGGGGGTTACTTAGGCATAACGCAATTAAATACCAAATAAGCACGTTTAAACAAGTGCCGCATAAAATTTATGACTTTTATTCACGCCCGTTGATCATTAAGCGGCTCGCTTTATTTAAAAGGTTGTTTATTGGGACGAATGACTATTACGAGTTATCACTTCCTTCGCCCGTTGTAAAAGTATCGCCAGACGTTGTGGCATTTAGAATCAATGAATTTGAGATGCTGGAATTATACGGAGATTTAATTCCAAGTATGCCCAGAGAAAAGATCATTTCTTTTCAGAATATTGTGCGTAAGAATGCAGATGAGATCCACAGCGAATTAAACAACGTTTTTAAGTTTAATATTAAGAGTTTTATTAAGCAGGAGAAAAAAGACAGAATTACTGGTTTTCAGAAGCTGCAGGTCCTTTTTTTAAACCACGAAAGCGATTTTTTGAATGTGTTGTTCGATTCTCTTTTTAAATTAATTAATCATGTCGAGCAGTATGAACGATTAATGAAATTGGGGATCAAAAAAATAATGGTGGCAGCTGCGGAGAATGAGGGAGAAGGAAATATTATATGTCAAGTGGCGCGGAAGTATAAATGCCTTTCGTATAACTATATGAACGGGGCAAAGGCTAAAGACGGGCATAATATCCATACCTGTTTTGACTATTGGTTTATGCCAAATTTAGCTACCAAAAATCTTATACTTTCATTTTGCAATGTAAGGCCCGAACAATTACCTGTCACAGGGCATCTATTAGAAGAAAAGGCACGTAAACATAAATATACTGGTACTTTAGACGCCTTTGCGGAACAGTTATATGGTAAAAAAGTTATTTCAGTTTTTACTTCCGCTGCCTTCATAACCGAACAAATGGAGGTCATGAATTTCCTGCACAGTTATTTAACTGAAAATGAAGATTATGTTGTTTTAATAAGGAAACATCCATTTGATAGACGCGAAAACATAGCTACCCATGAGCGAATGTTGATTTTACCTGCGTTTAATAGTGATCAGTTAAACAAGACTTTGTTTGATTTATTTACTTGTTCTTCAATAAGTATTTCTTTTTCATCAACAGTATCGCTGCAATCTTCTTGGTTCAATATCCTTACGATTAATTTCGAATATGCGGAGTTTTCCATGTTGCCTTATGTTGATAACATAAAAATAAGGCACGCAAATTCTGTAGTTCGGTTAGGCGATTTACTAAATGATCATTTCTTAACTGCTAAATCTTCTGACCAAAATTCGGAGTATCCAAACGCATCAAAGAACATTCTGGCATTACTCGCATCGGCATAATGACTAGTGACGTTAAAAAATATCCTGGAGTTCTTTTTTTTTCAGATGATCTGACTTCTTCCTTCACAGTAAATGATCTTGCCTGCTTTGCGAGTCACTATAAAAAGGTAATTCTCGTTACAGGGAATATCTGTGAAATCAATCTGCCAGGTAATGTAGAACGGCTATTCATCGCGGACGCTAATTATTCAACACTTAAAGCTCTAAAATTAAATTTTGCGAGTGTTATCAAAATAGCGGTAAGAGAATTTTTTTCTTCCTCAAAGTATTTTTTGTATCCCCGTACTTTTTTAGGTGAGTTTAGCAGTCTTTTAAGAGCGCATTACAAAGCAGATATTTTGCGACAATTTGTCGTTAGTCGGGAGTGGTCAGATTTTATTATGTATAGCTTTTGGTTTAACCACTGGGCGACCGTTCTGGCAGTATTAAACTCTCGGGAACCTTTGTATTTTGCGGCTGCCAGAGCACATGGTATTGACCTTTTTGAGGACAGGATACCGCGGACTAAGCGAATCCCTTTTCGGTGGTTTCAGATGAAGTATATCAATCGTGTTTTTTCAGTTTCTGCTGCTGGAAGCGGATATCTTAAAAAGAAGTATCCGACCCATGCCAACAAGGTTTTTACTTCCAGGTTGGGGACCAGAGATTGCGGAATTAACCCGTTTGTAGAGCGCGGAGTTTTTACACTGGTATCCTGTGCAAAAATCAGGAACATCAAACGGATCCACCTTATTGCTGAGATACTTTTACACATTGATTTTCCAATAAAGTGGATTCATATTGGTGGAGAAAGTGAAAATGATCCAACTCTTCCCCAATTGAAACGCAATCTTGAACAATTAATCCAGAAGAAGGACAACGTGGAAATAGTGTTTTTAGGAGACCTTTCTGAGGAGAGAGTTTTTAAAACTTATTTATCGGAGTCTGTTAATCTATTTATCAGCGTGAGCGAAACGGAGGGGCTTCCGGTAAGCATGATGGAAGCGATCAGTTTCGGAATACCAGTAATGGCTACCGACGTTGGTGGATGCAATGAAATTGTTAATGTGCAGACAGGTATATTGATTGATAAGAACTTTGATGTAAAAAATGTGGCTGAAGAAATAACGCGGTTTAAAAACTCAGATAAGAATGATGGTGCCTTTAGGTCAGGAGTGAGGGGGTTCTGGGAAAATAATTTTAATGCTGCCCGGAATTTCGACCATTTTGTGTCTCTTATGACGACCGCTTGAATTGAATAAAATACTTTTAATATTATGACAGAACTTAAGCAATGCTCCCGGTGTATAATGGATAATATCAATGATCCCGATCTGATCATTGATGAGAAAGGGGTTTGTAATCATTGCTATGAATTTGACAAGGCGTTTGCGAAGCTACCCAAGGGTCAGGCACGCGAGAATGCGTTAAATGACGTTATTGAAAAGATAAAAAAGGACGGCAAAAAAAAACAATACAATTGCCTTCTTGGGGTAAGTGGCGGCGTTGATTCAAGTTATCTTGCATATTTATGTAGAAAATTTGATTTAAATCCGTTAATTATTCATTTTGATAACGGATGGAACAGTGAACTCGCTGTAAAAAATATTGAGAGTATTCTTGGTAAACTTAAGTATGATCTCTATACGCACGTAATTAATTGGGAAGAGTTCAAGGATATTCAATTGTCTTATTTCAAAGCGGGGGTAGTCGATCTTGAATTTCCAACAGATCACGCGATCATAGCATCCATGTTCGACATTGCTAAAAGGCATGGTATTAAGTATATTTTAAGTGGGCATAACATTGTAACGGAGGGAACATATTTACCCAAAAGCTGGGTTTTTAGTAAGCTAGATTTTATCAATCTGAAAGATATCCATAAAAAGCACGGCACAGTAAAAATTAAAACATTCCCTTACCTAAGTTTTTTTAAGAAAATGTATTATAATTTTGTTGTAAAATTTGAATACGTGCAATTGTTAAATCTTGTGGAATACAGTAAGGACGATGTGAAAAACCTGCTCATACAAGAGTTAGGCTGGAGGGATTATGGAGGAAAACACTTTGAATCTGTTTTTACACGGTTTTATCAGGGTTACATTTTACCCGAAAAATTTAAGGTTGATAAACGGCAATTTCATTATTCCTGTTTGGTTCAGTCTGGTCAAATGCTGCGGGATGAAGCACTTGCGAAGATGAAATTACCAGCGTACGATGAAGCGATGCTAGAATCAGACAGAGAATTTGTATTTAAGAAACTCAATTTTACCGCCGAAAGTTTTAACGCGTATATGAAAGCACCTATTCATCAGCACACGGATTATAAAACCGAAGATTATTTATGGAATTATTATTTTAAATTTATAAAATTGTTGGGCCCCATTATACGCCTTTTTAAGCGGAAATGAAAAAGAGAATTTTATTAATTTCCTACAATTTCCCTCCCTATCCTGGTATTGGAGGTCGGAGATGGGCGAAGTTTGCCAAGTGTCTTAAACGGAGCGGGCACGAACTGCACGTTATTTGTTCAGAAAATCCATTTAGTGTTGATTCGGAATGGACGGCAGATGTGAAAGGACTAAATGTGGTCCAGCTACCTTTGAAATATCCCTCGGCGCTGATCACGTATCCAAAAGGTTTTTTTGGCAGAGTACGTTACAGAATTTCACTTGCTTTGGTAAGGCTTGTTACCAATAAAAATTACTATGATCGCGCGCTTTTTTGGGAGAAGCAGATTATTAAGAAATCAAGTCAGATTATAGTTGATAACAAAATTGATAACGTAATTGTTACGGGCGCGCCATTTCATTTGTTGTTTTATACAAGCAAACTAAAAAGAATGTTTCCAACTATTAATTTAATAATCGATTTTAGAGATTATTGGACGGAAGACAATTCGCTTTTTCATTTTGGTTCGTTAAGTGACAAATGTATTGAGGAGGAGAAGAAAATGGAGTCGTTTGTACTTAATACCGCGGATAAGATAACTACGGTAGCAAAAGTCATGACGGATCATTTTAATCAGGTAACGAAGAGCAAAAAATGTTTTACACTTCTCAATGGATATGATCCCGATGATTTTGTTTTTTTAAGAGGTAAGACAAAGAAGAAGAATGAGAAAATTACATTCGTTTTCACAGGAAACCTATACAAAAATATTGAAAATATTTTTATTCCATTTTGCGAGGCAATTGCTTTTATTAAAGCTAATCATAAGGATTTGTATGATCGTCTGGTTTTTGATTTTTTAGGTTCCCAGCCCCCTAACTATAAAGCTATTGTAGACGATAAGAAACTGGATTGTATTCGTTTTCACGAACAAATATCATTAAATGAAACCCTTGAACGTATTTTCCATGCAGATTACTGCATGTTGTTCCTAAACGATATTTATTCCTTTTCTTTAAGTACTAAATTTTGTGAATACCTTGGTTTAAAGAAACGCGTCGTTCTGTTTTCAAAAAAAGGGTTCAGTTCTGATTATATTGTTTCCAATAACATTGGCGTTTGGGTAAACCCTGATAGCTTTCTTACCGACCTGCTTTCAGTGATTAACGAAAATGATACAGGCAACCAGTACAATCCAGATTTCGATCCTGAACAGTTTTCGGTCAAAAACATTGCAAAACAAATTGATGACCTTCTGATTTAAATAAATTAATAATCTTCAAATCACTAATTTTTAAATTCCTTTTATGAGTATCAACAGCTATATTCAAAAAATTCTGAAGCTTAATTCCGAAATCGAAAACAGACTTCAATTTCATGAAAAAGCATCCCAAATACTGGTCGAGATGGGCCAGGATAAAAAGTTTTGGGCTGAGGTATTTAAACAAAATCTTAAAGATTCTGGTTATCTGAAACATAAGTGGACCATGTATGAAATTCCTTTTTTATATGTATTTGAGAATGACGATTTTTATATAAAGGTACATTTGTTTGTGCCGTTGGAGAGTTACGAGTCTGGAATTGTTGCTTCGGCCATTCATCACCACAACAATTATTTATTGTCGTCTTACGCCGCGTTTGGCTCGGGTTACGAAAGTATGTTGTTCGAAAAAGATCTCACGATTAACCCGGGTACTAAGGAAACCAAGCTTAAAATTAGAAAACATTTTACTCAACAAGAATTTCCTTTATCACTAGTAGACAGTTGGGAACCACATGTTGTAATTAATCCTACTTCCCTCTCTGCTACACTGGTACTTTGGAGTCCTGACAAAAAGCGCGCAACAGATTCGTTAAGAAGTAATCCATTACTGAAGGGATTAAAAACTCCGCTACGGAAGCTCATTTACTTTTTTGGTATGGATAAAAAAGTGGGCATAGCAGCTAAAGAAACGTATCAGTTTTATGTTAAAGACAATAAATTTTACGCGGTACTGGAGGATGAATATTTTGCGCCAACGCGTGCGCAGTCTGGCCCCGATGTAGACAATTATTCTATTCAAACGGTGTTTGCGTTTATGCAGCGCATGGGCTTTGATGACCTTGATTTTTTAAGGAATCTCAAAAAATCACCGGACGTCCCGTCCTACTATCATAAATGGATTGATATGGTCATTAATAATGAACCTATTCCTGACACATACGCCAAGGCTTCCATAAATATTCCAGACGGTAAAATGACTGTGGAAGATATCTTAAATGCGAATAAGGCGCTTAACAACCTATAACCCTGTAGAACTGGAATAGAACATAAATGAAGAAACGAATACTGATAGTAGTTGGTACAAGACCGAATTTTATTAAAGTAACACAATTTAAAAAATGTGCTATTAATTATCCGAATCTTGAGATCAAAATTGTACATACAGGCCAGCATTACGACGCAAAAATGGCTGATGTTTTTTTTGAACAATTTGATCTGATCCCCGATTATTTTTTGAATATTTCCGGTACCACCGCCAACACACAAATGGCCGAAATTATGCTTGGTCTCGAAAAAACAATAAACGATTACAAGCCAGAACTGGTCATGGTGGTGGGCGATGTTAATTCCACTTTTGCAGCCGCATTAACGGCAAATAAAATGAATATTCAAATTGCACATCTGGAAAGCGGACTGCGCAGTGATGACCGTTCCATGCCCGAAGAAATTAATCGTTTACTTACTGACGAAATAACGGATTATTTTTTCGTCACAGAGCAGAGTGGTATCGACAATCTTCTTAAAGAAGGTAAGAAAAAGGAACAACTGTTTTTTGTGGGTAACACAATGATAGACACCATGGTTGCCTTTGGGGAAAAAATTAATCAGTCACAAATTTTAGATGAAATGGGTCTTGAAAAGGACAAATTTGTTCTAATGACCATTCATCGTCCTGCAACAGTCGATTCGAAGCCCGAGTTGGAAAAACTGATCAATCTTATTGAGTTTGTTACTAAAAATTACAAAATAATTTTTCCAGTACATCCACGAACAATTGCCAACCTTAAGAAATTTGTATTGTACGATCGGTTTTGCGCAATTGTAGATTTAAAAATTTCTGAACCACTTGGGTATTTTGCCTTTCAGAAATTGATAGCGGATTGTAAATTTATTCTCACAGATAGCGGAGGGATTCAGGAAGAAAGTACATTCCGTTTAAAGCCGTGTATCACCCTTAGGCCGAATACGGAGCGGCCTTCTACAGTTATTAACGGCACTAATACCTTGCTGCCATTTGATTTAGGTTTGATTCAGGCTACTATTAAAAGTATTGAAGACGGAAGCTATAAACAAGGAACAATCCCTGCTATGTGGGATGGGATAGCTACATCACGCATTGTTAAACTTCTTTCAAATATATTTTCCTAATGTTGTACATCACATTGTTGGATCAGTTTCATCCTGGTATTTATTCAAGTCAGGTGATAGATGTGTGTGATCACCTTCGTGAGAAGTATAAGGTAAGGATAAGGGTTATGGCTTTTTTGTCGGTAAGAGAATTGTATTTTAGCGATGCGAAAAAACGGTTAAAGGCGCTTTCGCCAACCGCCATCGTTTTACCATCTTTCCCACGGTTAAGATATTTTGAATGGACGGCCATCCTGTTATTTTTTGTTTGTCTATTTACGAGAGAGAGGATAGCTATTTGCAGGAATGTATTTTGTACAAAAATGGCCTTAAGAGTTAAACGGTTTGGGTTATTGAAAAAAGTGGTGATGGATGGAAGAAGTGCAATGGCAGCTGAGATTGAGGAGTATAATGTTTTTCCTGACCGTTATTTAGGACAAAATGTTCGGCGATTCGAAAAGTTGGTTGTGACCGAGAGCGATTACAGAATGTCTGTTTCCGAACAACTGGTTGCTTATTGGAGAGAAAATTACGATTATATGGGAAATGATCATGTAGTGATTCCCTGTACACTTGACACTAAATACTTTTCCGATCAACAATTTCGTCTTTCTGATGAAACTGAAGAACTTCGTGTTAGTCTTGGATTTAAAGATTCGGATATAATCCTCGTCTATTCCGGATCGACTGCTCCCTGGCAATCGTTTGAATTGCTTGAAAAAATACTGGTACCAATTCTGGATAAAGAGAGCCGGATAAAAGTTCTTTTTTTATCCAGGGATAATGATGATAATGCCAGGTTAAGAGAAAAATATGGAAATCGGGTTATTGTGAAATGGTTGCAGCATAAAGATGTACTCGCGTATTTACACTGTTGTGACTATGGTATTTTGGTGCGTGAGCAATCGGACACAAATAAAGTAGCTTCACCGGTTAAGTTTGCTGAATATCTTTATGCGGGGCTGGATGTACTCATTTCTGAAAATTTAGGTGACTTTAGCGATTTTGTTAGAACGAATCAATGCGGGCGCGTTTTAAACGAAATTTCCGGGGAATGGGCAGAATTCGAAAAAAGCACTGTCCAACAGAAACAACATTGTTTCAATTTGGCGCATAGTTTTTTCAAGAAAGAATCGGAAATCAATGCTCTTGCCTATCAAAAATTATTAACTTATTTAGAATAGAAAACCTCTATATGTCAAATCCTAATCCCAAATCAAAAAATGCTGATGGAGTACGCAAGCTGACACTCAAGGATACAGCACCGGATTGCGAAATATTTATCAACACATCTATTTACGATCTGGGAAAACTGTCTAGAGGAAAAAAGGTGGTGGATGTTGGCTGTGGATATGGTAAAACCCGAAAAATTGTTGAGCAGGCTGGTGGCGAATGGGTTGGCGTTGAGCCTTTTGAAGGTGGCGCGCATACCGTGGTAGGCGATGCTCAGAATTTGCCATTCGCGGATGAAACTTTTGACATTGTTTACATGAACGCAGTATTAGAACATGTGCCGGATGCGAGTAAGGCTTTTAAAGAAGTCGCTCGGGTTTTAAAAAAGGGAGGCATTTTTATTGGGTATGTAGCTTATATGGAGTGTTTTCATGAGATTTCGTATTCTCATTTGTCATTTAAAGCATTGGAATATTTTGCGAATGATAATGGGTTAAAACTTGAAAAAATTGGCGGAGGCCGCCGATTTGGGATTGATTACCATATGCAGGTCCTCTTTTATCCGTTATCCTTCAGTTTTATGCGGCCTTTAAGAGCTTCTCTCATCCGTGGGATATTTCGGTTAAAATCGAGGCTGGCTTATCTTGCTTTGCGGTATAAACGCAACATGACGGCTTCAGAGGCTAAACAAATGGCCGATTTGTATTTTAAAGTGGAATGTTTACGCCAATCCGTGGGATTTCAATATTATATTACGAAATAATAGTATTTATTTGTACAAAATAAAAAAGCCCGGAAAATATCCGGGCTTTTTTTGCGATATGTAATGAAACATACTTAAAAATAAAAGCGAAGCTAAATAGTTTCTGTTTTCGATTTTTTCGATACAAGTAGAAATGCATAGACACTATAAATAACAAAGAAGGGATAGACCGGCACCAGGTAACGTTGTTCTACATAACCAAATACGACCCCTATCACTGTTAGTAGAGAAAGTGGAAACAGTGTCCACTTGTCTTTTTTTAATAGCGAAATGCTCAGTCCAATGAGCCCGATTATATTTATCAGAATAAACAATAAAAAATACCCACCCTTTATCATTTTTTGAAGAAGGTTCATCTTGGTCATTGCGGGTAATGGTAAATCGTCGAGCCGGTTTGGAATAAGCAATAAACGCAATATTCTGAGTTTGTTCAGAAAATAGTAGTGGTAAGGATGTTCAACTTTGTACGAAGTTTTATAGAGTTTACTTTTGGTAAGAATAGTTTCTACTAACAAACTTTTTTCTTCTCGTGTTAGTGTGTCCTCATGACATCTCTCGTATAAATCTCTGAGTTGGAGCAGAGAGTCGAGGTTGTACTTGGACGTGTAGATGTTATTCGGTGATGGTTCTGAATTTTTAGAGGATATGTCCTGAAAAAACCACTCTGCTTCCGAACCTTTTGACCACGGTTGGTAATCGCCTCCCCAGGCAATAATTAGTTCGCGGATGGCAATATGTTCTTGTGAAAGAAAACCTGTACAATCAAATACACTTCCTGTTAATACTACGGCTTTGTTATACTGGCTATAATTTTTGTAGGTCCATAAACCTAAAAAAAGAAACACCGGCAGACAAAACACAATACAATTTTTAAATGACAGCACTAATTGCCGGAAATTAAGAAGGAAGAAGAGAACGATTACCGGGATAAAAATAGCGTGCACAGCACGAAAGAATACAGACCAGATGATAAATAATCCACTTAACAGCAAATATCGGCTGTATCGGGTGTTACGAAATTTTATTAAAAGATAGATGGAGAAGATGAGAAAACTCGTGCCAAAGCTTTCGCCCATGCCGTAGTGATCCCAAATAGAAACGAAAGAACTAAAGGCATAAACAAAAAAAACAAGATAGAATGCACGTTGACTTTTAAGGATATGCCTGGCTATTTGCGCCAGTATGAAAACGGATAGAACGGAAAATAAAAACTGAAAGATAACTATTCCAGCCTTGGAGGCCCCTTCATCAAAAAAAAAGCGAAGAGGCGCGTAGAATGGCAGAAGGCCTGGCATGCGGCAAAAGGAGTCGTAACCATAGCCGTGAGCAAACGATTCAAGCGGGGCGTAGTAACCCGGTGTGTCGCCGGTGGTTATAAAAATAGAGTTTGTAACCCATTTTGCAGGCCAGTTTTGTAAAAAATTAGATGCAAAAAAAACAAACAGGCTCAGCTTAATTACAAAAGCCAAACCTATCCATTTTAACGCAAATAAATGTTTTACAAAAAAATCCCGGATCATGAATGTGTTAATGCTTGTTTTAATTCATGAATAACAAATTCTATATCTTCTTCTTTCATTGGAATGTAAAGCGGGATAATGATACTGCGGTCACTAAGGTCTTCGCTCACAGGGAGATTGATTCCTGGCATCAGATTTTTGTAGGCAGTTTCGCGATGTATGGTCATAATGCCTCGGCGTGTCGAAATGCCTTTATCCAGAAGGTGTTGCATAAGGTCGTTTCTTACTGCCGTGCATTCAGGCTTTAAATAGATGCTATACGACTGATAGTTACTGAAATAACCAGGCTGCTCAACGGGCAATACCACCATATTTAGATCTTTAAACGCTTCATGGTACTTCATGGCTATTTTTCTTCGCTCACTTACAATCCAGTCGAGTTTTTCAAGTTGTTTAATACCAACAGAAGCCTGTATGTCCGTCATTCGGTAATTGTAAGCCACTTCTATGTGGTCCTCAAATATCACTTTGTTTGATGAGTGACGCACTCGGTCGTTCACAGACATGCCGTGTTGTCTGAGTAACTTTAACCGCTTGCTGATTTCCTCACTATTCGTGGTTATCATTCCGCCATCACCGGTAGAAATCACTTTACGAGGGTGAAGTGAAAAGCAGACAAGGTCAGAGTGTGATCCTATCTTTCTTCCTTTATAGGCAGATCCGATAGCGCAGGCGGCATCCTCAATTAAAATGAGGTTATGTTTTTCGCAAATGGCCTTAAAAACATCTATATCAGTGGGCATACCAATTTGGTGCACAATCAAAATTGCTTTGGTTTTGGGTGTGATCAGGGACTCTGCATGGTCCGGATCCAAATTATAGTCTTGTCGTGTTTCGGCAAATACCGGAGTGGCACCCGCGTGCATGATACTGTTGGCGGTTGCTATGTAGGTAAGCGAAGGACAGATTACTTCGTCGCCGGGACCAATGTTTGAAACAATCATCGCCAAGTGCAAGGCAGTAGTACAATTGGACAATGCCACTGCGTATTTGCTGCCTACGTAGGTTGCAAATTTTTCTTCAAATTCCTGGACCTTTGGACCCTGTGTGATCCATCCGGTAAGGATGGTATCATATGCCGCCTGGGCTTCGTCTGTTGTTAAATATGGTTTTGCTATGGGTATCATTTTATTTAATAGGTTGTGCATACATGACTACTCTGAATCCATGAAATCCAAAAAGGCTTCCGGTTTTTTCAATAACATTTATTCCGAATTTGGCAATGGCAGATACTTTTTGCCCTGGCCTTGACACATCGTAATTAAAATGTTTGGTTTCAATGATTTTATAACCGGCTTTTTCAAGGGTCATTTTTAACGTTCTCGTTGTGAAAAAGCAGGTATGTGTACAGGCAAAAATATTTTCGGTGGGAGATTTTATTCCCAGTTTATAAAACAGGTGTGCAATCTTAACAACGAGCGAATCGTGATTGGGCGTATACACTACTACCTCGCCCTTAGCACTCAATAGCCGTTTTAAACTTAGCATCACCTCCAGCGGACTTTCCAGGTGTTCAATAATATCCATCATGCTGATGGTGTCAAACTTTTCGTCGGTCGAAATTTCACTCACGTTTTTGTTAATGACTTTGTATCCCCTTTTTATCGATTCCTCAGCAAGGCTCTTTGACAGCTCAACGCCTGTAGCATTGTAACCAAGACTTTTCGCAGTTTCTAGCATTATCCCTATCCCTGAACCAATATCAAGTAAGGTTGGTTTTTCATTCGCTAATCTTGCTCTGGTTGGTGTTAGTACATTTTGAAAAAAGTCAACAGCGGATTCACCAGAATAGTCTTTCATATCAAAAAAGGACGAAGCATAGTTGTCATCGTAAAGTGTATCAAGTTTACGCTCAAAAGACTTATAAAGTAAATGGCACGTTTTACACTTTTTTACCAACCCTGGCAGGCCCACATCTTTATGAGCGTTCGTTTTTTTTAGGTCATATACCACTTTGTTTCCTGTGGAACCACAAACAGGACAGTTTTCATTAATCATGTTACGCTGTTTTTTTTTGTTTCTCAAAATACCAGGCAGAGAGCTCTTTTAATCCTTCTTCAAGTGATATTGATGGAATATAACCGAGGTATTTTTTTATTTTAGAAAGGTCAGCCAAGCGCCGACTCACGGGATTGATCGAGTTAGCCTCTTTATACACAGGTTCTAACTGGCTGTTGTTTACTTTTAGAAGAGCATCCAGTAATTGTTTCAGACTGGTCTCAATCTGGTCGCCTACATTAAATGCCTCATCACT
>Ga0075163_10000487_pt1 | contig 51071 bp, 40 predicted proteins | sample JI1023141ADNA_FD_71478 | JGI IMG/M metagenome (GOLD analysis project Ga0075163, IMG submission 71478) | Wastewater effluent complex algal communities from Wisconsin, to seasonally profile nutrient transformation and Carbon sequestration -... | ecosystem: Engineered > WWTP > Effluent > Algae...
GAGGTTACGTTCAGCGAAGTAGTATCCCCATCAGCTGGCAATCCATTTTCGAATGCATGCTTTCCGTCCCGCATTAAATCTTCGGAAATACTTCCCAAATGGAAAACCACTTTACCTCCGGTTGTATTGGATTGCGAAGTTTTCCCGTCATTGATTTGTCCATTCACCGAATTGATAAACGGATCCATCAGCCAGAATTCTAGATATTCAATATTTGCTTTATCAAAATCAACTTCTGCGCGCACCGCTGTGGTAATGCCGCCCCAGTTTTGAGTTGGATTTTTTAATGTCCCATCGGCATTCAAATCGGGATTGTAATTGTACAAGCCACGTTCGGTTGGATAATACGCGATGTCAAAAATGGGTTCAAAGAAATTTCCGACATAAGGATCGTAGAAAGGAAAAATTTCTTCTGGATTGACTGCCCTTACATAATGATTTTGCAAATCCTTTTCATTGATGTTCTGCGGTTTATATTGACCACCGGTGCGATAGAATACGTTATCGACCTGGTACCAGGCAATTTTGGCTCGTTTGTAACCAGATCGAACATCATTGGGGCTGCCTAATGTTTCATCATAATCCTTAGGTGTTGTGGCTAGTTTCCAAGCCTGTGGATTTATCAGGCTATAAGGTGTCGCTGTGTTTTCAAAGTCGTCAATAAATGAAGTTCCCTCGCCATCTACAATATTGGAAGTACCCGGTAGCAACTGCGCGAATTCAGCATTCAAGGTGACGGACGATTGCTCCTTTGTTTGAATGAAGGGTAAAAAATCCACGATCTTTGTTAGCATTCGTGAATTTTTTCTCAGGTTAAGATCTAATCCGTACTGAAGATTGCGTGAAGGTTCAGATCCAATCAGGTTTCTGCTGATCAGCGGTCGTTCATTATAATACAACAAGGTAGAGCCAAGGTTGATATCTTCATTGAGTTTATAATCGAGTCGTGTGCCTATCAGCGACCGGGTTTGAAACGCAAACGGATCCTGTTGTTCATAAGAAATTTCAATGTCTTTACCCGAGCTCAATATGCCTTCATTGAGAATGGTAACTTTACCAAATGTATAATCCACCGTGTAATCGGTGCCTTCACGCAATGGGCTGCCACCCGCGTAAACTTTTACCGAACCTTGTGAAATATTGAAGCCCTGAATGATGATCTCCTTACCAGATCCGGCTTTAAAAGAACCCACCAGGTAAAACTTATTTTTTGTTGCAATCAGTTCAGCTTCTGCTTTCGTAGTTCTATAGAGAGTATCATATACATACTTATTGATCAGTTGATCGCGGATGGCCGGGTTAGTTTCTTTGGCAAAAAGATTTCGGAGTGCTTTATCCAACGGTTCGAGGTATGGGAATATGATAGCACCGGTTTCTGGGTTCACAGTAATCTTTTCCACGAAATCGAAATTACCATCAGGTTGCGGATCGTTGTATGGATTCAACCGGTCAAGACCAAATACTTGTATCAATTGTTGTGTGCGTGCATAGTCTCCATCCTGCAATTGAGGGTTATCAATACCGGTGCGGTCGTCACGGTAAATAACCCGAAGTTGAAATCCATCGCGGGTAAGTTGGTTTACGTTTAAGTTGTAAATGTTCTTCATCATCAGATTCCAGGTAGGCAATATTTTACCTTGTCCATCTTTGATGCTGATCTTACGCGGTCTTAGTAATTTAAGATAGACCACCTCGTTTTCTGGCTTGTTGGCATAATCTTCACTCAGTTCACCAACTTTATAAACCCGACCATTGTAGGTGTATTCAAAAGCCACAGCAAGGGCTTCGTCATTTTGTAGTTTGCGTTGCAGGGTTAAGTAGCCCAGTTCCTTGTTAAAAGTATATTCGCTGGGGGCTAACTTTCTTGAGCTTGTAATTTTTTCAAAATCAGTTCCATTTACAAGTCCCAACCCTTCAAGGGCCTGGTTAATGCCATCCGAATTGGCCGAGATAGTTCCAAGTTGACTGAATAGATCATTGGCATTGTTGCCTGTAGGTGAGCGTGGTGCTACTGCGGAGGTGAGAAGATCTTTACGGTAAATCTTATCTGATTCACCCATGTCCATAAAGCCCACCACATTACGAAGCGTTTGTGTATCGTTTTGCCGATTGAGCAGATAAACTTCTACCCGGGTAATATTTATCCCTGAAGTTATTTGTGGCAGTGTTCCCAACCAGCCTTCAAAATTGTCGCGGAAGAACTGACCTAAAAAGAAATGCCGGTTTTCATCATAGTTCGAGCCCACAATTTCAAAGGGCCTTCCCTGCGAAGCTCCATTGGTACTGCCCGCAACTTTTATGGATGATTGTTTACCTCGCTGAGTAGTGGCCAGGGCGGTAACAAATAGTTTTCCAAATTGCATTTGGGTTTTAACACCGAACAGGTTTTGAGAACCGGTAATCAAACTATTGTTAAGGGGCAAGCTAACGTTACCGATTTCCAGTTTCTTGATGATGTCTTCCTTAAACCCGGTATATTCCACTTTCATATTGTTTTGAAAGTCGAAGGAGTTGTTGTTATCGAAGTTGGTCGTTACGGAAAGTTTCTCGCCCACTTTACCTACCACACTCAGGTTAATCTGTTGATCAAACTCAAAGCCCCCGTTTTTTTGCTGGCGTATAGGGATAGATGGATTTTCAATTCGTTGCCACTGCCCGCCAAAGTCAAGGTTCACATAACCGCGTGGTATCAACTCCACATAACTGCCACCAAAAATCCGATCGAGCACCGGACTTACATAAATTTTTGGAATAAGGTTGCGACTGCTTACAGCGCTCTCCCCATCCAATGCCTTGCTTCGGGTTTGCCAATAACTGCGCCTAAGAATCTGGTCTTGCTGCCGGCTGAATTCCTCGAAAGACATGGATGAAGGTGTACGGAAATTCACAGTCCCCATCTTCTCAAAGATGTTGTAGTTGCGTCCGGTGTCTATCACCAGATCAGTGCTCAGACTTTTAGGATCTTTTAAGTAAAGCGGTGAATAGGTTGTGTAATTAGAGAAGGGATCCCCATAGCGATCTTTGAGTCGGAATGAAGGCCGGTATGGGTTATTGATTTTGCTTCGAAGTGTATCCGTGCGCGTAGTATCCCGTTGTTGGCTGTAAGCCAAGGGAGCAGACCAGCCAGCTAAGAGGCAAAGGGCCAATCCGAGAATTTGAATCTTCCGGGTTGCTACAATCAATCGTGGTTCAGGCGTTTTTGAGTGCTTGCTTAACGAGCTCTTCTAAACTAATGGTATTTCCTGACTTCTTCAGGACCGTATCAACGCTTTTTTCGGCAGCCCCACGGGTAATGCCAAGCGTCATTAAGGCAGTTAACGCCTCGTGGCGCATCGTATTGTGTACCAAACCGGGTTTTCCCAGGCTATCTTCAACAGGCTCTTTTCTCAGTTTGTCCTTCAATTCAAGAATCAGTCTTTGGGCTGTTTTGCCTCCTATACCCTTTACTGCCTGTAGCGCTGCGGCATCCTCCCGTACAATGGCTGCTCGCAATTCGTTAGGGGGCAGGTAAGAGAGAACAACCAATGCAGTATTAGGCCCCACCCCATTTACCGAAATCAGGTATTGAAACATCTGTTTTTCGGCATCGCTTGCAAAGCCATAAAGTATGTGGGCATCTTCGCGCACATGCAGGTAGGTAGATAGTTTCAGGTCTTCCTGGTCTTTGATCTCGGAAAAAGTGTTGAGTGAAATGCTCACCTGATAGCCGATTCCATTCACCTCCAGTAAGACAAATGTGGGCTCTTTATGGACAAGCTTTCCTTTTAGGTATGCGATCATGAAAAGGTTAAAAAATAGAACGCATTTTACGAGGATTTGGGCAGCTAAACAAGGGCATGTAAGAATCCGGCCGGGTGTGTTTTTTTTACTTCGTCTTAAGGCACTTACTTTGGCAAGTATCCAATTATCTTTGCGTAATGTTTAATTTATCATCTACTAAAAATCTGGCTATTGACTTGGGCAATAACAATACGTTGTTAACGGATCAGTCATCGCTTTTGCTCTCTCAACCATCGTTTATGGTGGTCAATGAGCTTAACAATAAAGTGGAAGCCGTAGGTGATCAGGCCTATGATATGCTTGAAAAGACACATTCTAATTTGAAGCCGATAAAACCATTAAAAGGCGGGGTGATTTCTGATGGAGAATCAGCTAAACGGATGTTGAAAGAACTGGTAGCGAAAGTTCAAAAGCCATCCATCTTTGCTTCAGGATTTAATTACCTGATGTCGGGGGTACCCTACGATACAACTCCGGTTGAGAAACGTGCTTTGCGCGATGCATTAGATCAGTTTTCATCAAGAAATACATTTTTAGTTCATGAGCCTTTGGCGGCAGCATTAGGCATGGGATTAAACATCCAGGAACCAGAAGGAAAATTAGTGGTTGATATTGGCGGTGGCATCACTGAAGTAGTGGTAATCTCGTTGTCAGGAATAGCTGCCTTTCAATCGATTCGGGTTGCAGGCGATACGCTGGATGAAGAAATTCAGGATTATTTTCGGAGAACTTACAATTTGTCTATTGGATTGAAGACTGCAGAGAATTTAAAAAAGCGAATCGGCTGTATCTACTCTGCGGTAGCTGATAAAAAAGAGATTGCTTCTGTGAAAGGGAAGGATTTGATGGAAGGGATTCCGACCAGCCGTGCGATTAGTCAGGCAGAGTTAACCACTGTTCTTGAAAAACCCTTTAAGCAAATTGAAGAGTGTATTCGTCAGTCGTTGGAAATATGTCCACCAGAACTGGCTTCGGATATTTATCGTTCCGGAATTCATGTTACCGGTGGTAACGCACAACTTAAGGGAATTCAGGAAAGGCTTTCAAAAACTTTTCAGTTGCCGGTGCATATTGACCCGAAATCCCTTTTTTCGGTGAGCAAAGGAATTGGCTGCATTTTGAATGAGCCGCAGAAATATAAATCAGTATTAATCTAAAGGGCTCCAACCTTCCAAGGTAAAAGCCCTTTAGATTATAACTGAATTTTAAAAGTGCTCATTCTTTTCATGCAATTGAGCATCCACTACTGCAATCGCTGCCATGTTAATGATATCGCGGATGGAACTGCCAAGTTGAAGAATATGAACCGGCTTTTTCATTCCTAACAATACCGGACCTATAGCTTCTGCGCCTCCAATTTCCATCAACAACTTATAGGCAATATTACCTGAAGCCAGGTTGGGGAATATCAAGGTATTGGCTCCTTCTTTTGCCAATGCGCTAAAGGGATAAATTTCTTGCTGGAGTTCGGTATCAAAGGCAACATTTGCCTGTATGTCGCCATCCAAAATTAGGCCAGGGTATTTTATTTTTGCGAGACGAACCGCTTCGCGGGTCTTTTCAGGAATTTCTCCTTTGCTTGATCCAAAATTAGAATACGAGAGCATGGCCACACGCGGTTCATAGTCAAAGAATTTTACTCCACGCGCTGCTAACCCGATAATTTCCACGAGTTCATTTACATTTGGATCTAAGTTCACTGTACAATCAGCAAAAAAGAAGGTTCCTTTTTTATTCATGATTATGTACATACCGGCTACCCGATTTACTCCTTCTGCCATGCCAATAATTTGCAACGAGGGTAATATAGTTTTCGGATAATCTTTTGTGAGTCCGGATACGAGCGCATCGGCTTCACCAAATTCCACCATCATGGCACCAAAGGCGTTGCGGTCGCGCATTTGCCGCTCGGCATCTTTCATGGTAATACCTTTACGTTGGCGCTTTGCATGGTAGGCTCGGGAATATTTTTCAGTCCGCTCTTTTTCTTCGCGCGGATCAACGATTTTACAATCACTTAAATCAAGGCCATGTTCCTGAATCAATCGCTCAATATCACCACGGTGTCCAAGTAAAATGGGATGGGCAATTTTTTCGTCTTGAAGTATCTGGGCAGCTTTTAATATTTTAGGATGATCGGCTTCCGCGAATACAATCGTTTTTGGTTTCTTCTTTGCAAGGTCAATGATCCGCGAGGTAAGTTTTTGATCAATGCCTACGCGTTTTAGCAACTGCTGATGATATTGACCCCAATCGGTAATTGGATTTTTAGCAACGCCCGAATCCATAGCAGCTTTTGCAACAGCAGGTGATACGGTTGTGATCAGACGGGGATCAAGAGGTTTGGGAATCAGATATTCACTTCCAAACTGAATACGATCAATACCATACGCCTGGAATACGATATCAGGTACCGGTTCCTTCGCGAGATCGGCCAACGCGCGCACGGCTGCCAGTTTCATGGCTTCATTTATTTCAGTAGCGCGCACATCAAGTGCACCTCTGAATATGTAAGGAAAGCCGAGTACATTATTTATTTGATTAGGAAAATCCGATCTGCCGGTACCCATAATTAAATCGGGCCGGGTTTTTTTTGCAAGCGTATAATCAATTTCAGGATTTGGATTGGCGAGCGCAAACACGATAGGATCTTTTGCCATAGCCAGAATATCTTCAGGCTTAAGAATATCCGCAATGGAAAGACCTACAAATACATCCGCACCTTTAATAGCTTCCTGAAGAGTATTTATTTTTCTATCGGTGGCAAATTCCTTTTTACTATCATCAAGACCTTCACGATTTATATGAATCACACCCTTGCTGTCACACATGATCAGGTTCTCTTTCTTCAACCCGAGCGCGAAATAAAGTTTCGTACATGACACGGCAGCGGCCCCGGCTCCATTTACTACCATCACAACCTCGCTTAATTTTTTACCTACTATTTCCAGGGCGTTTAACAAGGAAGCGCTTGAAATAATAGCCGTACCGTGCTGGTCATCATGCATGATTGGAATATTCATCATTTCGCGCAATTCAGTTTCAATTTTGAAACACTCAGGCGCTTTGATATCCTCCAGGTTGATGCCACCAAATGTGGGCTCTAACGATTTTACGATTTTAATAAAGGCATCTGGATCCAGTTCATCAATTTCAATATCAAAGCTGTCAATGCCAGCATACTTTTTAAAGAGTACAGCTTTTCCTTCCATCACAGGTTTTGAAGCTTCGGGCCCGATATTTCCTAACCCCAATACTGCCGTACCGTTGGAGATCACGGCTACCAGGTTTCCTTTGCTCGTGTATTTATACACATCGTCTTTATTGGCTGCAATTTCTTTACAAGGCTCGGCCACACCGGGTGAATAGGCGAGAGCCAAATCAAGTTGTGTACTCAACATCTTGGTGGGTACTACTTCTATTTTTCCGGGTTGTCCTTGGGTGTGGTAATTGAGTGCGTCCTGCTTGCGGATCTTAATTGACATAAAACTTTGTTTAGAACTTAGGGAAAGCAATTTACAACCTAACCCAGACGATTTACGCAATCTGGCAGGAAATTATTGAGCCAATAAATGATTGGAAAAATTAGTTTGTAGCCGGATTTAATTTGCCGGTGGAGGCAATTCACTGCTCACTTTGAATGTGTAAAGAATGGTTTCCAATTCACGCATAATTTCACGCTGATCCTTACCCGGACTGAATGTAAATCCTTCGATGTAATACAGAAGTCCCTGGGCTTCGTCTACAAAGGTATATCCAAGAAAGGGGCCACCCATTGTAAGATTGTTAGTACGCCAGAGTCCTCGCATTTCAACAGCAAACTTTTTATTGAAATTAATCTCACGTGTAATTACAGGTTTGTAAGGGATTGAAGTTTCTGTTAACAAGTAGGTATCCGATCGATCAGGGTCTTCAAAAATATTTTTCCGGCATACCTGGTCGCGAAAAGCAATCAGACTGTCTTTTTTAAATTGTTCGGGAGATGTATATTTTTTTCGTGCAATAAAAATGTCTTTATCATCCTGTGGGTTGATTTGGCGTACCCATAAAAAATCTGGTTCATTCATTACTAACTGGTAGCCGAACGGAACTTTCATTTCACATTTAAAATCCTTGCGCATAACTTGGGGAATACCTTTCAATTGACCCGCCCTGAATAAAGAAGCACCGAGGCGTTCGCGCTCTCTTATATTAAAATACTCAACCAGTTTGGTCCCGTGAGTGCGTAAATTTTTAATCAGTTCAGGTTCTGTCTTTCCAAACAGAAAAAGTACTTCCTGATTTTTAGCAAATAAATTTCGTGAGTTTTGACTGAATAGATTGGGCTCAGTTTTAATTTTCTCAAGCGACTCAGGAGTAAACGTTCGTTTTATTTGATTGGCACCAATCGTTTTTTGGTCAAGAGTAACAGCAAAAATCAGATTTCTTCTTTGCTTCAATACGAAGTTGAGTTTGCGTGGATCAATCCAACGCATATGAAAGATGCCTTCTTTTCGCGGCAAGCCTTCCATCTCTGCATTAAATAAGGAATCCATAACATCACCCAATGGGCCTCTCCATTGTAAGGAATCCATAATCAAAAATATATCACCTGTTCTGCCAGACGCGGAAGGCAAATTTTTTCCGTCCTTATCTGAACACGCACTAAGAATTAATAGGGAGGCTACAAGTAAAAGGCAAGCGTATTTCATGAAGCAATGATAAAAATTATCTATTATAATTCCTTTGGGAGGGTTTCGTCACAGCATACCGCCCTTATCCGACAATCAATTTTTGACCGGGCTGTAAGTTATTGCTTTTCAGATTATTGAGACTTTTGATTTTCTCAACGGTTAGTCCGGGGACTTTTTTAGAGATATCCCACAATGTATCACCAGGCTGAACAATATAGGTTTTGGTGTCGGGTGATAAAAGAATAGCTTCGGCAGATACTGTATTTTTTGCAGTGCTACTGCCAGGCGCCATCCAGACTACGAGGCGTTGACCCACGCGAATTGTATTGCCATTCAGATTATTCCAGGTTCTTAGATCTTGTACACTCACCCTGTGGCGAATGGCAATCGACCCGAGCACATCACCAGACACGACTTTGTAAGTAGTCATTTCTCTGCCATAGGTGTTACCCGTTGAGTTTTTTGCAGACAGTTCAATTTCTTTCCTGCCTACCCGAGAAGCAGAATCCAAAATGGCTACCCGGTTTGAATCAAGAATTATCTTTGAGTGTAAAGGAATCTTAATGATCTTTTTTCTGCCATTTTCCGGTAGCGCATTTCGCAATACTGAAGGATTAAGCTTTTGCAAATCCTCGAGGCAAGTTCCAGTAAGGTTAGCAAGCGTTTCAAAATGCAGGAATTGCTTAACAGCCAGTGTATCATAAAGTGGAATTTGCTCACGCGCAGTTTCCACAAGGTTATGCTGCTCTGCATAATTCATGGCATAGATTATGGCAATGAATTGTGGAACATAAGCCCGGGTTTCGCGTGGCAGATGCGGATAGACTTCCCAAAAAGATTTTTTATACCCTGATCTTCTAACAGCTTTTCGTACTGTGCCCGGTCCTGAATTGTAAGCTGCAAGCGCTAACTCCCAATTCCCAAAAATTCTATAAAGCTGAGAAAGGTACCGGCATGCAGCATCTGTTGATTTATCAGGATCCATGCGATCATCCACATACCAGTCAGTTTGTAAACCAAAATATTTTCCGGTACCCGACATAAACTGCCAAAGACCTACAGCTCGTGCCCGCGACACCGCTCTTGGATTTAATCCGGATTCAATAATGGATAAGTACTTAAGTTCGTCCGGCAAGTTGTATTGAGCTAAATACTTTTCGAACAGTGGAAAGAATAAGTCTTGTCTTCGCTGCACCATGCGGGTGTATTCGCGGTTTCGTACAGTAAAAAAATCAATGAACCCATGGACCGTGTTGTTATACGTTAACGGAATTTGTTTCTCAAGACAATTGAGACGATCTTCTATTAATTCAGGTGTATCATCACCGGGAATATATTCCAGATCGGAAGGAAGTATGAGCAGCGTTGCAACAGTTGAATCTGATGCGAGTGGCTCACCTGTTGGTTCAGGCAGAGAAAGGGTATCTGGCAAAGGGTCCTGAGCCAGGGCAAGATTTGAAGCAAAAACAAAAAACACAACAACACAAAACCTCATTTATTTTCTGTTTAAGCCCTTTTGGGGCACAAAATCATGCTAAGTTCCGAATTACTTGCGAGAACTGAAAGAGCTTGGCTTCTTCAAAGTCATCGGCTGTCACTTGAAGGCCAATGGGCATTCCATGTTTGTCCTTTCCGCAGGGAACTGAGATGGCAGGCACACCGGCCACATTAGCCTGAACGGAAAATAAATCAGCCAGGTACATTTCAAGTGGATTACTTGTATGCTCACCTAATTTGAAAGCCGTGGTCGGTGTAGTAGGTGTGAGGATAAAATCGTATTGAGTAAAGATCTCTTTGGTTTTTTCGCGAATGAGCCGCCTTACTTTTTGTGCTTTTGTGTAATAGGCATCATAATAACTGGCACTTAATACAAACGTGCCAAGCAGAATTCTTCGTTCTACTTCTTTGCCAAAACCTTCGGAGCGAGTCTTCTTATATAATGATTGAAGATCAGTAACATTTTTACTCCGATACCCATATCGAACACCATCGTATCGCGAGAGATTTGAACTCGCCTCGGCAGTAGCCAGAATGTAATACGTAGGCAGAATGTATTCGCTCAATGGAAAGTCGATAGCTTCAACAATATGACCAGCCGCTTTCAATTGACTGATTTTTTCTAAAAGTGATTCTTTGATTTCGGGTTGCAGGGCTTCTGATTCCAGCGTGTCGCGCAGATAGGCAACTTTATATTTTTTGTTGGTGATGGAGAGTACTTTCGAATAGGATGGAACTGGCTTGCGCGATACGGTACTATCAAACTCATCAGATCCTGCAATTACTTCCAGCACCAATGCAATGTCTTCCAGATTTTTTCCAAAGATGCCAATACAATCAAACGAAGATCCATAGGCTATCAGTCCATAGCGCGAAATGCGAGAGTACGTTGGTTTGATTCCAAGAATGCCACAGAAAGCAGCTGGCTGACGCACAGAACCTCCGGTATCAGAGCCGAGGGACACATCACATAAATCAGCCATGACAGCTACAGCAGAACCTCCTGAAGAGCCACCGGGAACACGCGAATTGTCAAGATCATTCAGCACAGGGCCAAAAGCAGAGTTCTCGTTGGAGGAACCCATGGCAAATTCATCGCAATTCTGACGCCCGATTATAATCGCATCTTCGTCCAGCAAACGTTGAACAGCCGTAGCATTAAATTGGGAAATAAAGCCATCCAGAATTTTGCTGCTGGCTTGCAGCGGATGGTCTTTGTAACACAGTACATCTTTAAGGCCAACCACTAGTCCAGCTAATCGTCCCGCTTTATTGGATTTGATTTTGGCATCAACCTCACGGGCACGAACAAGCGCTTCTTGTCCATACACACTCAAATACACATTGAGGTGTTTTTTTTTATCGATGTTGGTGAGGTATTGATTAACCCTGTCTTCGCAGGAGAGAGTGCCGTTGAAAAGGTTGCGCTGTAAGTCTGTTAAGTTCGAATCCGTACTCAATGCTTACTTATCGTCAATCTTCGGAAGTTCATTTCCGGCACTGTCCACTTCTTTCTTCACATCTTTTACAGCATCCTTAAACTCACGAATGCCTTTTCCTAAACCTTTGGCAAATTCAGGTATTTTCTTAGCTCCAAAAAAGATGAGAACGAATAAACCGATGATCACCCACTCGCCCATTCCGGGCATCCCTATCAAAAGAATTGCGCTCATAATGAAAATTTAAGTCAGTAAAGATAGGGAATTATGGTAAAATGAATAATGATGGAAGTTTTGTTTATAGTTAAAATTAGACGAATTGGGGCGTTTTTACCGCTCAAACTAGTTTCTTAACCACTCCTGTGGATCGAGGGCATCAAAATTTTTGCGGATTTGAAACCGAAGTTCTGAAATGCCATCACTATTAGATAGCACTTTGCCAATTTCCTGATTGGTAGTAATACGCTGTCCTTTCTTTACCGAAATTTCCTTAAGCCCTGTATACACGGTGAAATACTCACCATGCTTAATAATAACCGTGCTTCCTATACCTGGGGTAAAGGCTACCGCACTTACCTCGCCATTAAAAACAGATCGCACGTCTTCGCCTTGTTTGGTTTGAATATTTACTCCGTCATTTTGAATGACAATACCTTTAAGTACCGGGTGCTGCTGCCGTCCAAATTTTTGAGATACAAAACCGGATACCGGCCACGGAAATTTATTTCTGTTATCTTCAAAAGAGGCCGACAAGGCAACGGAAGCATCAGCAACTTCCCTATTGTTCTTTTTATTTTCTCGTTCGCGTTCCCGGGCCTCCCGAGCCGCACGCTCAATCTCTTCCTTAATAATTTTAGCAATCAGTTCGTCCAATTCTGCTACTGCTTTGCGGGTAGTTTCCAGATCTTTCCGCAATTGTTTTTCCTGTTTTTCCAACGATCGCACCAGGGTTCTCTGTTTTTGTTTCAGCCCAGTGAGTTGCATGTTCTGCTTGAGTTCATCTTTGAGAAGATTATTCTTTTCGCCACGTTTCACTTCTGTTACCCGAACCTGATCCTTTAAGATAACCTGCACTTTTTCTATAGCCACCGCCTGATCCTGACGGGCTTTGCCATATTGCTCCATATATTTTAAGCGCATCATCAATTGATCAAAGGATCGGGCTGAAAAGAGAAAGGTAAGTTTATCTACTTTACCACTGGCTTTTTGAGCGGAGAACAGCATAGCGGAATATTCTTCTTTCAGTTTTAGCAGATCGCGCTCCAGAGCATCGATGATCTGATTGTTTTCACTAATGTCGTAATCAAGCAAAGATATTTCGCTTTGAATGGATTTGATCAACGATTCTTGTTGTAAAATGCGCTGATTAAGGGCTACCAGTTCACCAATTGAATTTTTCTTTTGCTCTCCGGTTTCGGTAAGAATTTTTTCGGTCTCTTTTATTTTTTCAAGATTCTGTTGTTTTTCCTTTTGAAGCTGTGACTTTGATTTTTGCGCCTGCGCATCAAAGAAAAAAATCAGAGTAATAAAGAGACTGAAATAAAATAATTTACCTGCGGTCATATCGCTTCGGAATATTGAAAGGGAATTTCAATTCCTTATCACCTACCTCTACTTTGTTGTACTCAAATGTAATGGTGTTGTTTAAAATACCGGCTGCGGTTTTATAGAAAATGCTTACTACCCCGTTGTAGGGGTACGATTTCTCGCCCAACGGTTGGAAGTTGGAATATTGCAATTTAAGTGTGTTGTTGCTAGTCGATTCTACTAATTCTACCTGTTCAATTTTCTTTATTATTGGATTGATCAGGCTTTTGATGGTGACAGAACCTTCTTTTTGTAAAAGTTTGTCATACTCTCCTTCACGGCCAATTTCATCTGTGGGTTGCTTCACACGAATTGGATTGCCAAGCATCGCGGCTTCCAAAACAGCATAATCAATCTTAAAATTGAATCGTTTGGAAAGTTCGGCATAATCGAAGACGTAATATTCCTTATCCACGGTACTCACAATAGTTATTGAATCTTTGTTAATCAATGCTTTTCCGCCCTGTACACCAATAACTGAAAATGTCATCCAGATCACACTATCCTTACGGATGCGAATATTAGCTTTAACGTCTCTTTCTTTCTTTTCATCTTTAAAGATCATCCGGGCTTTGCTGTGCAAATAACCAAAATCAATCTCTTCAATATCCAGTGTTTTGGGTTCCTCAGGAAGGGTGGGCACAACTTTGCGATGGCATGACTGCATGAGCAAGAGACCCAATAGGAGTAGAGGAAGAGCGATTATTTTTTGCATGAGCCGTTAGACAAGATTAAAGTCAATAGTTAGATCAATTTAGTTTTCTGTTAGTGATTTTTTTATCTAAGCTGGCATTATCACCATCTTTTTGCTTTGCTTTTTGCCATTGCTTAACCGCATTATCTATGTCGCCCAGTTGAAAAAGAATATCTCCGTAGTGTTCAAAATGCGTAGCGGTGCCCTGTCCACTTTGGATAGCCTTTTCAATAGTCTTCTTTGCTTCCTTGTATTTGCCGCGCTCAAATAAAACCCACGCATAGGTATCGAGATAAGAAGGATTCTCGGGGAAGTTTTTAACCAATTGAGCGGCCATCTTTTCTGCTTTCTCAAGATTTTCCTTTCTCAGGGCCAAATAATAGCTATAGTTATTCAAAACAATGTCGTTGTTAGGATTGAACACCAGCGCTTCTTCATAAGCCTGATCAGACTTTGAATACTCCTTTGTTGCATTGTAACAATCGCCCAGCATGCCATTCAACTCACTCACAAATGCAGGATTGGAGGTTGATAATTTTTTTGCCTGTTCTAATGAATAAGAAGCTTCCCGGTATTGTTTTTTTCGGAGATGCCCATAGCCATTGAAGTAATGAACCATGGCCTGATTGGGAAACATCTCGAGGGCTTCTTCAGAATGTGCAATCAGACTATCAATCTGGTTGCTTTGCGTTTCGAGATAAAGCAAGTTCTGCCAGGCTTCAAAACTAGCAGATCCACTTCGTACTGCTTTCAGATATTCCCTTTTCGCCTCCTCATCTTTTTCGAGAGTCATATATAAGTCGCCACCCACCAGGTGAACATTGGGGTCAGACGAGTAATTTGTCTCCAACTTTTTGAAAAGGTTAACAACGAACGTTTCCAGTTCCGGGTCATTAATCTTTTTACTCTGGTTTTGAGAAAGCATTGCATTATAGGTTCCCATCATCAACACCTTGCTGCTAACATTCACTTGTGGATCATCGAACACTTCCAACACATAACTTCTTGATTTTTCTTCCTGGCCATCATCTTTATAAAGTCCTGCCAAAACCATTTTAGCATTTCCTGCTTCTGGATGATCTTTAATAAAGTTCTCAAGATATTGGATGGCTTTGCTCCGTTGACCATTCATTGAAAGGGTTTCGGCAAAGCCAAGCACATAGCGCTCTTCATCCGGATACGCTTGCAGCAATTTCTCACTTTCGGCAAGGGCCTCTGGTATTTTACCCTTGTCCAGATAAATGCGTTGTTTTTGTTGAGATGAAACTTCGTTCACCCCCATGATATCCTCGGCCCGGTTGTAAACTTTCAGGGCTTCATCTTCTTTTTTATCGTACAAATAGAGTGCTGCCAGTTCAAACAAATAGTCTTCGGTACCCTTCACTTCTTTCATCATGGTTTCCAATGCCGCAGTTGCTTTTTCAAACTGACCTAGATTGGCGTAAATATTGGAGGCTAGCAAATAGAAATACTTGTTCTTCTTTTCGTACTTAAGAGCAAGTTCAATACTCTGGGCTGCCTTTTGAATGTCTTCCTCCTTGGTTCCCTTTGCGAGTACCTCGGCTATCTTATAATGAACGGTGGCATTGGTAGGATTTAATTCAGAAACCCGTTGAAAATAAAGCAGCGCTTTAGCGTAGTCCTCGAGGATGAAATATTTTTCGGCTTCAGAAAAAAAGAACTCAGCTTCGCGCAAGCGAATTTCATTAGGTTTTGATTCCTGACTGTTTTTGCGCTTCTGCGAGAACACAGGAGTAGCCACTACCAGAAGTTGAATTGAGGCTACTAAGATGTATAAATGGAGATTTCTTTTTGTCAACGGCCGAGGAATCAAATCGAACTGTAATCTCCCAAATCCAGATTGGCAGATTTTCCGTCAAAATTAACGAAATTTCCTAAAAGACTGTCTTTTAAGAGCGCAGCTTTGAGGGTACAATTCTTTTGAATGATTGAGTTAGTAATCCGGCTATCGGCTATTTTGGTACCTGTACCAATCGAAACATGCGGCCCGATCACTGAGTTTTCGATCGTTACATTATCGTCAATAAAAACAGGAGGAATAACTACGCTATTAATGACGTTTGCCTTTTCGGAAATTAACTTTTGATCTTTTATGAATTCAAGATATCGCTGATTGGTTTGAAGCATATTGTCTTTGTTACCACAATCCAGCCATTCCTGCACCTGGCCAGGTACAAAGAGGGCCCCTTTCTGCCGCAAGTGTTCTAACGCGGTAGTAAATTGGTACTCGCCCTTTTCTTTTATATCGTTATCGATCAGATACTGCATTTCATCACGCAGCTTTTCGCCTTGTTTAAAAAAGTAGATACCGATAATAGCCAGATCTGAAACAAAGGTTGCTGGCTTTTCAACCAACCCTATAATTTCTCCCTTGTCATTTAGTTTTATTACACCAAACTGGGCAGGATTGTCCACCTTCTGTACCCAAATTGTACCATCTCTGTTGGTGTCTAATTTGAAATCAGCACGGAACAAAGTATCAGCAAACGCTACAATTACTTTTCCCTGAAATAATTCTTTGGCGAAGAGCAGCGCATGGGAAATACCCATTGCTTGCTCCTGATAGTAAATCTTGCCTTCGGCCCCCACCGCTTTTGCCACGGCCTTCAAATCATCTTCAACGGTTTTGCCAAAACCAGGGTGTACAATGAAACCAATATTATTTATTTTTTCCGGGCATACATGTGCAATGTCTTCCACCAGGCGATGGACTATGGGTTTACCAGCAATGGGTAATAATGGTTTGGCGGTTGTTAAGGTGTGTGGACGGAGGCGTTTGCCCAAGCCAGCCATTGGAATGATAATGTTCATCTCGTTAAGTATTTGTCTCGAGGTAAATCTACTAATTCCTACACGATGGGCTTGCTAAAATTTTTTCTTTCAACAAGATAAATGAAGGCAAGAAAGGCAAGGATGACTACGGTATGAAAACCGGTAGCTAACCACTGATTGTCAATTGCTACTTTATTAACTAATGTTAAAACCGCATATGTAAAAATGATGTAGCCCATATCATGGGTTACCGTATAGGGTATTGGATAATTTCGCTGGCCAAGAAAGTAACAGGAAATTGCCATAATGGAATAACACCCCAAAGCGGCCAGGGCACTCCCCATAAATCCCATTATGGGGATGAGAATAAAATTACCTGCAATGGTAACAACAACTCCTAAGAGAGTAATGAATGTTCCGAAATAGGTTTTATCAGTGAGTTTAAACCATACACTCAGGTTGTAATAAATACCCAAAAACAGATAAGCAAGTAATAGGATTGGCACAATCGCCAACCCGGACCAGAAATTTTCGCCAATAAAGTATTTGAATAGGTCCAGATTGATACCAATGCCCAGCAACACCACGCAGCAGGTAATGACAAAGTAATGGTTGACTTTGGCAAAAAGTGTTGGCGAATTTTTCTCGAGCGCATTTGAGAAGAAGAAAGGTTCAGCGGCATATCGAAACGCCTGGATGCCCAAATTCATAAACACTGCGAATTTGTAACAAGCCCCAAAAATTCCCCCAGCTTCTTTGCCTGAGACGCCAGGGTAGAAATTTTCGGGTAATCGCCAATCCAACATACTGCGCGAAAACATTTCGTTGATCATGCCGGCCACACCTGTGATCATTACAGGGTAGGCATACTGAAACATTTGGGGTGACAAAGACTTGTCCCACACTGGGCGCCACGATAAAAGCGTTTTAATAAAGAACAAAAGGAAGAAGGCGTTAGCAAGTAAATTGGCCATAAACACATACCCAATACCGACAGCCGGATCAAAACTGATTTTAAGAAAGTAATAGTTAAGACCCACTAACACCAACACGTTAATAATTTTAGCGCTGGCAAACAGTATAGGCTTTTTTTCTAAACGCAACCGGGCAAACGGTATTGCTACAATTGCGTCTACGAGCATAGTCAGAGCAAGCCAGGTAACAAACTGTGGATTTGAAATTTGTAACGAAGCGGTAATGGGTGAGGCAAAAGAGATCAAAAGAAGTGTGATTGCTCCACTGATAATCATGACACTGGTTTGTGCGAGGTTGAATATTCTCTTACTATCCGAACCGGGTTTGGTGGCGAACCTGAAGTAAGCGGTCTCCATACCAAACATGTAGACAATATTGATTACACCAACAAATGCATAGAGTTTAGTGATCTCACCATACTCTGCTTTACTAAACATGTTAATAGTGTGTAGCGGTACAAGCAGGAAGTTTAGCATCCGGGGTAAAATACTTCCCAGTCCGTACAAGACTGTATCACCGGCCAATCGTTTGAGCTTACTCACTATTCGCCTTTAAAGTTTGCTTTTCTTTTTTCCAGAAATGCACTGGTGCCTTCCATAAAATCTTTGGTTGCTGTTAGCTCTGCAAAGTTTTTTGCTTCTGCCTGGTAGCCTTCTCTCTCCTGACCATAGCCCTCATTCACGCTTTTAATTAAAGCGGCAATTGCCCGCGGCCCCTTTGAAAAAATCTTATTCATTATTTTTTCGGCCAAAGTGAAGGCTTCTTCTTTGGTAGTTACCACATGATTAACCAGTCCGATCTCTTTTGCTTCACTGGCAGAAATCATATCCCCTGTCATGGCCAACTCCAATGCCTTGCCCCGACCTACTAATTGTGCCAATCGCTGGGTGCCGCCATAACCGGGAATGATTCCGAGGCTGACTTCAGGCAGTCCGAATTTGGCATTTTCGGTTGCTATTCGCATGTGACAAGCCATTGCAAGTTCGCAGCCACCTCCCAAAGCAAAACCATTTACAATTGCTATTACAGGTTTGGGACAATCTTCAATCATTTTAAATAAAGCTTGTCCCTTTTTAGAAAATTCAAAAGCCTTTTCTGTTGGAATGGATGCAATCTCCTTTATGTCGGCACCAGCCACAAATGCCTTATCACCCTCACCGGTAATAATTGTTCCTTTAATATCTTTCTTTTGATAACATTCCTGAATCGCAGAATGCAATTCATTCAAGGTCTCCTGGTTGAGTGCATTAAGTGCCTGTGGGCGATTAATAGCAATGATTGTTATAGTATTGTAATTAACCAGCAGATTGTTCATTTATATTGAAATATTTGGAGTTAGCAATTTACATGATTTTGAAACTTATAATCTCGACAATCCACCTACAAAAGCTTATGCTAGTGAACTAGAATTTCAGGATTTGCCTGCAGATTCTTAAGAATATCTCCCGTCATTTCTTCTAATCCAAACTGATGCTTCCAGCCCCAATCCTGGCGGGCAGGTGAATCATCAATGGATTTGGGCCATGAGTCAGCAATGGCCTGGCGGAAATCAGGTTTGTAGGTGATGGTAAAATCCGGAATATGTTTTTTGATTGTTGCTGCTACCTGGGCCGGGCAAAAACTCATCGCACCAATATTATAGCTGGAACGAATCTTTACTTTTTCTGCGGGAGCTTCCATTAAATCCAATGTTGCCTTTACTGCATCATCCATATACATCATGGGTAGATACGTATCAGCAGCCAGAAAACATTCATATTTTTTTTCCTTGATTGCCTTGAAATAAATATCCACTGCATAATCGGTAGTGCCACCTCCGGGAGGAGTTTTGTAACCAATAAGCCCTGGGTATCTTAAGCTGCGTACATCCACGCCATACCTTCTGAAGTAATATTCGCACCAGAGTTCTCCGGCAAGTTTGGTAATACCATACACCGTAGTTGGATCCATGATGGTGTCTTGCGGAGTATTTTGCTTGGGGGTAGTTGGGCCAAAGGCAGCAATGGAACTAGGCCAATAGACTTTATGAAGTTTTAGCTCTTGGGCTGCTTCTAATACAAAAAGCAGGCTGTCCATGTTCAGTTTCCATGCCCAGCGTGGGTCTTTCTCACCGGTAGCTGATAAGAGCGCTGCCAAATGATAGATCTGGGTGACATCGTGCTTGCGAAGCAATTCAAAAAGTTTGTCGCGCTGCATCACATCAAACTTCTCGTAAGGGCCTTCTTTCAAAATACCCTGAGCGTCTTTTATGTCGGAGGCAATTACATTTTCCTGACCATATATTTTCCAAAGGCCCTGGGTAAGTTCTGAGCCGAGTTGACCTCCAGCACCAATGAGTAAAATCTTTGTTTTCTTCATGTATTCAAACGAATGCGGGGCGAAGTTAGAGAAAATTACCATTTACGAATTACGAATTACGATTGTAGATTTACGCGATGAATTTTGAAGATTATCTGATCAGTAAAAAGATAGATAGTCAGGCCTTTCGCACTGCTGAACCTGACTTGTGGCAGGAATGGAATTCGTTGTTTGACCAGATGAGCCCTGCAAGCTTTACTTCGCAAAAGTTATACCTGATCAACCCGGTGCGCAGAAGGCATTTATTGAAAGCTGATGAATCATCCACAAAAGTGGAATCACCACCATCCAAACCTGTTATGAGACCCAAACCGAAAATGAATTGAGCCATGTATAAAAGACTTCAACCCGTATTGCAGAAAGAACTCGACTCCATTCGCGAAGCAGGTCTCTTCAAAAAGGAACGAATCATTGTTACTCCACAGGGAGCCGATATTAAAACCCAGGATGGCAAAGAGGTAATTAACTTTTGTGCTAATAACTACCTGGGGTTGTCATCCCATCCGCGGGTGATTGAAGCCGCCAAAAGAGCAATTGATACGCATGGTTTCGGGATGTCATCCGTGCGGTTTATCTGTGGCACGCAGGACATTCATAAAGAACTCGAAAAAAAGATCTCAGATTTTCTTGGCACAGAAGACACTATATTATATGCCGCAGCATTTGATGCCAATGGCGGAGTATTTGAGCCGTTGTTCGGAGAAAAAGATGCCATTATTTCAGATGAATTAAATCATGCGTCCATTATCGATGGTGTGCGTTTATGTAAAGCCATGCGCTACCGGTACAAGCACAATGATATGGCTGATTTGAAGGTGCAATTGGAGGAGGCACGCAAGGCAGGAGCTAATCAGATTATTATTGTTACCGATGGCGCGTTCTCTATGGATGGAACAATAGCACAGTTGGATAAGATCTGTGATCTCGCTGATCAATTCGAAGCACTGGTTATGACAGACGAATGCCATTCTTCCGGTTTTATTGGCAAAACCGGGCGTGGAGTTCCTGAATATTGTGGTGTAATAGGTCGTGTTGATATTATCACTGGCACGTTAGGCAAAGCCCTGGGTGGCGCTTCGGGCGGTTTTACCTCAGGCCGTAAAGAAATTATAGAGCTGTTGCGTCAGCGATCACGCCCTTATTTATTTTCAAACACGTTGGCGCCCTCCATTACTGGAGCCTCCATTGAAGTGTTCAACATGCTTTCAGAGACCACAACCTTGCGGGATAAACTCGAACAAAGCACTAAATACTTTCGAGAAAAAATGACGGCAGCCGGATTTGATATTAAGCCGGGCATCCATCCAATCGTTCCTATTATGTTATATGAAGCACCGTTGGCACAGAAGTTTGCTGAGCGATTGTTAGAGAAAGGAATTTATGTGATCGGATTTTTCTTTCCGGTGGTAGCCAAAGGCAAAGCCAGAATCCGGGTGCAGATTTCAGCTGCCCATGAACGCCATCATTTGGATAAAGCGATCCAAGCCTTTACCGAAGTGGGAAAGGAATTGGGTGTGTTGAAGTAAGTCATTAACCACATAGACACATAATTCTTAATATTATAACGCTTGGTTTCAATTATTCTTTAACCAGATAGATATCATAGTTATGGTTACAAAGAAATATTTGGACGAACTCACCTATTCAATAATTGGATGCGCCATTGAAGTCCATAAAGCAATGGGAAGAGGATTGTTAGAAAGTGTGTACCATCAGTGTATGACGGAAGAGTTCTTACATAGAAAAATAAATTTTTCCACAGAGATGAAGGTACCCGTAGAGTATAGAGGTAAAGCACTGGCTATTGACTTTAGGTGTGATTTTTTTGTTGAACAATGTATTGTTGTAGAATTGAAGGCTGTTCATGAAATGACAGGTGTGTTTGAAGCGCAGCTTCTTACCTATATGAAACTTTTAAAGGCCCCTAAAGGTATTCTCATAAATTTTAATAGTTCCAATATTTTTAATGAAGGGCAACGGACTTATGTGAATGAATATTTTGCAAAATTACCTACTGATTAGCCCCATGTTTCTATGTGGTTAGAAATACCTAACTTTTGATAATCAGATTAATAAACCATTTCGGATTCCTTAAATGAAAGTGCTTTTTATACTTTTCACCTTCGTTGTTCAAATTGGATTGGCACAAACAATGCCAGTCTTTCAGGTGCTCTATGTCGAGAAAGCATCTTTAAGTAATGGCGCACCTTTAAAGAGCTTTGATAAACTTTTAGATGAAACTTTCACTATAAAAAAGGTTACTGCTTATCATGGGCGGGTATCATAATCCTTATAAATTCTATCGGGAAATGTTTAGTAACTATCTTAAAAGAACAGGTCAATAATCACCTCACCTTCTTCGGTATCAACTCTGACTCAGAAGAAAAAAGTCCGAATACGGCTTCTGTGTTGGTTGTAGGCAAAAAATAAATCTTCCGCTTCCCCTTTAGTTTCAAACTATACAAGTTAAAGAAGGGAATAAGTTTTACACTCTTCACGTCCGACCAATCATAATTTTTCACTTTCGTGGGATTGATCACAGCAATTTTCTTTCTGCTTATAGCCACCCGCTTGATCCGTTGAGCAATCAACAGGTGTAACGAAAAAAATATCAGCGCAAGCGTAAAAAGGGCGAAGGCGACAAATCTGTTTTTAGGGGAATCTCCAAATTGGAGTAAGATGAGTGCTGAGGCCAGTCCTTGAAGCGCGCTAAGCGCCAGGAAAAAATACCTGGCAAGGTAAAATTTAACCGGGTTTGCTTCTTCCATTAATCATAATTAGTTGGTTTACAAGCGCTAAGGTAAAAAAATAATTAACAATTCGATAATTCTACAGGAGTCAGACCCGTTTTGTGAAGCTAAGATGCGGTCAGATATGAACAGAACAAACTACTTCTCATTCTCATTCTCATTCTCATTCTCAATCACCACGGGAAAATCCTGCCCACGCGAAAATGTATAGGGATATTGTGGTTTGCCTTTCAACTTCTGAGTCATCTCTGGCACCTGATCATCGAGATATGATTTCAATTCATAGATGGTAACTTTTCCATCTTTCGGGGCGCCATCGGCATCGCCCTGTAAAGCTTTGATAAGTAAGTACGTAAATAAACCATGACCTAATTCCGCAAACTCAGTGGCAAACTGTTCGCTGCCGGCCGAAGCCATCACGTGAATGCCTGCACTACGAGAAAGTTGTGCGATGGCTTTTTCTTCAGCGGCTCCACGGGTGGCTAATAGTTCCACGGAAGCACCCGACTGGCAAGCGTCCATCACAATCAGTTGTTTTAGTGCTTTAATGTTTTTCAATCGATCCTGAAGAATACTTGCCTCAATAGCATCCTTCTGCAAAGAAGAAAGATCATAGAGCCTGCTGCTACCCGTGGGGATAAAGAAAAACTGATTGTCAACCATGCTGCCATGACCCGCATAATAAAAGATAAACACATCTTCCTGGTTTACTTTCGTGGACAGCTCTTCTAATTTTTTCAGGATATTATCCTTCGTTGCATCGGCATCATACAAACTATGCAACTCGATATTCTTAAACAAAGAGCCTTTCTCATCTACTATTTTACCAAACGACTCAGCATCGGGGCGAGCATAGTTCAACGTCATCTTTGGATTTTTATACTCATTGATACCCACGGCAAGAACATAACAGATACTGGTTTTACCAGCACGATCCGAAATCACTTCCACCGTTTGTGGATCTGATTCAATTTTATCTTTATTGCTGGCGGATGCCGTAATTGTATTGGTTCCGCCAATCAGGTTAATGATGTGGCGATAGGTTGTACTCTCGCCCTTTCGGGATGGAAGTTTCAATGTCTGTTTATCCAGAGGAATGTTTTTGCCATTGTGAAAAAGTTTTACTGTTTCAATGCCGCCACCCATATCGGTCATTTTTATAAGGACTTCGGCCTGCGTTTCATCCGTTTGTGGAATGGTTGCAATCTTAATGCCTGGTGGTGGTGATGTGCTTAATTTTCCCTGGATGCCTTTATACCCATCGCTGCCCCTGCTTTGAAAAATCTTGGGTAACAAGTCGGGACGATAGAATTCATGAAAGAACTGATCAACGCTATAGGTCTTCAATCCATCTACAAAATGAATGTATTGCCGTGCATCCTGTGTTCCATTAAAATATCCTTCCGGATTTTTAACCATCCATTCCTTCTCACCAAAATGGATATGCTCAAAAAATTCTTTGCCGGTAGCCAGGTTCCAAAATTTAGTAACGCCATCAACGCTATGGCTGATCAGCATTTTCTCATCGCTGGTAAGCTGAAGACTCGTTACCTCACTTTGATGTCCTGTAAAGGTTGTTAAAATTTTTCCGGTGGCCACATCCCACTGTCTTATTAAGCGATCCGCGCCAGCGCTATAAATTGTGTTTTCGGCTTTGTTGAAAATGGCTGCATATATTTCACCCACATGACCTGAATACTTTCGGTCAGCAAGGCCGGTAGCGATATCCCACACACGCAGGGTACCATCCCAACTGGCGCTCAGAATTTTTTTTCCGTCTTGCGTGAGTTGTATTACGGAAACTGTTTCTGTGTGACCTATAAACTCGCGAATTGTTTTTTGCGTATCGATTTCCAACATCAGCAATCCGGTGGGCAAGCTGGCCGTGATGAGGTACAAATCATTTTGGCTGAACCTGGCATTGTAAGCCGAACCATTTTTTGATTCGTAATAAAATAACTGTTGACCCGATGCAGCATCATGAATTCTAACAGATCCGTCCCAACTACTGCTTAGAATTTGCGTTTCGTCACTATTATAACTTACGCTAAAAATTGGCTGGCGGTAGGAGGGGATTGTTAACACAGTGTCACCCCGTTGGGCATTCCAAACAATTATTTTCCCATCGCCACCACCTGTTAATAATTTTTTCCCATCGCGACTGTATTGATAACAGACCGCGGCTTTATCATGGCCAATATACTCCATTTCGGTTTTTCCGGTGGCTACATCCCACTTCTTAACTTTTGAACCGAACTTGCCCTTGAGTAAAGTCTTATTATCGCGACTCAACAAAAGATCATTTTTTACACGCAGGTATTTTGCGATGTGCGAATCCCAGTATGAATTTGGATCGTACGTTAAGCCCCCTTTATCGCGTTGATTTAAAAATCCAGTAAGCTCCCCAGACTTTTTATTCTTTGCAATATCCCAAATCAACACCACATTATTATCGCACGCTAACAACAACTGTTTACCATTTGCCGTAAACACCGCCTGATTAATTTCGGCTTCTATGCCGGGGTTTATACTTTTAATCGAATCACCCGTTTGTGCGTTGTAAATCGAGACTTCCTTTTTTGTGCAGACTGCTACCAGCTTACCATCGCGACTAAATTTACCGGTACTTAACTCTTCAACCCGCGTGCGGTACCGGATGCTCAACTGTCCATTTTTTAAATCATACTTAGCTACTTCACCGCGGTTAGTTGTTTTTAACAGGTAGCGACTGTCAGGCGAAAAATCAACATCGGTAAAACATCCGCCACAACTGGAGTATTCAGAAAAATTGAAGGTGTATGTTTTTTTCCAGTCGGCTGTTTTATACACATTAGCCACACTGTTATCTTCTCCAATTGCAAGCCACTCTCCATTGGGGCTTATGGCTAAATTGATTCCCCCCGAGGAGCCAGAATAACCATCAGCTGGAAATTCATGTAATTTTTTTTTAGAAGGAAACTCCCACACAACGGCTAATCGGCCAAAGCCAACGGTTATAAAATATTTCCCTTTCGGATCAAACACTACATCGGTCAATCGTTCTTTATCAGGTTTAACCGAAAGTACTTCTTTACCAGTGGCCACCTCCCACACTTTGGCGGTTTGATCCCCGTTTCCGGTGATCAGGTATTTTCCATCATTGCTAAAATCGAGACTGTTTACTGAGAATTGATGGCCCAGAAAACTTCTCACTTCCCGACCGGTTGATAGTTCCCACAATTTGGCTGACTTATCGCGGCTGCCTGTAGCTACATAATTACTATCCGGACTTATAGCAACAGAAATCACAGCAAGTTCATGCCCTTTTTGAATAATCGTCTCAAGAGATTGACCATTCGAAACGAACGAGAGCGAAAATAGAACTGATACTAGGAGAAATCTCATCATGATTTAATTACGGTCAGAGAAAGTTACTGAGCCTTTGCTTCCTGTGGTTCCAGCGGTTCACTCTCGATAGGCATTTCGTCCCAGTTTTTAGGTTCTTCCTTGTGGAGGTACTCCAGGATTCGTTGTTCCACCTGTTTCAACTTAAGAGTGCGAAGATATTTTCCGTTGCGTGCTAAAATGAGTCGCCCGGTTTCTTCCGAGATTGCAACCACTAATGTGTCGGTGACCTCACTCATGCCCATGGCAGACCGATGGCGTAATCCAAAATAAGAAGGCAGGTTATCATTTTCACTTACCGGCAACACGCAGCGCGCTGCTTTGATACGTCCCTTATAGATTATAATGGCGCCATCATGCAGAGGACTGTTTTTATTAAAAATAGATAGCAACAAGCGCTTACTTACTTTGGCATCGAGGGGGTCACCCGTTTCGGCATAGAATTTTAATTCTATATCGCGGGAGAACACAATCAATGCTCCGGTTCGTGAAGCTTTTAATGTTTTGATTGCTTCAATCAATTCATGCACATCAAAATCGTCATGATGTTCAGCGCCCCAGTTTGTAATGGTTTTAAAAATACTATCGCGGTTGATTTCAGTAGTTCGACCAATCAGCAAAAGAAACTTTCTGATCTCAGGTTGAAAGAGAATGATCATTGCTAACACACCCACACCCATAAACTGGCCCAGAATAGTTGCGAGTAATTCCATTTGAGCAGCCCGCACGATGAGATAAACTAAGTAAAGCGCAAGTATGCCGAGGAAGATATTTACTGCGAGGCTTCCGCGAATGAGCTTATAGACCTGGTAGAGTAAAATAGCCACCAGACTAATGTCGATAAGATCAACCCAACCCACTTCCAGAAACCCTATTTTATAGGCAAGAATCATCTAAACAAAGGTAGTGAAACTGTTTGTCTATTTGAATTATAACTTACTCATGAGGGTGATCACCTCCCGAGCTTCTTTTACATCATGAACCCGCAAAATGGAAGCGCCTTTTAGCAGGGCAATCGAATTAAGTACAGAACTTCCGTTTAACGAATCTTCAGGAGTTATTTCCAAGGTTCGCCAGATCATCGATTTGCGCGAAAGGCCTACCAGTAAGGGCCGTTCAAGAATATGAAGTTGATTTAGGTTCTTGAGTAATTCAAAATTTTGGGCAACTGTTTTTGCGAAGCCAAAGCCAGGATCTATGATCACATCTTTTACACCGGCAGCAATCAGTGTATGAATTTTATGATGAAAATAATCCAGCATTTCTTTCACCAGGTTTTCATACTGAGTGAGTTGATTCATGGTTTGAGGTGTGCCTCGCATATGCATGGCTATGTAAGGAACCTGAAGTGCGGCAACGGCATCAAACATCTTTGGATCAAGTTGGCCACCAGAAATATCATTGACTAATGATGCGCCTTCATTCACCGCAGCAATTGCAATCTTCGATCGAAAGGTATCAATTGATAAAATGACGGTTGGAAATTCTTTTTTTATAGCCTGAATAACAGGGATGACACGGGTAAGTTCTTCGTCCTCCGGAATATCTACTGCTCCGGGCCGCGAAGAGTACCCCCCGACATCAATAAAATCAGCACCTTCGCGAATCATTTTTTCTGCCTGTTTTAGAAATGTGCTCACCTCAGTATAGCGGCCACCATCGTAGAAGCTATCCGGAGTAACATTCAGGATACCCATTACCTTAGGTGAGTTTAGGTCAATGATCTTACCCTGCACCTGCAGTGTTTTGTTGACTGAAAATAATTTACTTTGCACCACGATTATGAATGAAAAAACTTCCCACGAATATAAAGAGGTGATTGCCTCCTGCAAAGCATTATTTGCCCGTAAGACTCACGATTATGGAACTGCCTGGCGTGTGTTGCGACTTTCATCTATTACGGATCAGATCTATATTAAAGCGCAACGCATCCGAAGCATACAGGATAAAGGGACACAAAAAGTAGAAGACCCTATCAGGGATGAATTTATAGGCATTATCAACTATTGTATTATTGCCATGATCCAACTCAAACTGGCCGAATCTGATAAAATGGATTTGACCTTTGCTGAACTGGAACCACTCTACGATGCTGCTGTTAATGAAACATTTGAGCTGCTTCAAAACAAAAATCACGATTATGCCGAAGCCTGGCGCGAGATGCGCGTGAGTTCTATGACCGACATTATTCTTATGAAATTGTTAAGAGTGAAACAAATTGAAGACAATCAAGGTAAAACACTGGCAAGCGAAGGGGTTAGAGCAAACTATCAGGATATGATTAATTACTCGGTGTTTTGCCTGATTAAACTGTCCACAGTTAACTGACAACCGTCAACAGATGCCATTCAAATTTGAAAAGTTGGAAGTTTGGAAGGAATCAGTTGAATTAACCGGCTTGGTTCATGAGGTCTGTAAGACTTTTCTAAAGGATGAGATTTACATATTAACTTCCCAAATTAAAAGAGCAGCTGATTCAGTCTCTTTGAATTTAGCCGAGGGATCTACTGGCCAAAGTAATGCTGAATTTAAAAGATTTTTTAGGTTTTTCGATTCGGTCTGGTATTGAAGTAATCGGTTGCCTTTATATTGCAAAGCGGAGAGGATTAATTTCAGACGCAGACTTCAATATCATATATGGTGCAACCGATAATTTAGTAATGAGAATTCAAGCATTAAGAAAATCAATCACCAAAAACTAACTGTGAACAGTCATCTGTTGACTGTAGACTATTATGAATAGAAAGTATATTGATCAATTCTCCCGTTTTTTTGTTGGTGGTCTGTTGATTTTTTCAGGCCTTATCAAATTGAATGACCCCATTGGTACTCAAATAAAGATGGAAGAGTATTTTGAAGTATTTGCCGAGGACTTCGGTACTTTTTTTCATTACTTCATTCCCTGGGCATTAGAGATTGGCATGATCATGATCATTCTCGAATTGGCGTTGGGTGCAGCTATACTTATTTATTGGCGCATGAACCTTACGTCCTGGCTGCTTTTATTGATGATGACTTTCTTTACATTTCTTACTTTCTATTCGGCCTACTTCGATAAAGTTACAGATTGTGGATGTTTTGGGGATGCAATAAAGCTCACCCCGTGGGAGTCTTTCAGTAAAGATGTAGTGCTGATGGTATTTGTTTTACACCTGTTTTGGTATAGAAAAAGTTATAAGCAAGTGCTGGCAACACGTGTTGGCAACGCCATCGTAGTAGGAGTGGTTGCGGTCTGTCTTTTCCTTGGAGTATATGCTATCCGGTATCTACCATTTATTGATTTTCGTGCGTACCGAATTGGTAATAATGTACCACAACAAATGATCGCTCCTGAACAACCGATTATCGAATATCTATTTGAAAAAGAGGGCAAGGAAGTACGTGACACAAAATTTCTGTCGGCAGATGATGGCTATAAATATGTGTCATCACGGGTATTGAATGAGGATAAGATCAAACCCAAGATTACGGATTATTCTGTAAGCAGCCCTGAGGGGGAAGACATGACACAATACACATTTCAAGGAGCTAAGCTTTTGTTGGTAATTTTTGATGTGAACAAGGCCTCATCAAATAATATTGCCGCCATCCGGGAATTGACAAAACAACTGGAAGGCAAAGTGGATTGCTTCGTTCTTACATCGTCTGCATCAGAAGCAATGGAAACATTCCGTCATGAACATCAGTTGGCGGTTCCTTATTACTATGCAGATGCTACTGTTCTAAAGACCATTATTCGCTCCAATCCAGGTATTGCCTTGTGGAGCAATGGTACCGTGCTGGGTAACTGGCATCACAATGATACTCCAACGGCCGATGAAATTCTGGCATTATTAAAATGAAAATCTTTTTAATAGGGCTACCGGGCTGTGGCAAGTCAACACTTGGAAAGCAGCTGGCAGAAAAGCTGAAATTACCCTTTGTTGATCTCGATGCAGAAATTGAGAAGTCTGTTGGAATTACTATCAAGGGTATCTTCAAAAAATATGGGGAATCTTTCTTTAGGAAAGAAGAGTCAGAACAACTCCATCGGTTTGGTGAAGGGTACGATGATTTTGTGATGGCAACCGGTGGCGGGGTTCCGGTTTTTTTCGACAATATGAAATTTATGAATCAGCATGGCCGCACCATTTTTTTAGATGTGCCTGCCCGCGAAATTGCTCAGCGCATTCTCAAAACAAAACTGGATGAACGTCCATTATTAGGGATTACACATCCGGATGAACTAAAAGATCAGATTGAGTTTTTAAGGTCGCAACGGATTTCATTTTACCAGCAAGCACACATCCGACTAATAAATGGCACCATTCAACTTTCGGATATTATAAATGCTTTGAACGATAAACCTTAAAAGGGAAATCCCAGGGTTATCATCCCGAACGTAGTTTTGTTTTCGAGTGTAACCAAGGGGCTATCAACTGTATTTATGCTATAAGGACGATACGAGTTTTTTCCTTGCGTAAACACAAGTGCGAAATCAGCATAAAACTTTTTACCACGATAGCCTAAGCCGCCTGACAAGGAAGTGATTTGTCTGCTCACTCCATTTTGTTCCGATTTGAAGGGATCTGGCATAAATGAATAACCAGCCCTCGCCCGGAAACCCTTGAATCGATATTCACCACCCAACCGATAATTGAATGTGTTTTGATACAGCCCGTTTATTTTCTCGTTGTCGGAACTAAACGATATTCCTGAAATGTCTGAGGAATACTTTGCTCCGGCATAATTTACCATTTCAACATCGGCAGTAATGAATCCAAATTTTTCAAGAAAAACTGAGGCGCCCATATTTAATCTGCCGGGCGTTGTTAAATGGTATTCGGAGATAACATCATCACTTTCTTCGTTCACATCACTCAATAAGTCGCCATTACCAAAGTAGTCAAAGTCATTCCATAATGTTGAAACACTAGCGCGGTAGGTATCAGTTATATTGTAACGAGTGGGTGTACTATATGAAATTCCTACCTGAATCATATCAATGGGCCGGGCAATTAATCCAAATGTTCCGTTTATACCGCTGCCATTGATTTCAATTTCTTCCTCAAGAACGAGGTTATTCAGCGGTACGAAGCCTGGATCCAGTTCAAAATAAATATCTGATTCTGAGTATGTCTTTTTTGCCTGATATCTTATCGAGGCTATACCAAGTCCGGCACCAATAAATAGTTTATCTGATAAATTAGCTCCATAAGAAAAACTCCACTGGTTTTGAGCTCCGTTGGTTATAACGTCCTCCTGTTGAAACACAGTGCGTATGTCACTTGGATTATTTGGATATGTGCCGAGTACGGATAGATAATCCAATGGCGATGCATTTGGGTTCATGAAGGTTGAGTCCTCAATTAAATAGTTGTTGTATGCAAGTCCCGTAGGGGAGTTAAAATTATCTCCACCCTTTAAGAATGAATCAGGCTCTAATCCGTTAGCATCCTCGATAAAATAATCAATGATAGAATTTTTAGTATTTGTTCCCTGGTAATTAAAACTCTGATTAAAATTATTGGTCCGGTTAAAACTAATGGCAAAGGCTCCACTCAGAAAACCCTTGTTGCCTCCTTTATCTGATTGGAAAACCAATCCAAAACCAGGGATGTGGAAATTGGTTTCTGTTTGTGACGTGGTGTTATTTAAATAGTTGGCTTGGATAGTTGCAGCGTTATAGCCGGGTGAAAAGCTAAATTCTGAGCGATTGAACATCCCCAATCCGGCTGGGTTAGAGTAAGCAGAACTATAGTCCCCGCCAAGACTGGTTTGCGCACCTCCCATTGCTTGCATCCGGGCACTTCCCCCTGGTTTTGTCCGGCTGAATAGGAGTGCTGTTTCCGTGAAACTTTGTGCTCCCAATATCCCCGGTAAAAGCATGATAATCCCAATGAGCCACTTGCCCCCGTTTTTCATTCCCGAAAATTGTTTTGGTTACCGAACTACTGCCTAGTCTCTGCCTCGTCTTACTCCGCCTGAAGATCCACCACTGGTACCTCCGCTACTACTGCGGCCACCTCCCGATGAGAAACTACTATTGCTACCAGATGACCAATTGGAGCTCCGTGAACTATTATTGTTATTGAACAAAGAGCTATTGCTTCTATCGTAATTGTTATTAAAATCACCAGAAGTCCGGCCCGAATTACTCCAATTTGAACGATTTGGATTCGTTTCGGGATTTGTACGCCAGCCGCTTTGATAATAACTGCCCGAAGCATTGTTATCGTTACTGGCAATACGACCCGAAGATCCACGAGTACGGCCTTGAGTATCTACCGTGCCAGTTGATCGGTAGCCAGTAGTTACGTTATTATTCAAATCGTTACTGCGGGAAGATCTTTTTCCATAAACCACCCCGGATCCATTGGAATCACCTCCGCCAACAATGATCACTGGAGGCCGATACCAACCTGAGTTATATCCGCCATAGTAACCACCATACCCGTAACTCATTCCCATTCCCCATGAATTCATTCCATAGTAGTTCCCATAAGGCGAGCCCCACGAGTTATATGCTCCAAATCCCATTGTCATGGAAAGGCTGGTAGACCAACCAGGTCCGTAGAAGCTGTTGTAGCCGTAAGGGCTACTGTAACCGTAGGGTGAATAAAAACTATTATAAGGACTTCCAAAACCTGACATGCCTCCATAATAAGAGGAGTATGGATTGTATAATCCAGAGCAGTTGCAATTGGAGTTAGCGTAATTAGAATAGCCTGAATTGGAGATACTTTGGTTAACACTTGTAGGCGTATAGTTCGGAACAAAGTAAGACACCGGTTCATTTGAAGATGAAGGATTTACTTTAGACTGTGATAAATATTCTGGATTAACATTGCGCGCAGAATAACTATCAGTCGGATTAATAGTGGAAATTACCTCCATATCTTTTGAGGGTACTCTCACCGTTAGTGGCTTGGAAGCGGCTAAAATGACTCTGTCCTTTGACCTGAAATACATGTCATCATACTCTACGTCCTGGGCAGAAGCAACAAAAGCTACCAACACCAACAGGATGCTTAAGAAAGTGATTCTGGATTTCATATTGTTTTGTTTAGTTCTAACACTCTATCTAACGTAAATCCGGTTTTCCCGGGTATATCTGTACAACAAGTTTAGTCCTAAAAATGTGCGAAAACCATCTTTTTTCATCTGGTAGTTATGCCAGTTTCGCGGTTAAAATTTCCGCGCGAAGGGGTTTAAGCACCTTTTCCTCTTCTATATTTGCGAACTATTCAAAGTTACGAAATAATTACGACAGAATTCGATGGGAAAAGAGATAACGAGCCGCAACGAAGACTATGCACAATGGTACATTGATCTGGTAAAGAAGGCCGATTTAGCCGAAAATTCTGATGTGCGAGGGTGCATGGTGATAAAGCCTTATGGCTATAGCATCTGGGAAAAAATGCAGCAAGCATTAGACAAAATGTTTAAAGACACCGGGCACGTAAATGCCTATTTCCCACTGTTTGTACCCAAGAGCATGTTTGAAGCAGAAGAGAAGAATGCTGAAGGCTTTGCCAAGGAATGTGCAATAGTAACTCACTATCGGTTAAAAACTGATCCGAATAAAAAAGGAAAATTGATGGTAGATCCGGAGGCCAAACTGGATGAAGAACTAGTCGTAAGGCCAACCAGTGAAGCAATCATCTGGAGTACGTATAAACGGTGGGTGCAATCCTATCGCGATTTGCCTTTATTAATAAACCAATGGGCTAATGTAGTGCGTTGGGAAATGCGGACCCGTCTTTTTTTACGCACCGCTGAATTCCTCTGGCAGGAAGGTCATACAGCCCACGCCACTCAACAGGAGGCTATACAAGAGACTGAACAAATGTTGAATGTATATGCTGAGTTTGCTGAGACATTCATGGCCATGCCGGTTATCAAAGGAAAAAAATCAGAAGGTGAACGTTTTCCGGGAGCTGTCGATACCTATTGCATTGAAGCTATGATGCAAGATGGTAAAGCATTGCAGGCTGGCACTTCACATTTTTTGGGTCAAAACTTTGCCAATGCTTTTGATGTACAGTTTACCAACAAAGAGGGAAAACTGGAGAAAGTCTGGGGAACCTCATGGGGCGTAAGTACAAGATTAATAGGTGCCCTGATCATGGCTCATTCCGATGATGATGGTTTGGTGCTTCCACCTAAGTTGGCACCAATTCATGTGGTGATTGTTCCTATTTTTAAAAATGAGGATGAACTTAAGAGAATTTCTGAGCAGGCAGAGTTGATAGCAAGTGCTTTGCGCAAAAAGGGATATTCCGTTAAGTTCGATAATCGGGATACTCACAAACCAGGGTTCAAGTTTGCCGAATATGAATTAAAAGGAGTTCCGGTACGTATTGCCATTGGTCCCCGCGATTTAGAGAACAGAACTGTTGAAGTAGCGCGCAGAGATACCAAAACAAAGCAGGTGATGTCTATTGACACAGTGGCTGTTGATATTCCAGGGTTGTTAGACGACATTCAGGAAAATATCTACAAAAAAGCCCTCGCATTCCGTACTTCTATGATGACTCCTGTTGACTCCTATGAGGAGTTCAAGAAAGTGCTTGACGACAAAGGAGGATTTGTTTTGGCTCATTGGGATGGTACCCCTGAAACAGAGGCTGCTATAAAAGAGGAAACCAAGGCAACAATTCGCTGTATTCCACTGGATGCAAAACCTGAAAGCGGGGTTTGTGTGTATTCCGGGAAACCTTCAGAAAAAAGAGTATTATTTGCACGAGCCTATTAATAATATAATCGATAAAAAATCAACCTTAAAATTGATTACTTTTAAGACCTGATCATTTTTTAATATAGAAAAATAACCAAATTGAAGTGATAGAGTGGATTACCGTTATTTCCTTGATTCTCTTTGGTCTGTTTCTGATCATTGCTGAGATCATTTTTGTGCCCGGCACCACGTTAGTGGGGATATTGGGTTTTATTTTTCTTTTACTGGGTGTTGGACTTAGCTTTAATTACTTCGGTAGTGAAACAGGTTGGACAACCGTTGGAGTTTCAGCTGTGGCCTCAGGGTTAATTTTGTATTATTCATTTAAGGCAAATATCTGGGGTCGGTTTTCTCTAAAGTCATCGATTAAAAGTAAAGTAAATGAAGGTGAAGTAGACTCCTTAACCGTAGGTACCGAAGGGCTTACGGTTTCTGCCTTGCGGCCAGTTGGAAAAGCTACATTGGGTGAAAAAATGTATGAAGTAAAAACACTAGGCGAATATTTAGACAGCGGCAGCCGGGTGCGAGTTATTAAAATTATAATGAACCAAATAATCGTAGAACCTATAAACTAATACTATGGAAGGCTTAGCATTTATTTTTATTGTCTTTATCTGCATCATCGGATTCTTCATGTTCTTGTACTTTGTTCCGGTGGGCTTGTGGATCACAGCCATTTTTGCCGGGGTTAAAGTAACTATTGGAGAACTGATAGGAATGCGCATTCGTAAAGTGCCACCCGGAGTAATTGTTAATTCATTGATCACTGCTACTAAGGCAGGATTGACAGTAACTACTCGCGAGCTAGAAACCCATTACCTCGCAGGCGGTGATGTTCCAAACGTAATCAGAGCTTTGATCTCGGCCGAAAAAGCAAACATTAGTTTAAGTTTTAAGCAAGCTACTGCTATTAACCTGGCGGGTCGCGATGTGTTTGAGGCAGTACAGATTTCGGTTAATCCTAAAGTAATCAATACCCCTAAAGTTGCAGCTGTAGCTGCAGATGGTATTCAATTGATAGCCATTGCCCGCGTTACGGTGCGTGCCAGTCTTGCTCAGTTGGTGGGTGGTGCCGGAGAAGAAACAATCCTGGCTCGCGTGGGTGAAGGTATTGTAACCTCGATTGGTTCGGCACATTCACATAAAGAAGTATTAGCTAACCCGGATAAGATTTCGAAACTCGTTTTGTCTCGTGGCCTGGATGCGGGTACTGCTTTTGAAATTCTTTCCATTGATATTGCTGATGTAGATGTAGGTGCAAACATTGGCGCTAAACTGCAAACCGATCAGGCAGCTGCTGACTTACGTGTTGCAGAAGCCCGTGCAGAAGAGCGAAGAGCTATGGCAGTTGCTCTAGAACAAGAGATGATTGCCAAAGCACAGGAAGCCCGGGCTAATGTAATTCAAGCTGAAGCTGAAATTCCAAAGGCAATAGCACAAGCTTTTATCAATGGTAACTTAGGCGTGATGGACTATTACAAGATGCAGAATGTGCAGGCCGATACTGATATGCGTCAGTCAATTTCAGGATCTGGTAAGTCTGGACAATCTCCGAATAATCCAGTGAAGTGATTAGGAATAATTAATAGACAACAATAGTGGGCCGCAAGGCCCTCTATTGTTTTATGGGTATTTCTTTCCAGTCTGATTTTTTTAGCGCCAGGTATTGATTGCGCGATGAATAATAAGATAGCGCATCATAAATAGGGGGAATAACACTGAGACCCGTAACTGATATTACCCCAAACTTTCCATCGCGGCCTGCAATAACAAACCCATTCTCCAATTCTTGCAGGTAATCAAATCTTGGTTCTATCATTATACTTCCTATTTGATCGGCTAAGCCAATCAAACCACTTTTGTGTAACTGTAATTTTTGGTTGGGCTGTACGAGGATAGAATCGTATTGAAACTCCAGTACGGTTTTCCCATCCTTATTAATAACCCCAGCCTTGCCATTTTTGCGAACGATAGCAACACCATGAACAAATCTTTTAACCGATTCGAAATTGGGGTTGATCACGATTTGGTCTTTGGGGTTCAAAAAGCCCCATTTACCAATCAATTTTACAGCCGCTAAACCCTCATGAAATTCGCCAATACCATCATAACGATTGGCAATTCGCAAGCGTCCACGGGAATCAACAAATCCAAACTTACCATCTCGTTTTATTCCACGCATTCCCTCACTTTCAGGAAAAACTTCTTCCAGTTTGTCGAGCTGTGGCGGGTCAATTCGTTGAAGAAGTCGACCCTGGTAGTCAAGGGTTTTTATTGTTCCGTCAGGAAGCGTTTCGATCCAATAATCTTTCTTCAATTCTATCCGGTTGTCAGTAAAATAGATTACTTCACCGCTAAGTTTCCTGAGAAATTTATTTTGAGGCTGAATTTGCAAATAACAGGAGTCGTTCACCAATTGCAATTCAAAAGATTGTGGGGCAACCAGCCAGTCTTCATGCGTATTGATAATACCAAACTGATTTTTGAATTTCACCACAACCTGATTAGTAGAAATTTCAAGCAGCGAATCAAACACGCAATGAATAGTTTCTTCCCCAGCTTCATTTATCGCGCCCCAGTAGCCATAATTCTTTACAGGATAAATGTCGCTCACCTTATTTGCTATCCAATCATAATTTTTTTGTGTTTTGAAAGATTGTTTTATGTCCGTCAAGGACCAGTCTTCAGCTTTTTTATAAGTGCGTACAATCGCTCCTTCAAGTATCAACGAATCATAGATTAGAGGTATGAGAATAGAATTGTCAAAGCCAATGACTCCCCATTTGCCTTTTTGAGAAACTTTAAATAGATCGTCACCAAGAGGCAAAAATTGGTCATACTTTGCTGGCAGAAGTACCCTCAGGGAAGAATCAAGAAGCCCATATTTTTGTGAATATGAATAAATTGATTTTCCATTTGAGAGAGGGAGCAGTTCATCTGCCTGAATCTTAAGTTGAGGTTCGTTTCGCTCATTTAATAGAATCCATTCATGATGGGGGAGTACAAAGACTTTATCCTCACTTGTTTTAATGGCCTGGTAAATGGGTTCAACAACCATATTACCATCCCTATCCAACAAGCCTTGGTTTAAGTTCTGATGTATAATATCCAGGCTTCTATTGAAAGATGAGATGCTGTCAATTTTAAATTCGGTTATCGCCCGACCATCTTCTCCAAACAATGCAATTTTTCCAGTTTCGTTTTCTACTGCATAGCGTAACGTGCCCAGAGGATAAATACTCTTATAAATAACTGGAATGATGAGGTGGTTTTCCAAATCGGTAAGTCCATATCGGTATTGAGCATTTTGAAAATTGAATACGATTGCCCGAAGCCCGTTGATAGTTATTCCATCATATTGAAACGAAATTTTTATTTCGCCCCTTAGATTGAGACACCCTGATTTTGTTTGAGCCGGATTGATTTTTTTTGTTGCGACAATATATTCTCCACTTGAATAAACAAGCTTTTCATAGACTGCCTTGGTAACGAACTCTTTTTTTAAGTTTAGGATGCCCCAATGATTATTTAACCTGTACCCGGTAACATCTCCAATAACAGAAAAACTGCCATCCGACCAACCCAGGGCTTCGAAGGAAGCGGGCACCACCACCTTGCCTTGCTGGTCTTTAATGCCCATTCTTCCGTTCTCTTCAAAAACAAGAAACGAATCGGCCAGGCAGACTGAACCGAGAAAGAATACAAACAGAAACAAAGCGCCTTTTATCACTCCCCAAAGGTAGGTGGTTAGAAATGATTTATAAATTTTTTTGAGAAACGGTAGCTAGACTGACGTAGAACTGTTCCAATGACAATCAGGTATTCGTAAGGCTATCATCAATGCTTCAATTTACTCAGGTCTTCTGGTGTGTCCAGATCAATTTCACCTTTGGGAAACTCAGCCAGTTGCATGGAACCTTTGTGGAACTGGATTACTTTTCGGGCACCTTGGATATCCTCTAATTGAAAAAGCTGACTGAACATGGAACGACTGAAAAGCGCAGGAACTCCTTTTATTTGATTGTAGGAGGAGGCTACTATTTCTGTAGGATTTTTCTGAAAGGATGTGATAAGTTTTTTCAGATGCTCAGAAGTAAGAAAAGGTTGGTCACAAACCATAACAATTACCGCCTCTGTTTCCGGATACTTGGTTACCACGTAGTTCAATCCGGCTTTTAGGGAGTTGCCCATCCCTTTTTTCCATTCTTCATTGATGATTATCTTGACAGGAAGATTTTCGATTGCTTTATTATGAAGGGTAGCCTGGGCCCCCAACACAACGACTACATGTTCCGCCCCTGAATTTAGCGCTGCCAGTACCGATTTCTCCAGTAGTGTTTTGCCATCAACTAAAATCAATTGCTTGGATTGCCCAAGCCGGGAGGAGGACCCTGCTGCCAAGATTATTATTGATATACCTTTAAAATTTTTGTCAGTCATTTCAGGAAAGAGGTCTACACGAGTTTATCCCGAAAACACGTTTACTGGTTAATCGGTTGAGCTGCAGCAAACATTTCATCTGTAATGTTGCCGCCTTCGCGCGAGTCGGAATCCACAAGAATCTTCCAGACTCCATTTTCCTTACGAAGCGCTACCTGGAATTTTCCATAACTAATATGCTTTTCTCCACTTGTTGAAATAACTTCATTTTTAAAGTACCCAACTTCATAGGCAAGTGTGCCATTGCTAATTCTTTCCAGAAAACGGAGTTCAAAGATGTATTTCTCATTACTTTTTTTGATGGACTCTTTCCATGAGGGCCAGCCTGTTTCCATACCTGACTGGTAAGAACTCAGATCCAAAACTCTTTTTTGATCCCTTTCAGCACGAATGAGATCTTTTGAATGAACGGAGACGAATGTGGCAACATCTTGTGTTGTGATGGCTCTGGTAAAGGGTTTCCAAACCTGATTGTCAATAGCCTGCTGATCAGTTTGTGCATGACTACCTATAGCGGCCGCAATAAGAATGAGAATGATTATAAAGTGTTTCATTTTACTTAACTCTAACGGAGTTCTCAGGCATCGGGTTATCAAGATAAACTTGCTTAAATACCTGGTCGCTATTTGGATCGCGCTGATGGATAGGGCCTGAGTGATATTTCAAGAAACCACCTGATCGATTGCTGAATTTGCTTTGAATTTCTGAAACGATTGAGAGAGCAATTTCGTCCGGAGCTTCTGCGCCAATATCAAGACCGATAGGCGAGTGGATACGCTGAAAATCTGAATCTGTAAGAGTAATCCCAACTTCACTGAATTCTTTCAACATTTTATCGAATCGCTTGCGCGGACCTAAAATGCCAATATAGGGGGTGTTTGACTTCAGAAGTTTTTTTAAAACATCCCGGTCATATTCATAATTATGCGACATGAGTACACAAGCTGTATAGGGTGTGATTTCAAAATCACGATCGATATACTCACGTTGGCAAAGGGAAAGTTTATCTGCAGTTGGGAAAAATATAGGTGCGATGTGGGCCACACACTCATCGGTTACTGAAACATTCCATCCCAGCGATTTGGCTAATTCGCTAACCGGTCGCGCATCAAATCCACCACCAAAAATGATCAGGGATAAAGATGGCTGAATCAATTCAACAAAAACCTCATATTCAAAACCATCAAGCAAGTACCGCTTTGCTTCCGACTTCTTTGTACTAAACAATTGTTTCAAATCATCCTTAACTAGATTAGCTAATTCAGAGTTGGAGAATTGGTTATTTAATTCATCTGAGTTTGTAATTAACAATTTATTTCCATTATCGGCCGCGCTATTGAATATAGTTGCAAGCGCCAGGGGTTCCTTTGCATCTATAAGTGAACTAAATTGAGTAACCGGATTTTTTTTATCGGCCGGATCAACGGGCTCTATCAGCACATCAATCACTCCGTTACAGCCCAAGCCAATACCAAGGTTTTGATTGCTTTCCTCGCGGGTGTCATAAGTAACAGTCATTGGAGTTTTATCCATCATTACTGTTCGTGCTTTCCGCAGGGCATCTCCTTCCAGGCAACCGCCACTGATGGATCCTACCCATCGGCCATCATCGGTAATCAACATACGCGCACCGGGGCTGCGGTAAGAAGACCCGCGAACTTTCACCACAGTGGCCAAAGCAGCCTTTCGTTGACTAAAATCAACTTGTTGAAAGGCTGTAACGATTGCCTTAAAATCTTTCATAGCATTTCTTAAATTCCTTGTTCCCTCTCTTCGTCCTCTTCGTTGTGCGAGAAATAGTCTATGTGCATCAACTCTCCCGTATACTCCTTGAAGTGTAGCGTATCACCTATTTGCTTTATTTCATAGTGATCTGAATGGCAATTCACTTTTAATACATTCCCATCCGCTGTCTTCACAAAGGCAATCCATTGTTCATGTTTTTCCGAGGTGATTGTATAATCATACGATTTATATTTCCCGTAAGGTAAAACGTGTGGCCCGGCTGCGGTTTTACTGGGGATGTACATCTTGTCTACAATAATTCCCTCCATAATCAGAGGTTTCGAAAAAAGTACATCGTAGGCAATGATTCCAGCGACTACCAACGTAGCCACTAGCGTGATAAAAATGATTCCGTTTTTTATGTTTTTTGAAACACTCATCCGATTGTTGTTTGACTACTTTTTCCTGGCTGATTTTACATCAGCGGGTGTAATCACCCCAGCTTTGTTTTCGAACGAATTAAAAATGTAGTTCATCAGATCACTCGTTTGTTCATCCGTAAGGTCAAATGCATTCATTTCACCATTGTATGATTTTCCATTCACAGTCATTTCTCCGGTTACCCCGTATAAGGTTTGTTGAATAGCGCGCTTTTTATCCGCCAGCATATAATCGGATTTAGCTAATGGAGGAAAGATTCCTTCAAGGCCTTCACCCTGCTCCATATGACAACTGATACAATTACGGAGATAGATCTCCTTGCCGCGCTCAGAACTTGCCTTGAGATCGAATGGCTTCTGCTGAAGTGCCAGGAAGGTTGAAACAGTACCGAGGGCCAGGAAAGCAATAAAGATTTTTTTCATATGAATTTCAGAAAGTATATCATTCTTTAAAGAAAGAATGATGCCAAATGCCATTTTTTGAACCGCAAGAAAGGTACTAAATATTCGTAAAAATTTGCTCTAAAATGGTACAGTCGGAGTAACCACCATGGAATTAGTTAATTATTGAACTATCTTTTTTAAAAGGTTAGCGCATCGTTCTTTTCGAAGTAAATCATCGGGTTCTGAAATAGGTAGTGCCAGCGCCAGATTTAAAGCATTTATTGCCTTTTGATTCTCGCCCAATACATTTTGTGCCGAAGCCAGTCCGTAGAGAAATAATATACTGTTGGGATTGAATTCAATGGCTTTATTATAATATTGTAGCGAGGCTTCTATAGAAATTTCCTCAGGAAATCCACCAAAAAAAATCTTGCAGGCCATCAGTTCCATCCAGTTAAGCTGAGACAGTTCGTATTGCCATTTTCCAAGCACAAAATAGGCTTCGGCAAAAGCTGAGTCCATTTCAAGGATTTTAACGGCCTCATCATGAATCAATCCTGCATTCGCTACTTTCTCGCGGGGATTTGTTGCGATTTCTGAAAGCAAGCCGAGCGAAATAATATTTGCTAGTCGTGCCTGTGGATTGTCAGGCTTAAGGTAAATTGATTTTTGGGCGTAGTCGCGGGCTTTGTTCAACAATTCTTTCTTTTTTGTGTTCTCGGACTTCGGAAGTTTGCCGGCCACATTCGAAAGCATTCGGCTTGCATGTGTCAGCGCTTCAGCATGATTAGGGTTTTTAAGTAAGGCAGCTTCATAGGCTGTAAGAGCCTCTTTAACATTAAAGTTTTTTTCGAAAGAAAGCCCTTGCTGAAAATAATCATTGGCTGACTGTGCATGAAGGGCCCAGGCAGTTAAGATGCTAATCCAGAAAATTGAGATGATTCTTTTCACGGCTGCAAAAATAACTGAAAAGTGAACCGGATCTATACGTTTTAAGGTCTAAACAATCGTTTGCACTAGGTATTTTAATCCTTAACATACATTTCTTAATACTGTTTTGCTCTCATTTATTACTTTCGCAACCCACAGAGTAAACCTAACCTACCTGTTTTTCATGATTAAGCCTTCAGAATTGTTCTCGTACAAGATCGACAAGAAGTACTCAAAACCGGCAGCCTATTTTTCGATGGAGTTTGCCATCGATCAGCCCCTTAAAATCTATAGTGGTGGTCTTGGCTTTTTAGCCGGGTCGCACATGCGCAGCGCTTATGAGTTAAAGCAGAATCTGATTGGAATCGGTATCCTGTGGAAATATGGCTACTACGATCAGGAGCGGAACATGGATGGTACTCTCAAGGTTAGTTACATTGAAAAGGATTATTCATTCCTGACGGATACGGGTATTATTTTCCCGATCACCATTCACAACCATGAAGTAAAAGTAAAGGCCTGGTTACTGAGGCCGGAAGTATTTCAAACGGCTCCGATATTTCTTTTGAGTACCGACATTCCTGAAAATGACCATTTAGCGCAAACCATTTGCTCTCGCCTTTATGATAGTCATGAATCTGCGCGCATTGCTCAGTCCATTTTATTAGGTACTGGCGGAGCGAAACTGCTTGATGTACTTGAACGCGAAACCGAAGTGTATCACATGAATGAAGGCCATGCGCTGCCCCTGTGTTTTTATTTGTTGAATAAGTTCAACAACGACCTGGAGGAAGTAAGAAAACGCGTAGTATTTACTACCCACACTCCTGAAAAAGCGGGGAATGAAGAGCATTCCATTTCATATATGGAGGTGATGAGTTTTTTCAATTCGGTACCTAAAGAAACTGTATTGAAATTGGCCGCTCCGGATGAGCAAAACCTCAGTTATACGCTTGCGGCTTTACGAATGGCGCGCATTGCCAATGGGGTATCGTCACTGCATGGTGCAGTATCCAGAAAAATGTGGACTGGCTTTGATGATATCTGCGAGATAACTTCAATTACCAATGCGCAAAATAAAACGTATTGGATGGATAAGCAGCTTGCCGAGTTTCATAAACACGGTAGCGACAAAGGCCTGGAGGAAAGAAAGAAGGAGATGAAGAAGGAGTTGTTTAAAGAGGTCGCTAATCAAACCGGAAAGATTTTTGATGAGAATGTGCTTACGATTGTATGGGCCAGACGTTATGCTGCTTACAAAAGAGCCAACTTGCTGATTCGCGATTTCGAGCGGTTTGAAAAATTAGTGAGCAACAGCAAATATCCGATTCAGGTAATTTGGGCCGGTAAGCCTTATCCTGAGGATCATGGCGCCATTGGTATCTTCAATGATATTTACTGGAAAATCAAAGACCTCCCTACTTGCGCTATCCTTACCGGTTATGAAATGCAGTTGTCTGGCTTGTTGAAGAGAGGATCGGACATGTGGTTGAATACACCCAAGATGTATCGCGAAGCCTCTGGAACGTCAGGCATGACTGCTGCTATGAATGGAAGTATTAATCTTTCCATACCGGATGGTTGGATTCCGGAGTTTTCGAAGCATGGTAAAAACTGTTTTATCATTACTCCGGCAGAAACCGAAAATTCAGAAGAACAGGATACTATTGAGAATGATACTCTGCTTACCATGTTAGAAAAGGAAATTGCGCCTCTTTACTATAATAACCCAAAAGCGTGGACAGCGATTGTTAAGCAAAGCATGGAGGACATTCTGCCTGAATTTGATTCCAATCGTATGGCACGGGAGTACTATGAAAAGATGTATTCAGAGGAATCAAAGCCTGCACGGAAATCAAGCAGCTCAAAGGAGTTTGAAGTGATCTAGATGGTAAAGTAGAAATCTACTTTTATTGACGAATTGTCACTTTTCTGACACGCAATTAGCTGTGAAAATTTGCACCTTTACAGGAGCATGAAGCACATTGTGATTATCGGCAATGGAATTTCGGGAACTACAGTGGCCCGGCATATCCGTAAGCGCAGCACCTATAAGATCACAATTATCTCATCCGAAACGGATTATTTTTTCTCGCGCACAGCTCTGATGTATATCTACATGGGGCACATGAAGTATGAGCACACCAAACCCTATGAAGATGGGTTTTGGAAAAAAAATAAGATTGACCTGGTGCGAGATCACGTTGAGAGGGTTAGCACTCAATCAAAATCTCTGATTCTTCAATCAGGTAAAACAGTCATCTATGATATTCTGATCATTGCTTCCGGCTCAACCTCCAACAAGTTCGGATGGCCAGGCCAGGAGTTACAAGGAGTGCAGGGTCTGTATAGCTATCAGGACCTCGAGAAAATGGAACAGGGCACAAAGGGAATTAGCAGGGCTGTAGTGGTTGGAGGTGGCCTAATAGGCATTGAGATGGCAGAAATGTTAGTGTCAAGAAAAATTCCAGTCTCCATGCTGGTGCGCGAAAGAGAATTCTGGAGCAACGTATTGCCACTGCAGGAAGCCAATTTAATTAGTCGGCTTATCCGATCTCATCATGTTGATTTGAAATTGGAGACTGAGTTAAAGGAAATTCAACCGGATGAAAGCGGACAAGTAAAAGCTGTTGTAACGAGTAGTGGTGAAGTTATTACCTGTCAGTTTGTTGGACTTACTGTGGGTGTTTCTCCCAACATAGATTTTTTAAAGAACTCTGGTATCGCAACGAAGCGAGGCGTGTTGGTAAATGAATTTCTTGAAACTAACCTGCCTGATGTGTATGCACTTGGGGATTGTGTAGAACGCACGTATTCATTGTCGGGAAGAAGAAACATTGAACAGGTTTGGTATACAGGACGCATGATGGGCGAAGTGCTTGCCCAGACTATTTGCGGAGATAGAACAAAATATGAACCCGGACCATGGTTTAACTCTGCCAAGTTTTTTGATATCGAGTATCAAACGTACGGTAATGTGCGTAACGAGTTGGCTGACAACGAATCAGATTTTTATTGGGAACATCAATCGGGTATTAAATCCATACACCTGGTATGGGATAAAATTTCTAATCAGTTTTTGGGAATTAATTCGTTTGGCATTCGATTGCGACATGAATGCTTTGATCGCTGGCTCCGAGAAAAGCGCAGCATTCAGTTTGTTCTTGATCATCTGGCTGAAGCCAATTTTGATCCTGAATTTTTTCCTCGTCACGAATCAGAAATCATGAAGAGTTTTGGTTTAAAATTCCCGCAGCTTGAATTTAACTCAGGTCTTGTATGAGAGCAATCAAACTTTTTGGGTTACTCGTTTTTATCATAGGATTCACACTATTCAATGTCGTTTTTTTCTTGGCGAGTTATAGACTTACCCCGGAAGCAATTAATGCCAAAATCTCAGATACTTCTAAGCGTGAACTTTTCTTAAGTGCTTCGTCTGATATTCAACAGCAGGAGTTCACATCTTCATTTTCGTTTGTTTCAGAACTCAAGAAGTTGTTTGAACAGATTAATCAGGAGCAGTTAAGTAATTATGGTATTACGCAGGAAGAGATTCTTGATTTAGTAGCACGAAGCGGGAAACAATTTTCTCTGGCCTCGGTGGATTCTCTTTATCTGGGTGGTGACGAGGTAAGTGAGTTCAAAAAGAAAGCATGGAAAGATTACGGCAGCTGGCTGGAAGGTCGGGAGTTTCAATCATCCCAGGAGTTGCAGGTTCAATTGCAAGGAGTAGTTACCAACATTAATCAATATGGGATCATCAATAAAGTTGGGTTTGATCGCTATCGGGTAAAGGATTTGATTTATTCTTTAACGAAAGCATCGGCACGCGGTCCAGTTAGTAGTAATCCAATACTCTTTCTATTCCTAACCATAGGCTTGTGCATTGCCGGAGCCGTGGTTTACATATTGCCTAAACTGAGTCTTTCACCCGGTATTAAAAATGATGGCGTCTTTTTTAGTGTAATGAAAAATACCGGCTGGTTGGGAATTTTTACAGGCACCTGGCTTATTGTATTTTATATCGTTTTATACTTCTACCCAGAGTATATGACGAACTGGGTTGCGTTGGTCGATCCCGTTAGCCGGATACTTAATGGCAATGAGGCCGGCCGATTCTTTCTCTACGGATTTATTTATACACTTTGCATTATTGTGATGGGGGTTCGTATGATTATCCACTATCGCCATAGTAAGTATCAGGTACTTCGTACTTGTTCGGTTATGTTTTTCCAAACAGCTTTTGCTTTTTTAATTCCGGAGATTCTTATTCGGCTGAACAAACCTTATTTTGATTTTAAAAATATCTGGCCACTGGATTATAGTTTCTTTTTTGATTCGCGATGGAACGAACTAATCTCAGGCGGAACGCTGGGTATTTTTATGCTGGGCTGGGGGATAGCACTTATTCTTATAGGTGTTCCGGTGCTCGTCTATTTCTTTGGCAAACGCTGGTATTGCTCCTGGGTATGTGGGTGTGGTGGTTTGGCTGAGACATTGGGCGATCCTTATCGGCAACTTTCAAATAAAACTATCAAAGCCTGGAAAGTTGAGCGATGGATGATTCATAGTGTGCTGGTATTTGCTGTGGTAATGACAGCTGGAGTTATTTATACGTATTGGACTGGTGCTTCCTGGTTTTTATTCTTTGACTCCTATAAGTTGCGCGAAGTATATGGCGCCTTTATCGGAGCTGGTTTTGCCGGAGTAGTTGGTACCGGATTTTATCCCCTGATGGGTAATCGGGTTTGGTGCCGGTTTGGATGTCCGCTTGCCGCCTATCTTGGGTTGGTTCAGCGATTCAAATCGCGATTCAGAATAACAACCAATGGCGGGCAATGTATTTCATGTGGCAATTGCTCTACATATTGCGAGATGGGGATTGATGTGCGATGGTATGCACAACGCGGTCAAAACATCGTGCGATCTTCTTGTGTAGGTTGTGGCGTTTGTTCTTCTGTTTGCCCGCGGGGCGTATTGAATCTTGAAGTCAAAGATGAAGCAGGACGATTTGGAAAACCTATTTTAATCGGAAATAATCATATTAAAATTTAGGAATAAGAATTTAATCTTAGCCGAATAATGAAATTGTTTTGAGTCTAGTTATAAAAGTTATTATCCCGGCCTTTAACGAGGAGAACGGTATTGGTGAAGTAATTCGCGAAATTCCTAAAAATCTTGTTTCAGAGATTATTGTCATTAATAACGCCTCTACCGATAATACAGAACAAATTGCGATAGATGCAGGAGCAATTGTATTGCGCGAACTTGTTCCCGGCTATGGAAGAGCTTGTCTTAAAGGAATTGAGTATCTGAAGCAAACACAACCGGTGCCGGATGTGGTTGTTTTTCTTGATGCAGATCACTCTGATTATCCGGAAGAAATCCCCGAACTTTTGAAGCCTATTACTCAAGACAACGCTGATCTTGTTATTGGCTCACGTGCATTGGGTATAAAGGAAGATGGCTCAATGACTCCACAACAAATTTTTGGTAACTGGTTAGCCACCCGTTTATTGAAATTGTTTTATGGAGTGAAATTTACGGACCTCGGTCCCTTTCGAGCTATCCGCTTTAGTAAGTTGATCGAATTGGAGATGCAGGACAAAACATATGGTTGGACAGTAGAGATGCAATTGAAAGCTGCTAAAAAAGGGTTTCATTGTGTTGAGGTACCGGTTCGCTATCGCAAGCGAATAGGTTTTTCTAAGATCAGCGGAACGGTGAAAGGAACTATTATGGCCGGGTATAAGATTTTAGCCACTATCTTTAAGTACTTGTAAGCAGAAGTATGACTCTAATCATCACTATACTGTACAGCCTTTCGCTGCTCTACATCTTTCTTTTCAGCCTGGGTCAACTTCATCTCACGTGGATTTACATTCAAGATCAAAAAAAGATAAAACCAGCAATCCCCACGTTGAAGGATTATCCAACGGTTACGATACAGCTTCCCATCTTCAATGAAAAATATGTTATAGAACGATTACTGGAGGCGGTAAGTAAATTCGATTATCCCAAAGACAAACTGGAAATACAGATACTTGATGATTCTAATGATGAAACCACGAAGTTGATTGAACGGAAACTTGTTGACTTGAAACCCGCAGAGCTTGATATAAAGCTGGTTCATCGCAAAGATCGTATTGGATATAAAGCCGGTGCACTAGCTCATGGATTAGAATTGGCCACAGGTGAGTTTATCGCCATTTTTGACGCTGACTTTATCCCGGCACCCGATTTTCTTCTCAAGACTTTACCTTATTTTTCTAAAGGGAAAGTTGGAGTTGTTCAAACCCGATGGGGTCATATCAATCGCGATTACTCGTTACTAACACAATTGCAGGCATTTGGGTTAGATGCTCATTTTTCGATTGAGCAAATGGCGCGTAAGGCAGCGGGTAGTTTTATTAATTTTAATGGCACCTGTGGTGTGTGGCGAAAAGCTTGTATTGAAGATGCCGGGGGCTGGAGTGCAGACACGCTTACTGAGGATCTTGATTTAAGTTATCGTGCCCAGTTAAAAGGTTGGGAATTTCTTTATCTGGAAGAAATTGAAACTCCGGGTGAATTGCCGGTGATTATGCCCGCGATCAAGTCTCAACAATACCGATGGAACAAAGGCGCTGCTGAAACGGCTCGAAAGAATTTTGGAAATGTATGGCGAAGTCATTTGCCTGTTAAGAATAAGATCCATGCGTTTTTTCATTTGTTCAATAGTTCTGTGTTTGTATTTCTTTTGATTTCGTCTCTGCTTAGCGTTCCTATGTTATTTATTAAACAACAACACCCGGAAATGGCCTGGCTTTTTCATTTGGGGATTGTTTTTTTAGTTGGATTTTTCTCAATCACGTTTTTCTATTGGATCGCAACTAAGAGATTTTATATTGAGTCGCCCCGAAAAACATTTTTTAGTCTTTATCCGCGTTTTTTGATTGTCTCAATGGGATTATCCTTACACAATGGATTAGCTGTAATGGAAGGTCTATTAGGCCGGAAGACACCCTTTATGCGAACACCTAAATTTAATGTGACAAATAAAAAGGAGCCATGGTTGGGTAACAGTTATATCCGATTACGGGTAGCCGGTGGAACGCTTATCGAAGGACTGCTTTGTCTTTATTTTATTTTTGGAATTACAGCAGGCATTTGGCTTCACGATGGCGGGCTAATTTTCTTTCATCTTATGTTGGCGCTAGGTTTTGGAAGTGTGTTCTTCTTTTCCATGAAGACTTCCTTCCATGCTTAGTCAGAAGCCTAAATACTATGTTTTGATGCTTGTGTGCGCAATAGGGTATGGACTTCTTGCCTATTCAATTCAACGGTTTGAAACGCAATACCTGCTTCCGGTTTATGCAACACTTTTTTTTGCTTATGGCTGGGTTATTAAACAAGCACAGGAAGAACAGGTATATTTTTGGTTGATTAGTGCTTTTGTATTCCGATTTATTTTTCTTTTTTCTTTGCCTTCACTTTCAGATGATTTCTATCGATTTATCTGGGATGGCCGGCTGTGGAGTGCAGGCTATCATCCCTTTTCCGAATTACCTTCCGTCTATGTTCAGCAGGGAATTTCTGGTGTGGATCAGGAGCTTTTTTCTAAGCTCAATAGTCCCGAATACTTTACCATCTATCCACCCGTTTCGCAGTTTGTCTTTTGGTTGTCAGTAAAAATCTCGCCTCATTCAATCCTGGGCAGTGTGATTGGTATGCGAATTATTTTGCTTTTGGCGGAAGCGGGCACTGTTTTGATAATGTATAAACTATTGAAAAGGCTTTCACTTTCGTTAGTTAATACCTTACTCTATGCATTGAATCCTTTAGTGATTATTGAACTAACTGGTAACTTACATTTTGAGGGACTGGTTATATTCTTTGTTTTGTTATCTGTGTATTTATTGCTCAATAATAGATGGATGACTTCCGCCCTAAGTATAGCACTGGCGATTGGATCGAAACTGGTGCCTCTAATTTTTCTTCCGGCTTTGTTTAGCAGGTTGGGCATCAAGCGATCACTTACGTATGGATTAGTTACAATACTAACGCTGTCGATATGTTTTTTGCCTCTGTTTAACCTCGAGGTCATTCGATCTATGTCAGAAAGCATTGGCTTATATTTCAACAGATTTGAATTCAATGCCAGCATTTACTACCTGGTAAGGGAATATGGATTTTGGAAATATGGATACAACATAATCCAAACAGTTGGCTGGAAACTTGGGCTGACTGCCTCAATATTAATTCTTCTTCTTTCTTTTAGAAATGGCTTTAAATGGACTCCTGGCACACAGCAAATGTCATTTAGTGCATTATTAACGGATTGGATGTGGGTTTTATGTGTTTACTTTCTCTTTACCACTATTCTTCATCCATGGTACATTACTACGCTAGTGGCAATTTCTGTTTTTACTACTTTTCGTTTTCCGGTTATCTGGAGCGGACTTATATTTTTAACCTATGTGGGTTACACGGCAAATTCCTTTCAGGAAAATTTGTGGCTTAC
>Ga0075163_10000488_pt1 | contig 50986 bp, 45 predicted proteins | sample JI1023141ADNA_FD_71478 | JGI IMG/M metagenome (GOLD analysis project Ga0075163, IMG submission 71478) | Wastewater effluent complex algal communities from Wisconsin, to seasonally profile nutrient transformation and Carbon sequestration -... | ecosystem: Engineered > WWTP > Effluent > Algae...
CTGGATGTAAACGGTGCCGGCAATACCAACAGCCTTGGGTTTGTTCGTCTGGGTATGGGTCCTGATGGTACCGGTTGGATCCTGGCAGGGGATGGCACCACGTTGTTCCTGGCTAAGTTTATTTCTGATGGTGTAAATCCTGTAACGATTACCATGGTGGATGCCAATGTTACCATCAACGGCGGAGCTGCTTCTACTTTTCAAAATGGCGACCTTTGTATCTCAGGTACCGGTAATATCTATGCACTGGCCAATGATGGCAATGGCGTAACCCAGATCTTTATCGGTTTGCCCAACGGCAGCAACACCACCATCAATAAAAGATGGGATCTGGTAACACCCGGTGGCTCACCCTTCAGTGGCCGTGTTAACGGTGTGGCTTTTGACCTCCTGGGTTCTTTATATCTTTCTACCGATAACGGACTTTATTTTATTGATCAGAATACCGCCAACGGTACTACCGGTACGGTAGAATGTGCCCTGGTGTTTGCCGTATCCGGTCTGCAGGATCTTGCATCTAACGTATTCCCTACTCAGTCCACCCTGCCGGTTACCCTGCTGAATTTCACCGCGGCTTATCGCAATGGAAATACGGTTATCAACTGGGAAACAGAAAATGAAATCAACTTCAGTCATTATGAAGTGGAAAGAAAAACGGCTTCCGCTGCAGACTATAGCACAGTGGCATTTAAAAACGCACTCGGTAATGCCGGTCGTACCACCTATCAGTCCGCCGATGATATCAGCCGCCTGAGCGATGATGTGGTATACTACCGCCTTAAACTGGTGGATATGGATGGTAAATTCAGCTACAGCCCGGTGATCATGGTTCGCAAAGAGAAGAAGACCATCAGCGGTATCAGCCTCAGTCCGAACCCTGTACTCAGTGGTGCCTCCACTACCGTACGTTTCGAAGCAGCACAAAGCAGCCTGGTAAATATCCGCATCGTGGATATGGCCGGCCGCCAGGTTCTGCAACAACAAAATTCAGTAACCCAGGGTACCAACAGCATCCGGGTCAACAACCTGAACAATCTGCAATCAGGTATCTATATTATTCAACTGGTGAATGGCAATGAACAATCAGCAATGAAGTTTTCTATTGTAAAGTAATCGCTTACCAGCAAGGCAATGCTCAGGGTTTTTATACCTTGACCCCTCCGTGATTCGCTCAGGAGGGGTTTATTTTTAATATGACCACTGGTAAAATTTCATTTTTGGTCACCGGGTATTTGTTGTAATTTAATCGGGTAACAAAAAACCCGTGTATGAGAAAAGTTTTACCCTTTCTGTCATTATTTACTGCCGGACTCTTTGCCCTCCCGGCAGGCAGTAAGGCCCAGCAGGCCGACCGTTTTGCTTATGCCATCACCGATGCCACCCAACTGGGGAGCAACTGGAGTTATTTACGCCGGCTCAACCTGCAGACCGGTGAATACAGTCAGGTTATACTAAATGGCAGTGACCTGAACAGCCCGGCCTATATAGCGGGTAAAAACGAACAGGCCGCTTTACAAACCGATGCAAGACTGGGCACCCTGGTCAACAGTGCCTTTGCCGGCGGGGTAGCCGCCATGGCCTACGATAAAAAATCAAACCGTCTCTATTATACACCTATGCTGTTTGACCAGCTCCGGTATATTGACCTGAAGACCATGAAGGTCTATTTCGTAACCGGAAAAGGGTTTACCGGTAATCCCATTAAAAATGCTGACCAGGGAAATATTGTTACCCGTATGGTGATAACCCCTGACGGTAACGGATATGCGCTGACCAACGACGCCACACAACTGATTCGTTTTGGTACCGGGAAAAAAGGCGGCACGCAGGACCTGGGGACCGTTGTGGATGACCCGGCCAATAAAGAAGTATCCGTGCATAATGCCTGTACCAGCTTCGGCGGGGATATGATTGCAGGCGACGATGGACAGCTTTATGTATTCTCCGCCCGTAACCATGTATTCCGGATCAACCCGGAAACCAAAGTAGCCACCCATCTCGGTACGATTAAAGGATTGCCCGAAGGCTTCGGTGTAAACGGAGCGGCCGTTACTGATGATAATAAAATTGTACTGAGCAGCGCCCTCAAACTGGATTACTTTACTCTGGATCACCGCAACTGGACAGCCAGTCCCTTTACCATCAGCGGTACTTCCTGGAACAGTTCCGACCTGGCCAGCAGCAACCTGCTGAGCACCGCAGAAAAAAATACAAACACCGTGAATTTTGCCAACCGGAATCCACTGCCCAACAGCGGGGAAGGCACCCTGTCCATCTACCCCAACCCGGTAACGGATAATAAATTCGTGGTACAGTTCAGCCAGCTGAAAGCCGGAACCTATTCCCTGCTCGTAACCGATGTAATGGGCCGGCAGGTACAACAACAAAACATCAGCATCAGCGGTGAAAATCATGCACAAACCATTCAGCTCGATCCCGCTGCGGCAAAAGGCATTTACCTTGTTAAAGTGACTGACGGAGTAAACAGAAACGTGTTTACGACGAAAGTGGTGATTCAATAAAAATAAAAAGTGAATGGGGAATGGAGTGTACAACAGTACCCCATTCCCCATTCACCACTCACCATTCACCCCTTCCACAACAGCTTCACCCATTTTCCTTTCTCCGCAAAATCCGCGCAGTTCCCATCCCCTTTACCGGTAATACCGCCAGTAGGCGAACAGATTTTTTTACCAGTGGTATCATAAACATCATTAAAGAAATCACAACAGGGCATCGTCACCAGGTAAACCGTTTTCCCGTTGTACAGATAGGCCTCCACTTTCTGTGGCACCAGGGGTGGGTTATCCTTTGCCAGGCTGTCAATAATCTTACGAACCACAGGAGGCACAGAATCGGTGATTACCGGATTGGTATTTATTTCTTCCTGGCCGGTGACAGCCGGGATTTTCGTCTGTTTTTTACCACAATCCGTGGCGGCCATGAAGGGAAAACTGAGCAGCAGGAGCAGGTATTTCATATCATCGGTTTAAAAATGGTTAAGGTATATTTGCAGTTCCGCCGTATATCACAGCGGGCATACCGTAAAAGTAAGGTTTTGGAGAAAAGTAATTTCGTAGATCAGATCCGCATATTCTGCCGCAGCGGCCATGGGGGCGCCGGCAACAAACATTTCATGCGCAACAAGTTCACCGCACTGGGTGGCCCCGACGGGGGCGATGGGGGCCGAGGAGCGCATATCATTCTGCGGGGTAACAGCAATCTCTGGACCCTTTTACACTTACGTTATTACAAGAATGTACTGGCCGAAGACGGCGAAAGAGGCGGCGCCAATAACTGCCATGGCCGCGATGGGAAAGATATTATCATTGAAGTGCCCCTTGGCACCATCGCCCGGGACGAAGAAACGGATACACAGGAAGCAGAGATTCTTGAAGATGGCCAGGAAATCATCTGGATGCCGGGCGGAAAAGGCGGCCTGGGCAACTCCCATTTTGCCACTCCCACCAACCAGGCTCCTGAACATGCCCAGCCCGGTTTACCCGGACTGGAAGGCTGGAAAGTCCTGGAATTAAAAGTACTCGCGGATGTGGGACTGGTCGGATTTCCCAACGCGGGAAAGTCCACCCTGCTCTCCGTGATCACGGCTGCCAAACCCAAGATTGCCAATTATGCTTTTACCACCCTGACGCCCAACCTGGGCATGGTGGAATACCGTGACGGAAAGAGCTTCTGTATTGCCGATTTACCCGGTATTATTGAAGGGGCGGCTGAAGGCAAGGGTCTCGGTCACCGATTCCTGCGGCATATCGAACGCAACTCGGTTTTGCTGTTCCTGGTCCCCGCCGACAGCGATGACCATAAAAAGGAATTTGACATACTGGTCAATGAACTGGAACAATACAACCCCGAACTCCTCCATAAACAATTCATTATTGCCGTCAGCAAGAGTGATATGCTGGACGATGAACTGAAACTGGCCATTTCAAAAGAACTGCCGGAAAACATACCGCATGTCTTTATCTCTTCAGTAACCAATAAAGGACTGACAGAACTGAAAGACCTGCTCTGGAATGTGCTGAACCAGCCCGTGGAATAATACCCGCTTACGGGTATATACAGTCGTGGCGACGGTCCCTATATTTAGGGCAAATTCGTCATCATGAAAAAGAGTATCTGTTTAGTCCTGCCACTGCTGTTACTGGCCACCTTCGCCATCGCACAAACCACTGGCAGTCCCAAAGCCAAAGAAGCCGCCAAACCGGCTACTGAACTGAAAGAAGTAATGACCCTGCCGATGCCCGGTATTGATGGTGCCAATGGCGCTTCGGTAGTCTGGCATCCGTTGCAGAAGAAGTATTACTCCGCTATTGCGGGGAATGTAAAATTCGCCATGGCCATTTTTGATGTAAAAGGAAAACGCCTGTCTTCAGACACCCTCAAAACCGGGTTTGATGTACGGGGTCTCTGGTACAATCCCAAAAAGAAAGCCCTGCAGACAAATGGCTATAGTGATTTTGGATGGGGAGAGTATTCACTGAACAGCAAAGGTATCCCGGTATTTGTAAAGACCTTGTTTGAAGGTATGAACCAACCCGCTGAACAATCCGTAGGTGCCTATAATCCGGTTAAAAATGAAGTCTATTTCTTCAACGATGACGGGAATATTACCGTGTACAACGCGGCCGACGGTGTAGAGAAAGATATTATTACGCTTTATCTTGCCACCAGAAAAGAAGAGGCAGACGAGTTCACCGATAATTTAGAAATACTGTACGATTATAATTTGTCCACCGTGGTTTACACCGGTATCAAAGGATCAGAACTCGCGTTATTAAGTTCCGCCACCGGGGAGATTGAATGGTATGATATTTCCACCGGCTATATGACTCGTGCCCAGCTCTTACCGGAAACTGCCCCCATGGAGGAGAACCTGAATTTCAGCTTTGCCAATGGTATTTACTGGTTGTTTGACAAAACAACCAGGGCCTGGAAGGGTTATAAATAAGTAACGTTATCACAAATGGAAAAAGCCTGTCACTTTGTAAACAAAGGGTGACAGGCTTTTTGCTACTACCTTACTGCTATAAACAAAACAAAACTTTACTTTTTGATCTTATACGTGGTCACCTCTCCGTCCTGCACCAGCACCAGGTTATACATCCCGGATGTCATGGCCCGCATATCAATCGCATTGGTACCATTGACCAGTTGTTTCCGCACGATTACCCGTCCACTGATATCATAAAGCGTGGCTGTGGCTGTACGTACTCCGGTTACAAAATTCACATTCACATTCAATTGATCACTAACCGGGTTAGGGAATACCAGTACTGTGTTTTTGGTACAGTTAATATTCAGTACCTGCTGTTTACTGTAAGCGGTTTTTCCATCCATATCCACCATTTTCAACCGGTAAAAGGCTTTGCCGGATGCGGGAATATGCTGCACACTGTATTCTTTATTGATGCCGCTGGCATCTACCACAGAAACCGGCGTGAAATCAATGCCGTTTTTGCTGTATTCCAGGGTATAGTTACTCAGGTTGGTTTCTTCGGTGGCGGACCATTTGGCACTGGACACACAGCCATTCAGTTTTACATCAAAAGCTTTCAGGGTTACGGGGAGTAAGCAACCGGGACTGGCACAAAGAAAGGCGTTGTCAAAATTACCATCATCCCAGAGACGGGCCCGGTAGGTATAGGTACCGGCAGGTAAAGCGGTAGCGGTACCCGATAAGGTATACCAAACAGCATCCACGCCTGGCAGATCCTGATCGGCAGGAATAAAACTACGGGTGGCTGAAGTGGCTACCACCACATTGGAGGCATTCACGATTTCAATATAGGCATCCCAGTTATCACCACCATCGCGGGCCGCAAAATCACCCCGGAATGTAAGATCAGCGGTACAACCGAGTATAAAGGTCTGGCTTACAAAAAAGAAGGTATTGCCTGACAAAGCATCAAAATACTGCGTTCCTTCGGAAGCGGCATTGGGACCTCCGTTGTAGTTGGTAACGCCATCTGTTTTAATAATATTGGCGGTCAGATTACCCTGCACAGCCCAGTTGGGTATCTGCTGGGCCGGAATATTCTGGTCATAAAAATTATTTCCAAGTCCAGGGGCCACGGGATTTTCAAAACCAGGATTCTGGAGATAATTTAATGTACACTGACTGAGGGAACGGAAAGGTATAGTTGAAAACAAAAGGATTAACACTACACCTGCCAGGAGACGAATTTTCATCATAACTGCGTTGGTTTTGGGTCAGAAATAAAGATAAGTGGTTTTGCAAAAAGAAACACATCCGGGACAAAAAAAACTGTCCCGGCTTTGCCGGGACAGTTACATATTACTATCAGTTGTTAGAAAAATCAGCGTTTAATCTTGTATGTGGTTACTTCATCATTCTGAACCACAACGAGATTGTAGATACCGGAGCTCATGGCACCCATATCAATCGTATTTGTACCATTGGTCAGTTGCTTGCGCACTACCAGGCGGCCACTGATATCATACAGGGAAGCATTGGCTGTCTTCACACCACCAACAAAATTCACGTTGATATTGAGGTTATCACTTACCGGGTTGGGGTATACGAGAATCGTGTTTTTACTACAATTGATGTTCAGTACCTGCAGTTTGCTGTAGGCCACTTTACCATCCACATCCACCATTTTCAAACGGTAGAAAGCTTTGCCATTAGCCGGTACGTGCTGTACACTGTATTCTTTATTGATGCCACTGGCATCCACTACGGAAACCGCGGTGAAATCAATACCATTCTTGCTGTACTCCAGGGTGTAGTTGCTCAGGTTGGTTTCTTCCGTAGCAGACCATTTAGCACTGGAAACACAGCTGTTCAGTTTTACATCAAAGGCTTTCAGGGTTACCGGCAGTAAACAACCGGGACTGGCGCAGAGGAAAGCATTGTCAAAGTTGGCATCTTCCGGTAAAGTAACCCGGAAAGTATATGTACCTGCAGGCAGAGCGGTAGCGGTACCATTTACGGTATACCAGATTGCATCTAAAACGGGATCATTATCGGCATCAGCCGGTGTGGAGTTGCGCACAGTGGAAGTAGCCACGACAGCGTTACTGGAATTGACGATTTCAATAAAAGCCGCCCAGCTCAGTCCGCCTTCACGGGCTGCAAAATCGCCCCGGAAAGTAAGGTCAGCCGTACAACCCAGTACAAAAGATTGTGTAAAGGTAATATCCCCGCCACCGGTTAAAATATCCAGGTATTGAACTCCGGCAGCCGCCGCATTGGGTCCGCCACCATAGGGTGTCACACCGTCCGTTCTCACGATATTAGCTGTCAGCAAGGTGGAAATAGTCCAGTTGGGAATTTCGTTGCCCGGTATACTCTGATCATAGAAGTTATTACCCAGGCCACCCCCTACCGGTGTTTCAAAACTGGGGTTCTGGAGATAATTGAGGGTACACTGCGCATTTGCACTGCCGGAAAAGCCGAGCAGAGCCACTAATACAGATAAGGCAGAAGTAAAGTAAAGTTTCTTCATAACTAAGATTTTTGAAAGGGGAAAGGTACATGATTTCCTTATTCAATTTAATGATTTACCGGGTATTTCGATTAAGTGTTTCCCATTGTGGAAAACTTGATCAAAAAGGATACTTAGTAGGTACGGCCAACTGTGTCACAGGCAGCCTTTAACAAGGAGTTATTGTCCATCGCATCCTGCCCTTTTTCCCAGAACATTACCCCGCCGGCAATGTCTTTTGCCAGTTTAGCTTTGCGCTTAACTGTATATAGTCCATTGTAATAGACCGTATAGGAAGGGTATGTAGTGGTGGAAACCACGGCCGAGTCGTACTGGGCATTACCTCCCGCCGCAAGTATATCCTTATAGGTTTTAATGGTGCCGCTCTGGGTCATTCCCGAAGGACGCCCGTAAGCCGGTACACCCAGTACCGCTTTGGCGGCCGGCATACCCCTGGTGGTCAGCCAGTAGTTCAGACAGGTCTGCGCCAGGGCATAATCACTGTGGTGGCGGTAAGGCGTAGTGGTACTGAAATCGTCATAGGCCATGATATTGAAGAAGTCCACATAGGGAAAAATCTCCGCCCTGATCGCATCCCGGATACCGCCGGCATACTTACCAGCCGTTACCGCACAGGATAAATAATACCGGGCATCCCGGTGCAGGGAATCCGATAATTCCTTCATCAGGGCCGTAAAAGTGGCATCCGTACCATCCGATGTGGTCGGGAATTCCCAGTCCATATCCACCCCGTCAAGGCTATTGGCCCGCACCACACCCATGATGGCTTTTATAAAATTATTGCGACCGGTTGCCGTAGCCGCCATGGCTTTGAAATTGGTTTTGCCATCACCGCTCCCGTCATTGATCCCCAGCAGAATCTTTGCCCCGTTGGCCTGGGCCTTGCTGGCTACAGCGGCCAGGCTGCTGCCGGATGTGGGGGCCGTCAGTCCGCCCGAAGTATTTACCCCATAAAATGCATAGACCACCACATTGGTCATTTTGAATTTCTGATCGGGGATATCCGCAATAACCCGGTAAGAAGGCATATAACCCACAACATAATAACTGAGGGGCGAAGGCGCCTGGATCACTATATAAGTAAATGATTGCACCGTACCGGTACAACCCGTGGCCGATCCGCCCGTATTTTTCGGGAGGGCATACCAGTAATAGGTGGCATTGGGGGTGGCAGGAATAGTATAGGTATAGCTGGTACCCGTAACACTGGAAGCAATCAATGTGGTGGGTACCGCCGTGGTTCCCAGGTAAAGATCATAACTGCTGGCCGTGGCTACCGATGACCAGTTGAGGGTTATGCTGGTTGTGGTGACAAAAGAACCATTGGCCGGGGCCGTACCCGTCGCACATCCCGGAACCGGAGTGGGTGTCGGGGCTGGAGGGCTGTCTTTTTTACCACAGGAATTCACCAGGAAAAGAGCGGACAGAAGGATAAGGGCCAGGTGTTTTTTTGACATAAGCAGTTCAATTCTGCCTCCAAAATAAGCCATTCAGACAAAACTCAGTATCCCGAATATCCTTTTTCTGTAGGTTTGTCCCCTAAAATCACTTGTATGAAGAAGATCCTGTTAACGATTGTATTATTTATTACCCTGATCGGTAAGACCATGGCCGATGAAGGGATGTGGCTGCCCTTGCTGCTGGGACAGCAGGTATATAACGATATGGTGAAAAAAGGCCTTAAACTCACCAAAGAACAACTTTACAACATCAACAAACCGTCCCTGAAAGACGCGATCATCATTTTTGGCGGCGGATGTACCGGGGAGATCGTCAGTTCCGAAGGACTGATCTTTACCAACCACCACTGCGGGTACGGCGCCATTGCCTCCGCCAGTTCCATGGAAAAAAACTACCTGCGTGATGGCTTTTATGCCAAAAACAAAGGCGAGGAGATCCCCACTAACCTCAGTGTACAGTTTCTCCTGCGTATTGATGATGTAACCAAAGAAGTGATGGATTCCTTAAAGGGACTTGGAGGTTCGGAACGCGTGGCCAAACAAGGAGCCGTACTTGCCGCCATCAATAAACGCCTGAGCGATGCCACCCAGAATATTGAAACCCGGGTGAGCCCGCTTTTCAAAGGCAACCAGTTTCTTGCGTTCGTATATCAGCGATACACTGATATCCGTCTCGTTGGCACACCTCCCGAGAGCGTAGGTAAATTCGGTGGCGATACCGACAACTGGGAATGGCCCCGCCATACCGGCGACTTTTCCGTTTTCCGCGTTTATACGGATGTCGATGGCAAACCCGCCAAACATGCCGAAGGCAATAAACCCATGAAACCGAAATGGTACCTGCCTGTTTCTTTACGTCCGCTGAAAGACGGCGACTTCTCTATGATCTGGGGATACCCCGGCGGCACCAACCGGTACGAAAGTTCCTATGGTATCAAACTGGCTACCGATATCAACAACCCCACACTGGTAAAACTGCGGGATGCCCGGTTGAAATATATGTTTGATGAAATGAAAAAAGACCCGGCGGTTAAACTCCAGCTGTCTTCTTCTTATGCCGGTATTGCCAACTACTGGAAATTCTTTGATGGCGAAACCAAACAGTTACTGAAATACGATGTATTCGGACAGAAGCAGGCTACAGAAGTAAAATTCAATGCCTGGGCCAAGGGCAAACCTGAATATGAAAATCTTTTTGCTGATTGGGGCAAAGCCTATGATGCCTGGAGACCTTATGCCAAACACCGGGTATTTATCAATGAAGGCGTGATGGGTTCTCCCCTGATTGCCTTTGCCGGTTCACTGCTGCAACTGGAAGCCGCTATGGTAAAACAGGGTGCTTCCCGGGCCGATATTACCAAAGCCGTGGAAGCAGCGTCCAAACAGCGTACAGCTTTTCTTGCCGAGGAAAACAAAGTGAGTGATCAGAATATCCTGGCCACCACCACCCGAATGTTCTTTGAAGAAGTGGATCAGCAACAACATCCGCTCGGATTCTTCGGCACATTGAAAAACAGTTATGGCTCCCTGAATGATGACGCTACATATAAAAAATACGCGGCCGATGTATTCAGCAAAACTATGATTTTTGACGAGGCCAAATGGTCCGCTTTTGTAGCCAATCCCGATGCCGTGACGCTGCAAAGCGACCTGGCATTTGCCCATGCCAGTGCTTTCCTGGTAAACTATAATACCAAGTACGGTCCTTTCTCCCAGCAGTTCAATGCGAAGAATGCCGAGTTTGGCCGTCTCTACCTCAAAGGCGTAATGGAAATGGATCCCGCCAAAGCGAAGATGATGTATCCCGATGCCACTTTTACCATGCGCGTCAGCTATGGAAACGTAAAATCCTATCGTCCCCGTGACGCCGTTTTCTATGACTATGTCACTACATCGAAAGGGTTGCTGGAAAAATACAAAGCCGGTGATTATGAATTCGACCTGCCGGCCAACCAGATCGAACTTTTAAAGAAAAAAGATTTCGGTCAGTATATGGACCCCACCCGCAAGGAACTGGTAATCGGGTTCATCACCACCAATGATATCACCGGTGGCAACTCCGGTTCACCCGTAATCAATGGCCGTGGCGAACTGATCGGTCTTGCATTCGATGGCAATTATGAAGCCTTAAGCCATAAACTTGCCTTCGACAAAGATCTTAACCGCACCATCTGTGTGGACATCCGCTATGTATTGTGGTGTATTGATAAGCTGGGCGGCGGCGCGAATCTTATTAAGGAATTGAAGCTGATGAAATGATGAATACTGAGTAATTTGTAAAAGCGGGTGACTGATAACAGTCATCCGCTTTTTTTATAGCAGGAAGATTTTTGAATAAACGGCAACACAACACCGAAAGAGTTGGAAATTCTCATTCAATAATTCAGTAACATTGCAGTCACTGTTTTGACACGCCGAATTATAATATTATCCCTGTTCCTGTCTTTGTCGGTTTGCGGCATGGCCCAGTATCCCCGTTTCAGCCTGGGGCTTGATCTGGGAATAGAACGGAATTTCAGGAAAGAACAACGGTATTTTACATTGCATAATACGATGCATGGGGATTTCCATATAACGAAGAAGGATGGAGTACGTTTTTCTTTTGGTTATGGCAGTAAGGGTAATTTTAAAAACAAATTACTGGCGGAGGCAGCCGTCAGCAGTACCACTCCGCAGCAACTGACATATACCAATAAAGCCACGATGCGTTTGCGGCAAATCACGATTGGCTGGAAACATTACCTGAAAGGTGAGCCCGTACTCGAAGAAGGCTGGAGTCTTTATGGCACGGCCGGCTTCGGATTACTGATGGGTGAAGTCACCAATGTTTTCAGCACAACGATTGATACCAGTCAGTACCTTGTCCCTGTAAAGGAAGGAAAAGCAAATTTCAAGCGGCTTGGCCTCGATCTTTCGCTTGGCTGGGAAAAGCACCTCAGTGCCGATTTTTATTTTTTTACTGAAGCACGTTTCCTGGTACCCTCGCCCGGTTATCCCAGTGAATATTTATTAGTCAACGACAACGCCCCCTTCGCGGGTATATTCTGCGGAGGTCTGCGTATCCTTTTTTAACTTTCAGTCATGCCAGTCACCATCCGTCAGATCGAACTCTACAAACTTTCTATTCCGCTGATTGAGCCTTTTATTACTTCCCTCGGAACAGATTATACGGCCGATAATGTATTGGTCCGTGTACTTACCGATGAAGGTATTGCCGGATTCGGGGAGTGCAGTCCCTATATGCCCATCAATGGCGAGAGCCAGGACACCTGTATGGTCGTCGGGCAATTATTTGCCCAAGCCCTGATCGGTCATGATGCCCTCGATATTGAAGGTGCGGTAAAACTGATGGACAGCATCATCTATGCCAATGGCAGCATTAAAAGTGCCTTTGATATCGCGTTGTATGATATTGCCAGTAGGCAGGCCGGGGTACCGCTTTATAAATTTATCGGTGGCAAAAATGACAAGACAATCATTACTGATTATACCGTCAGTCTTGCCGAACCAGACGTGATGGCAGCCCAGGCACTGAAGATACTTTCCCAGGGTTATCCCGCCATAAAAGTAAAACTGGGTAAGGATGGAAAGAAAGATGTGGTTCGGATGCAGGCCATTCGCGCAGCCGTAGGACCGGCGATTCCGTTACGCATAGATGCCAATCAGGGCTGGGGTGTGGAAGAAGCGATTGAAACCTTAAATGCATTAGCGCCACTCGATATACAGCATTGTGAGGAGCCCATTGCCCGCTGGAATTATCTTTCCCTTCCCCGGGTTAAAAAAGAAAGTCCCATTCCCATTATGGCCGATGAATGTTGCGGGGATGACCACGATGCCGAAAGGCTGATTGCCCTCAATGCCTGTGATTACTTCAATATCAAACTGGGCAAATCCGGCGGTATCTTCAAAGCCCTCAAAATGGCCCGGTTGGCCGAAGCCGCCGGTCTTCATCTTCAGGTTGGCGCCATGATCGAGTCACGGTTAGCCATGACCGCATTCGCACATTTCGCCCTTTCCTCTCCCAATATCGTTCACTTCGACTTCGACACCGCCCTCATGCTCCGCGAAGACCCGGTAACCGGGGGAATTGTGTATAAGGAAAACGGCGTGGTGGAAGTACCGGAAGCCATTGGCCTTGGTGCAACAATATCGGAGGAATGGCTGGCGAAATGGGAGAAAGTGGTGGTGGGGTAAGAAGATTTGAGGTGCCGGGTGTGGGATGTCAGGCCTGCTAAGAATCGAAAGGTTCCAGCTGAACGAAAACCCATTCACCACTCTTCATTCACCACTCTCCATTCCCCGCTATTTCCCTAAATTGCTGCATCATCAAAACCCCGGTTACACATGTCACAGGAACCCGCTCCAAAAGAAATTCTACAGAAAATTGAACTGGATGCATTTACCAATGCCATCGCCATGGATATGGGGCAGCGGATTGTGGATCTGGCCAGAAGCCGGAATCAGGTGATTGCTGTGGAGATCAGCCGGCTGAATCAATCTGTTTTCCTGTATGTGGAAGATGGGTTGCCCGCTGACAAACACAACTGGCTGCGTCGCAAAGCGAATGTGGCGAAATACTTCGAAGAAAGTTCACTGGCCGTGAAAGCCACCCTGGAAAGAAGACAGATGAGCCTCGAAAAACCATTCGGACTGGACGAGAAAGATTATATCGCCAAAGGCGGCTCCATTCCCGTCTTTGTAAAAAATGCGGGACTGATCGCCACGATCACGGTTTCCGGATTAAGAGATTTTGAGGATCATGAAATTATTATTGAGGGGTTGAAAGGGAAGTATTTGTAGAGGTGCCGGTTTCAGGTGCCAGGTGTCAGGTGTCAGGTGCCGGGTGCCAGTAGCGATGTCGAATCGTACTTCGTACCAGAGATGTGAGATGTGGGATGTCAGGCCTGCAAAAAATGACAGGTTCCAAAAGGCCGTTATCCCGTACCCGTGAAAACACGGTTTGCTTTCGATTAAAACACGCTTTACTCTGTTGGTTATCAGAAATAGTTTTAGTCCGGAAATAAGGACTTGTAAAAGGCAAATATAAAATGCCGCCTGTTACATGGTCTTTCTCTTTCGCCACTAAAACAAAACCAACATGAAAAAAATCATTTTTTGCAGCTGCCTGCTTCTGCTCTTTTGCCATGGCTATTCCCAGATGCTTGCCCCGATGAACACTTCAGCCGATAAAGTAACTTTCTATGCCCTTGGTTCCGTGTCAGGATCCAATGATGATGTTACAAAAACAATCACCGCCTCCGGCCGGTTAGGGGTGGAAATCAGCCCCACGGAAAAACTCAACATTAGTATCGGCGCCAACCTTTTAAATGCCAATCCAACCAGCAAAATAAAGAAAGACTCCGTTGATTTTAACTCCCTGATGTTCCCGGAATCCGGCAATTTCGGATTTCTGTTTAATCCGTCTTTTAAATTAACCAGAAAGGGAGATTATCAGCATACTGTCTGGTTAGATGGCACATTTGCATTCCGCCGGGTATCAGTTGACAGCCCGGATGTAAATTTCAAGATTAACACGGCTAATGTTGGAGTTAAATACATGTGGAACTTCAATATTGGCGACGAAGATAATTTCATCTTTACTTTTATGCCCTACTGGAACCTGTTTAACATTCCAAATGAAGATGTAAAGCGATTCAACGCTGTTTTGAACGACCTTTTGTTTGAAAAAACAGTAAAAGGAGCAGCCATTCATTCCTTTGGTGCCAAAACCACCGTACAATACAAGACCATGGTGTTCTATGCGGACCTGAGAAGCAACCTGAAAACGAAGGAATTGAATGATGACAACCCATTTAAGGGTACGAAATTCAATATCGGCTTCAGCACATACCTGCAACTGAAATCGCTTAATTAAGGAATATTCTTTGAGTAAATTTATGTGGCGCTAAAAGAATAATACCACCCTTTCAGGGTTTTGCTGATGATGCCTCGTTGCGTCTGGTTCACTTCTATAACAATGTCAGCCCTTCGGGCTTTTGAAAAGTTTTTGGTGCGGGGTGCCGGGTGCCAATAGCGATGTCGAATCGATCGTCGTACTTCGTACCTGAGATGTGAGTTGTGAGATGTGGGATGTCTGGCCTGCCAAGAACCCAGCTTATCAACTAGTTAACTATCATAAAAGTGCCAGTAGCGATGTCGAATCGATCGTCGCACTTCGTACTTCGTACCTCGTACCTCGTACTTGATATGTCAGGCCTGCTAAGAACCGAAAGGCTCCAACCCATCATCACATCGGCACATTGGCACATTGGCATATTGGCATATCGGCTCATTGGCACATCGGCTCATCGGCAAATCGGCACATCAGCTAATCGTTAACTTATACCCCTTCCCCACTACGGTCGCAATTTTCACCCCTTCATCGCCTTCGAGGCGTTTGCGGAGTTTGGAGACAAAGACATCGAGACTGCGGCCGACGATGACGCCTTCGTCTTCCCAGACTTCTTTCTGGAGACGGCTGCGGTCAATTACTTCATTGGGGGATGCGGCGAAAATGCTGAGGAGTTTGGTCTCCTTGACCGTGAGGACGGTTTTGGCACCACCGAGCCAGAGTAACTGCTGATCGGGATGAAAACGGTAACGGCCGATGGAGATAAAAGGACCCGATTCGGGTTCATTTGTAAGTGCCGGCAACGGATCCGTGTCTCTTTCCCGCCGCCGGTAATAGATCAGACCGGCGATAAGCAACAAACCTCCGCCCAGCAGAAATAAGGGACGGTTACTGCTCTTTTTTTCATCAAAACGGATATTGATACAATACTTGCTTGCAGGTTGCTCACGCCCTTTACAGGGCACAATATTGTTTTGTTCGGTACCAAGTATGGCAAAGCCAAAAATCACTTTATCGCCCCCGCATTCCATCACATTCACGATATAATGATCGGGTAACCGGTTTTCCCTGAACACCCGGCCGATAATCGTCACCAGCGAATCGGGAATAAAGGAAAAACTGGTTTCAAAAGGTATCCGGTACTCATTGGTACTTACCCGTTCGGGTGAAAGTACACGGGAGCTGCTGTCGCCACTATACTGCAACACCCGATGGGCAATCTGCCGCATCACAATTTCCTCGCGGGCATTGTCAAAGCCGGTCTTTCCGGGTTTGCTGTTTGCAAACCCGAAGAGTAATAAACCGATTCCTGGGAGCAGTAAAAAGAATAATTGTTTCCAGCGCATGATCAAAAATACCCTTTTCACGGGGCACAGAAAGCCCCTTCCACGTCATTTTACACCCGTTTACAAAGTATTTACACTGGTTTACCGTTTACCCGCTACCAAAACCTGTACTTTGTTGTGCCGGCAAGCCCGGAACTCAAAAATCAACAACTATGACCCTTCGTCTTTTTTTACTCTGCCTGATCTTCTCTTCCTGTATGACTGCCGGTGTGCAGCCGGATACTAAAGAAAATGCCCCGGAAAGTGTGTATGCCGACAGCCACCTCATGTTTCCTCAGGTATTCCAGGAAAACATTGATACCAATGTGCAGGTGAGCCGCTATATCCGCCGGATTTTCCAGGACAGAGCAGACCAGCTCTGGTTTGGCACCAACGATGACGGAGTCTGCTGGTACGATGGTACCAACTTTACGTTCTACCGGCAGTCGGAAGGACTGGGCGGCAATACCGTACGGGGTATAGTGCAGGATAAAGGCGGCGATCTCTGGTTTGCCACCAACGGTGGCCTGTCAAGATATGATGGCAAAAATTTCACCACTTATACAGTGAAAGACGGATTACCCGATAATGAATGCTGGAGTCTTTTTCTTGACAGTAAGGGACGGATCTGGACAGGTACCCTGAGGGGCGTTACGCGATGGGAGAATGGAGCTTTCACCAGCATTACACTTCCCGAAGCCAATAATACAGGCAGCTCCCGCTTTTCACCCTTTCTGGTCTGGAATTTCTTCGAGGACAAAGCCGGCAATATCTGGATGGGCACTGACGGTGCAGGCCTGGTTAAATATGACGGTACACGGTTTACCAGTTTTACGCAAAAAGACGGGTTGTCCGCTGATAATATTCTGGCCGTGCAGGCCGATAAAAAAGGAAATCTCTGGCTCGCCACCTGGGGAAGCGGGGTAATCCGCTATGATGGTAACGTATTTACGTCTTTCACGGAAAAAGACGGACTCGCCGGCAATGAAGTCTGGACCATCTCTACCGACACAGAAGGGAATCTCTGGTTTGGTACATTGGGGGGTGGTGCCAGTAAGTATGATGGCAAAACATTTACCACCATTAAAGAAACCAAAGGTCAGACCCGTAATCATATCCAAAGTATCTACCAGGATCGCAAAGGCACTATCTGGTTTGGCTTTTCCGGTGGATTATATAAACTGAATTATGGAAAACTGGAGAATGTCTGGAAACGGATATATGCGGGCTGCTGATCATTCCTGACCGGCACTTCGGCTAATTAGCTGATTCTCTCCGTACCTTCGCCGTTCAACCCATATACATGTTCCCTCAAAAACGTCATGTTTCCCTCCAACCCCTCAGTCGTGAACACCACCAGGCATTATTACTGTGCTGGAAACTCCGGCAGGGTTTCAGTAAAGCCGTGGATCCGGAACGGATGAAAAAGTATGCGGACTGGTTCTGGGTAAATTATCTCGCCCCTCATTTTGCCGCGGAGGAAAAAACCTTCTTTCCCTTGCTGGATAAAGAGCACCCCAGCGTGATAAAGGGATTAAAAGACCACAAACTGCTGACAAACCTCTTTCTGAGCACCACCGATATTGAATACAACCTGCGTTCCATTGCATTTGAACTCGAGCAGCATATCCGTTTTGAAGAACGTACTCTTTTTAATGATATACAGGCAGCCGCCACTCCTGAACAACTGAAGGCCCTTGAAGCTGCACATACGGAGGAAAAGTTTGAGGAAAATATTGAAGACCGTTTCTGGGAAGATGTTAAGGTGGAAAAGCCGGCGGCCACGGACGATGCCGGGGAAATGAAAAAAGTAAAAAGAACAGACCCCGGCGAGAAAAAACAATGGAAGAGTAAACAACCGGATACGAGACCCGCAAATCGGGAAGGCACGGAAAGGAAGGAATGGAAAAGCAAACCGGCCGGTGCAGGATCCGCAAAGCGGCAAGACGGCGAAAAGAGAGACTGGAAAAGCAAGCAAACGGGCTCAACGCCTGACCAACGTGGAGGAACAGCCAAAAGAGATATGCGGCTGATAAAAAAGGACGCGCGGGGCGACAATAAGAAATAGCAATCACCCGCTATGTACCTCGTACTTCGTATTTCGTACTTACCTTTGTATCCGGAATTTCTTACACTTTACGATAAATTCTTTTTATGCATTTATCCCCTATTCCCCTCGAGCCGGATAGCAGCAACCCGATGTATCAGAACGATAATTGCCAGGCGCTGATCGATATTTATGATGATTACTATCCGAAGACCGGTTATCAGCCACCCTGGACCGGGTATTTTATCATCAAAGAAAATACGGTTGTGGGTTCCTGTGGTTTCACCAAAGCGCCGGATGACGGCGTTGTGGAAATTGCTTACTGGACCTTTCCCGAATATGAAGGACAGGGCATTGGCAGTTTTGCCTGTGGCGAACTCTTGAAATTGGCTGCTGCCACCGATCCGACAATAAAAATTACCGCGAAGACAGCCCCGGATGAAAATCCGTCTGTCTCTATACTTAAAAAATATCAGTTTGAACTGAAAGGCATCGTACAGGATGAAGAAATCGGGGATGCCTGGCTGTGGGAGAAAGTGTGAACGGAGGTAAGTGCAACCTGACTCACCATTCCCCAATTGTCGTACATTTAAACTGAATATGCCCAGACTCAGCCAGATCATAATCATCAGCGGGCTCAGTTTACTTTTTTACTGGGGAGCCCTGGTGTTATACCCGGAATTATACTGGTACCAGGCCTCTTTAATCAATTACTGGTCGCATGATGAAACACCCTTTATCGGGAAAACCGGCTTCTTTGGGCCGGATGCATTCTGTATAACCCTGGCCGCCATTCCGCTGCTGGCCTGGTTATGCACTGTGGCCGGTCGTAAACAATCATTATGGTCCTATTTTATCAGCCTCTTTATAATATTACTTACCGCCTGGCTGATGCTCTGGTTACTGGCCGCCGCGGATGCCAGTCGCTTTGGCAAAGACATGAGTATATCCCGCAACAAGGAAGGGAATTTCTTTATTACATCCATCCGGCTGGAAAAAATATACATGGCCGCAGTCGCCACCGGAACGGGCTTCAGCCTGCTGCTGCAACTGATTACCGGGTATCTGCAAAGAAAGAAAAACAATAACGAAACATAAAAAACCTCCGGCCGGTATGAAAACCGGGACATACAGGCATTTATGGTATTCGGTGAAAAGATCATTACTCCCTCTGTGGTGCTTATGATGAAGACGTATACCCTGCGTATATGGAAGAAGGCGCCCTGCACAAGTGGAAACCGGTGGAGATTGTATTGATGGAAAAACAGACGGGAGTCGTTATGCCGTCAGAATATCCCCTATTCCGGGGATAACTCATATCCGCCTTTTTGTGCATTTTGTATCTTGAAACGGAATCCTCCTTTCATTGCAATACGCTTTTTATGAAAAAATACTCCCCGCTGCTATTCAGCCTTTGTTTCCTCATTGTTTCTGTAAACCTGGGCGCTCAGACCCTTTCCGGAAAATACATATTAATAAAAGATGACAATGGCAGTACCCCGAAAACAGGGGCGGAGATCAGTATCACTTTTGCACCGGGTACATTTAAACTGAAAGCATTGATGCCCGGGCAAACCGTGGAAGATAAAGGCACCTGGAAAATCACGGGGAATTCCATCGCGATCAGTTTTGCCGAAATGGAACAGGGTAAACAAAACGGCCCCTACTCACTGGCCAATGGTACCCTGACCCTTCCTTTCCGGATGCTGGCCAATGTAAAGGGCAACTCGGTCTGGCAACTGGCGGGCACCAGCTATACCGCCACGGGTACTGTTGCTGAAGTGATCAAACGGAATATGGAAGGCGTACAGAAAATCACCAAACATAAAGACAAGGCGGATGCATGGGCAAAAGCCGATGAGAAAAAATTCAAAGGCGGACTGGCGGAAGCCTATTATGTAATGGGGCAGCTTTTCTTTTTTAAAAAATTCAAACCAGAGGCCCTGTATTGTTTTGCCAAAGCATCGGAATTGCAACCGGGCAGCGCCCTCTACCTCCATAATCTCTCCACCATGATAATGGAGTACAGCAAGTATGCCGACGCGGTGATCTTACTGAAAGATGTCACCAAACGTTATCCCAACCTGGCTCCTTCCTGGGGCAGCCTTGCTGTTGCACAATTAAAAACCGGGAATTACAACGGCGCCGATTCGGCTATCCGGGTGGCCCGGCGACTGGATCCGGAAAACGGAATGTTCTGTTATACCGGCGGAAAAATAAAAGAAGCCAAAGGCGATAAAGCCGGGGCGGATAAAGACTTCGGACAGGCCTGGGAGCAGGGCTATGCCGGTCAGGGAAGAGAGGGAGGAAAAAATGCCTCCATTGCTAAAAAATCAGCGAAACCGGCCAAGCCGGCTACCAAAACCAAGGGCGATGAGAAAAGGGAAAAACTGGCGCAATGGGAAGGCCATTATGAAGCCGACGCGGTGAGCGCCCGTTCCGGTGAAACAGCCCAGGAAGCCAATACCACTTTTGGAAAGGACCTGGCACAGACCACCATCAATTTAAAAACACTGGCCTGCGCCAAGGATTTTTCCATGGACATCAGCAAATCAGGCAATATCACCGGCAGCGGCAAAGTGATGTATGTTTACCAGGGCTCTGCCGGCGGACCGGTTACCGGTATGGCGCCTGCTGCACTGGCAGCCATGCACGGCGGCTTTGGCACCAACCTGAAAGACGGGTTCCAGATCCGCGACTGGAGTTTTACCGGCACCGTGGATGAGGATGGTAATGTTGAAATTTCGGGTATGCCTTCGGGTGAACTTGATCTGTATAATGTGGGAAAATGGCAGAAGATCAAAACCTGGTCGCCCTTACCGCCTGATGCAGCCGGTGCGGCCATGAAAGGACCTTTTCACATGAAGCTGGTGAATGATGCGAAAATGGGACCGGTAATTAAAGTAGATCAGTTCCTGGAACTGGGAGATAAACTGATCCGGAAAGTACATTACCGGGCCTATATCTATCGCAGTGATTCGGATGTAACCCCCGATTGCCAGACCCTCGGGGCCGACCCGCAGGCGAAATGCCCGGCCAGTGAGTTTATAAAAACAAAAGTGGCGTTCAACCCGCATAACAGTATCAGCATAGAACAATCCACCACCTACTCCAAAGGGGATGATGGCAAAGTACAGGCCCAGGAAGAAATGGCGGTGAATGTTACGGCCGAACATGAATTCGGTATGCTGAAAATGGGAGGCGAGGTTCACCAGGATGGCAGTTATGAAGTGTCGGTAGGTATCGGTATCGGTACCGGGGATGTGCTGAAAGACAGTCCCTTTGGACTCAATGAAAAAGTGGACCTGATCTATGACAGCAAATGCGGCTGGGGGGTAAAAGCCAGTGCTACCGCAGAGATGAAAGGATTCGGCACCAAAACAAGTGCCTCCGTGGAAGGCGTGATCTTTTTATCAAAGGGTTTGTAGATTAAATTTCCCTCATCACCAGAATAAATCATGTCTGATCGGGTAAAAAAACAATAGCTTTATAGCGGTTCCGGCTCACCGGGGAATAATGAACAAGCCCGCGCATTTGTTCGTTCAGTTAATGTGAAACTTTACTTACAAGTGAGCCGTTACCAGCTGTCCTATGTCGATAGCCCAACAGATATCGGTTTTTAACCGGCAGCGCAAACTGAAGGAATTCCTGGATATCCTGCATCCCACCGAAAAAACGACTATCCTTGATGTCGGTTTCAGCGAAGAAGAATACTCCCCCGGAGAAAATTATTTTGAAAAGAATTATGCCTGGCCGGCCCAGGTCACTGCACTGGGTACCGATACACCCGACAAATTTCTGACCCGTTACCCGCTGATAAAAGCGGTACAGTATGAAGGCTACACATTCCCCTTCAGTGATCAGTCTTTTGATATCTGTATTTCCAATGCCGTGATTGAACACGTGGGGAATCACGACCTGCAGGTTCATTTCCTGAAAGAACTCAAACGGGTGGGTAAAAAAACATTCTTTACCACCCCCAATCTTTATTTCCCGGTAGAAGTGCATACCCGCACGCTCTTTCTTCACTGGCTGCCCAAAAAAGTATTTGAACGCTATCTGCGGATGACAGGAAAAAAATGGGCCACCAACGGATATATGAATCTCCTGTCAGAAAGAAAAATAAGGCGGTTGCTGAAAGAAGCCGGCATCACTGATTACCGGATTATCCGGAACCGGTACTTCCTTTTTGTGCTGGATTTTGTTGTGATATTCTGAGCCGTGATTTAGTCCGGCAATTTCTTCACCCGGATGTTTTTATAATATACCGTGCTTTTCGGATCATGCGCCTGCAGCGCAAATGTACCTGAGGCAATCAGCCGGTCTTTCATACCCTCTGGCCGTTGTACATTTTCCGGTTCAGTGTAATCCACTACCTGCTTTTTATTGATGGCAGTGGTTACATGTTTCCCTTTAACCACAATATGGATCGTGAACCATTCATCATCTTTTACATAGGTTTCTTTCACATCCTGTATAGCATAGAGACTGGCCGTACGGCGCCAGTCTGATTGTGAGTTATTGACCTGCACTTCGTAGCCTTTCTTTGGCCAGCCGCTTTCCTGGTACTGCGTATGAAAATAAATACCGGAGTTGGCACCCGGTTTAGTCATTACTTCCGCCTTAAACTCAAAGTTCCTGAAGTTATGAGCGGCCAGTTCCCCATCATAATATAAATGACCCACATTGCCGTTTACTTTAATGGCTCCGTTCTCAATGGTAAAAGAGGCGGCATTGGTACCTGCTTTCCAGCCGTCAAAGGATTGGCCATCGAAAATCTCCACCCATTTCTCCTTATCCGGCTGAAAGGAGCTGAAGACAAACATGGAGGTCAGAAATAAAAATCGGATCAGATAACGCATAGCACAATTTAAATTATTTATTTCACTTCTGAGACGAAGAGAAACGACTCATCGGCTCATTGGCTCATCATTTCCCTCCATCTTTCCACCTCCACAAATGCAAACACGCATAGGTCCTGTATGGACTCCATTTGGCAGATTGCTTCAGCAGTTTTTCCCGGAACAGTTTTTTGTCACCGTTATCCAGTTTATACAGTTTAATCATGGCCTGCTGTATTCCCAGATCATCTACGGCAAATACATCTTCCCGGCCGAGGGCAAACATAAGCAGCATTTCCACGGTCCACCGGCCTACTCCCTTTATCTGTGTGAGATAGGCTATCACTTCCTCATTAGTCATTTTCCCCAGTTTCTTTGCGTCCATACCGTAAGCCAGTTCAAACTCCGCCACATTTTTTACATACCGGGCTTTGGCATTACTGAGACCGATGCCCCGGAGTTGCTCATGCGGCGTATCCAGGATCAGTTGCGGAGCCGGTTCTTTTCCTCCATACAACTCAATAAAGCGGCGGTAGATCACATCGGCCACTTTGGTACTGAGCTGCTGGCTCATAATGGAAGCACAGAGATAGATGCAGATATTCTTTCTTTTCTTCAGCCGGTGAGGTTCGGCTGCATCAATCAGTTTCTTCAGTTTTTTATCCTTCGACAAATGCGCGATATATTCCATACTTTTTATTTCAGGTATTGCAAACAGGTTTCAAATACCTGCCGCCGCAACGGGTTCAGGTTATAGTATTCCTTTGACGGAAGCAGTCCCCGTTGCTGGCGGTTGACCAACAGAATCACAGATAATTTTTTTGCCGGAACCACTGCAATACTGGTACCGGTAAACCCGGTATGGCCAAAACTTCCGGCCGGTGCATTTTTCATAAAGGAATTGGCCGGGTCCATCATCCAGCCGAGGCCATTGTTAAACCGGTCTTTGGTAAGAAACAAATCCCTTGTTCTTTTACTGATCAGTACTCCCTTATCGCTAAGCAACATATTCACCAGCAATTGCAGATCACCGGCGACAGAGAATAAACCGGCTGCCCCATTTACACCCCCGCAGGCATACCAGCAATTGCCGTCATTTACTTCACCCCTTAACTGATGCTTGCGCCAGCCAGTCCATTGGGCAGGATTAATTTCCTTATAGACAAATCCCAGGCTGCTGTCGTGCACCATGCGGTATTCATAGGGATTACCAAAAGAAGTCGGGGCCACCGGCCCTTTATAATTAAAATTTACAGGCGTATACAGGGTATGCTTCATACCCAGTGGCTGGAAAATGTTTACCCGTTCAAATACATCCATTGACTCTCCTGAAACGGTTTCAATGATTTGTCCAAGAAGCACAAACCCCAGGTCACTGTAATGCCGCTCTTTACCCACCGGGTACCTCAGTGGCAGTCTGGCTATCAGTTCATACGTGGCTGTCTTTGTATTGGCCCGGTAGTATAAAGGATACCATTCAAATAGTCCGGCGGTATGTGTCAGCAGATGGCGGATCGTAATTTCCTTTTTATCCGCTTCATTAAATGCAGGAATGTATTTGCTCACAAAATCATCCGGATGCAGTTTCCCCTGATCCGTCAGCAGCATGATGGCCGTCGTGGTGCCAATTACTTTAGTCAGCGACGCAATATCATATAAATGGGAGATCCGGAGTGGTTCCGGCTTTTTCAGTTCCTTTCCTTGCAGATCAAAGCGGGCTGCATAACCCACGGCTTTCTGATAAACGACATTTCCCTGGTACTGCACCTGCAACACAGCACCGGGTATCCATGCAGAATCCACGTATGATTTCAATACCTGGTCGAGCTGTTTCTGCAATTCTTTATTCCCCTGTCCAGCTGCCATTTGCGGCAATGCCAACAGCATGAATAGCACAAAATAAATACCTCTTCTCATAAACATCTCTTTCAAAACGACTAAACAACTAAACAACTCAACGACTAAACAACTCAACGACTAAACAACTCACCCCCTAACCAACGGCCCCCTCGTCTTCCGCAGCAGCAACTCGGTGTATCCTTCCCGTACAAAATCAGGAATCGCGCCTACCTGTTTAAATCCATAATCAAGATAGAGTTTCTTTGCGCGTTCATTAAACTCCGATACACAGATAAAAAGATTGGGGGAATACGCGGTCACACGCTCCTCGCAATACCGGAGCAAACGGGTTCCCACACCATGTCCCCGCATCAGGGGAGCGGCACAAAGCGTTTGAATATACCCCCTGAAGGATCCGGCTGTTTGCAGTATCGCAAAACCGGCTATGGATTCCCCTTGCCAGGCCACATGTACTTCCCGGCCCAATCCTTCAAATCCCAGCCGGCAACGGGCCTTATCCATTCCCAGCGTGATCCAGGGATCCGTAGCGGCCATCAGATCCGCACACATATCAAAGACCAGGGGATCATGGCATTCGCGGATTATTATATCTTTCTCCTGATTCATCCGTCTTTCTTTTTAATAAAGAATAAAAGTACGACAGTCAGGGCTGCATTCACGCCGATATTCATAAACCCGAAATCAAACTGGTAATAATGCAGGAAAAGAATATTCAGCAGATAAGTTATACCAGCAGCGGCCACACACACTACCGGCACCCACTTTTCTTTCAATTTTATTCCGGAAAAAAAACCGGTCAGGTACAATCCCAAAAGCGGACCATAGGTATACCCGGCAATTTTAAAAATGGTATTAATAATAGCGCCCTGGCTGTTCCAGAACGCCAGTACAATGACAAACATGACCACATTCACGCCCAGCAATACTTTTTGCTTGACCCCTGCACGCTGTGCCGGAGTTTTCCGTTCAAAGTCCATAAAGTCATAACTGAAAGAAGTGGTGAGTGCGGTGATACAGGAATCTATACTGGCAAAGGTGGAGGCAATCACCGCAATAAAAAAAGCGATAGCCCCGATGGATCCGAAATAATGCAGGGTCAGATCCGGGTAAATGCCATCCGTATTCAGTATCTGTCCGTTTGCAACCGGTAAGGATATCCCCTTCTGTGCGGCAAAGATGTAAATCAATACCCCCAAACCGAGAAAAAGTGTTTGGGCGGCGGCGATAAAAAAACTGAAACTGAGTACATTCTTCCGGGCACCCCGCGCGTCTTTTATGGTCAGGGTTTTCTGCATCATACTCTGATCAAGACCTACGAGTGCCACGGTGATCAGCAGTCCCGAAATAAACTGTTTATAAAAGTAAGAGCCGGAACGGGGATCCCAATCGAATACCCTGGCATACGGGTGCTCAGTAACAGAACGGATCATACCGCCCATGCTCAGCCCGAGCGAGTTCTTAATAGTAATCACAGAAATTACAATGACCGTTATCAGGAGGAAGGATTGCAGGGCATCCGTCCATACAATGGTTTTTACGCCCGATTGATGCGTGTACAACCAGATCAGCAGCAATACCACGGCAATGGTTATATAATGCGGTATGCCCAGCTGATCAAAGAATGCATATTGCAGAATCTTTACAGATAACAGGAGCCGGAGAGCGGCCCCGAAAGATTGTGATACGATGAAAAACAGGGCGCCTGTCTTATAACTGATTGTACCAAACCGGGTGTCCAGGTACTGATAAAGCGACACTACTTTTAACCGGTAAAAAATGGGCAGCAACACAAAAGCGATAAACAGGTACCCCACTATTGTTCCCAGGATAAACTGAAAATAGTACAGGTGATTATTGCCCACATTACCTGGAATGGACACAAGGGATACCGCTGAAATTCCAGAACCGATCATCCCAAATGCCACCAGTAACCAGGGCGATTTGCGGTCGCCATCGAAAAAGGTATTGTCGCGGCTGTTCCTGGATGTAAACCGGGATATCAGCAATAACAGGGAAAAATACAGGACGATGATGAATAAAAGAACCGGGGTGGACATGAGCAGCAAGTTGGATCCTGATAAATATACTGCTTTCAGGAAATCTCCCGGAACAAAGAACTAACTCTCCGCCCATACCCGGAACTCAGCCACCCGGTCGCGGCTGATCACCATTTCTTCCTGCTGCCCGGCTCCCTGTACTGAGAGTTTCAGCCGGCTGTTATAATATGGTTTCACCTGTAAGATGGCGTCAATGCCGACAATAAATTTCCGGTTGAGGCGAAAAAAAAGACGGGGGTCGAGCAGTTGTTCCAGTTTCTCCATGGTCTGATCCACCAGGTAGCGGGTACCGGTTTTATCAACCATGTAAACGAGTTTATTATCCGCCTGGAAATAAGCGATGGAAGCGGTATCAATAAAATACAAGCGCTGGCCTATTTTACCCAGAAATCTTTTTTTAAAATTACCGGTGGATAAGCCGGGCATGTTCTGTTGCAACTCCCGGATAGAGAAAGAATGAAGTTTATTAAGGGCGGTCGCCAATGCCGTGCGGGTAACCGGCTTGAGAATATAATCTATACTGAGGAGTTTAAATGCCTCCAGCGCATACGTATCATAGGCCGTGGTAAAAATAACCGGACCGGTATAATTTACCTGTTTGAATATTTCAAAACTATGTCCGTCTGATAAATGGATATCGAGTAACAGTAAATCAGGATGCCGGTGACTGCGGAGATAAAGTACCGTTTCCTCAATGCTTTCCAGGCAGGCAGTGACTTCAGTGGCGGGATCCACTTGTTTGAGCAGCGTTTGCAGCCTTTCGGCGGCCAGCTTTTCATCTTCCACAATCACGACTTTCATACAATCAGTTTATTTGTAAAAGCGGTAGCGTGACTTTAAACATGCCGTCATTTTCATTCACTTTAACAGTCCTCCCGGAAATTAGTTCATAGCGTTTCCGGATATTTTCCAGTCCGATCCGGGTGGAGGGTTCCGTTACCAGGCGGGGTTGCAGGTTATTACTCACCACCAGGGTTTGCTCCCCGTTGGTATGTATATCAATATGCAGGGGTTTGCTGCGACTGACTACATTGTGTTTGATGGCGTTTTCAATCAGCATCTGCAGGGCTGCCGGCACCACATGGAGGGATTTATATGGTTCATCAATATTCAGTGTAACGGATAATCCCTGGTCAAACCTTTTTTGCAACAAAAACAGATAGGGTTGTATGAATTCCAGTTCAGACCGGAGCTCCACCAGTTCCTTATCCTGGTTGCTCAGAATATACCGGTACACTTTGGAAAATTCTTCTATAAACTGATTGGCTTCCGGATTGTCTTTTATCAGCATACCGGAAAGCACGTTCAGATTATTAAACAGGAAATGCGGATTGATCTGGCTTTTCACCAGTTGTATCTCAGCCTGTGCCCGGGTCTGTCTTAATTCCTCCGCTTCTTTCCATTGCCGCCGGTATTCCCGGAAGAAAAACAAAATCGCATTGAGCAGGTGCAGGAACAGATTGATCAGGCTGCCGTAAATAATATTCAGTTTGAGCGGATTGCTGTTTTCCTCCCAGCTGTAATTGTGCAGCACATTTCCGATCAGAAAAACAGAGAATACAGCAGACAGCAAGGCTACCAGGTTGCCGGCCAGGAAAAAGAATGCCAGGAAACGGAATTTGGTTTTCGCCCGGAGAAATCTTGTCCGGAACCAGGGTTTGATCAGGCGGTTTCCTTCCCAGGTAAAAAAAGTAACGGAGTACACGGTCAGCAACGCATAATACCACTCAATGTCAATTTTAAAATAGTAATAGACATTGCAGAGCACTGTATTCAGAAATGTATACAGGGCGAGTAATAAAATAAACAGGTATCTGTAGCGGTGACTAAACATTTGGCAATACATTAAAACTGCCCTGTTCCGATCTCCCGGAACAGGGCAGACTATTCAGGTTTTTCATAGTCATAAAGAACCAGGACAGACTTAAGGCAGGAGCACCCTGTCGATCAGGTGTACAACACCATTCCTGCAGACAATGTTCGTAGCCGTAATATTGGAACGGTTGGCGCCATTCCCGTTTCCGAGGATGCTGGGACCGCCACCGGTACCGTTAGTCAGATTGATTGTGGTATTGCCACCGGCCAGCATGCCAAGATTGCCATTGGCCAGGTCTGAGGAAAAGGCCCGGGTGCCCACCACATGATACCGCAGTACAGCCAGCAGGGTGGCAATGGGAATCTGGTTGATATCCGTCAGGGATAATGCACCCAGCAACTGGGTAAATGCCGCATTGGTCGGAGCAAATACCGTGAGCTTTGCAGAGCCCAGGGTACCGGCCAGTGTCGGATCGCCTCCGGCAGCGGTAGTGGCACGGGTCACTGCTTTTACCAGTGAATCAAGTCCGGATGCCACGGCCGTTTCCACAATATTTCCCACCGGCGGATTCAATACCCGGCCAATCACATGAATCACACCGTTATCTGCCGATACATCAGCTGTTGATACCTGAATACCATTGATAAAGACCCCACTGGCATTTTTTGTCACAAATACAGAGTCGCCGCTGGCGGTCACTACTTTGGCATTGGGACCCGCCGGAACATCGGCCGCCAGAATTTTGGCCGGAATGGTATGATACAATAAAAGGGAAGAAACCTGTGCCGGTGTAAGTGTATTGAGTGTGGCACTGGTGATGCCGGATGCGGTAAAAGCCGCATCATTCGGCGCAAAGACAGTAAATGGTCCTGTACCACTGAGGGTGGACTGGAGATTGGCTTTCAGTACGGCTGCTTCCAGTGTACCAAAGGAAGGATTGCTGACCACCACATCGGTGATGGTATTCGTTGTTTCGTCTTTATCCTTTTCACAGCTGGTAAGGAATACAGGCAGGCTCAGCGCTATCGCAAAAGCGGACTGACGTAAGATGTTGCGGATTTGCATAAAAAATGGTTTTGTTTAAGCATATCAACAACCGCTGGAAATAAAAGAACGCGCTCCGGGAGTGAAACGTTGTTATTCCCGGATGAACCGGGGAAATTCCGGAGTGGATTTGTGGAAGACAAAAATGAAAATCCCCTGCCGGAAGACCGGACAGGGGGATATTGTTACCCGGAAACCAGGATCAGTCCACGGACCAGCTCATATCCCCGCCTTTCTCATCTTTCAGGGTTATGCCAAGATTGGCCAGCTGGTTACGGATCAGGTCCGAGGTCACAAAATCCTTACGGCTTTTTGCTTCTTTACGGATATCTATCAATAGCTGCATTACCCCCTGCAGTTTGCTGTTATCGGCTTCACTTACACTCTTCAGTCCGAAAATATCCTCCAGCCAGGTCCGGAAACGGTTTTGCAGGAAAAGAAAATTCTCTGCAGAGAGTGCCGTTACGGGTATGAGTTTATCCTTCATGGAGTTGATCACCGGTACAATCTCAAACATATTGGCCAGTACTTTCGCTGTACTGAAATCATCATCCATATATTCGTCAAAGGATTTGAGCAGACCAGCCACTTTCTGATCCAGTTCCGGATCGCCTGCTTCCACATCGCCCTCCCGGGTCATTTTCGTCAGGTGTTCATAGGCATCCCATAAACGTCTCAGTCCTTTTTCTGAAGCCTGCAGGGCCTCATTACTGAAGTCAAGGGTACTGCGGTAATGCGTTTGCAGAATAAAAAACCGGACGGTCATCGGGTGATACGCTTTTTCGAGAATCGGATGATCGCCACTGAAGAGTTCCGTCAGTTTGATCACATTATTGTAACTCTTGCCCATTTTACGGCCGTTAATGGTGATCATATTATTATGAATCCAGTAACGGACCGGGGCCGTATGATTACAGATGGTACTCTGCGCGATTTCACTTTCATGATGCGGAAATAACAAATCCATACCGCCTCCGTGAATATCAAATTGCGCACCCAGGTATTTGGTGGCCATGGCCGAACATTCAATATGCCAGCCGGGATAACCCACTCCCCAGGGACTCTGCCAGCGCATGATATGCTCCGGGGAGGCATTCTTCCATAAAGCAAAATCGGCCATGTCGTTTTTTTCCTCCTGGCCTTCCAGTTCACGGGTGGTTTCCAGCAAATCATCAATGATACGGCCACTGAGTTTGCCGTAATCATGCGAAGCCGCGTACTTCTTTACATTAAAATAAACAGAGCCGTTGGATTCATACCCATAGCCGGCTTCAATAATTTTTTTAATCATTTCGATCTGCTCCACAATATGCCCGGTGGCAGTGGGTTCGATGGATGGCGGCAGCGTATTAAACTGGTCCATAGCCCAGTGAAACAGGTTGGTGTATTTCTGTACCAGTTCCATTGGTTCCAGTTTCTCCAGAATGGCCTTGGACGCAATTTTATCTACGGCTTCCCGTCCTTCTTCCTCAAAGTGACCCGCATCGGTGATATTGCGGACATACCTCACTTTATAGCCTGTATGCTGCAGGTAACGGTTAATCACGTCAAACGTAATATAGGGACGTGCATGCCCCAGGTGACTCTCCCCGCTGACCGTGGGTCCGCATACATACATGCCCACATGTCCGGGGGTGATAGGCGTAAAAAGTTCTTTTTGCCTGGTAAGCGAGTTATATACTTTCAGCTGATTCATGAGTAATGATTGGTGCCTGAAGCAAACAGGTGTTGTTTACAATACGGCAAAGATGAATAAAATAATTTGATAAACTGCCCGACAGGGCGGAACGGATAATGGATCAGTCCCGGGAAGGACAACAACAACAGGTATGTAAATAAGCGGTGTACATCAGGCAATAAAGATACGGTTTCCCGGTCACTTTTTCAACTCCAGGTCGGCCACCTGCATGAAGTGATCAGAATACCGGCGGGTAACCCGCTTATATTGACGGATACCGAACTGATGACCGGTCAGAATATAATCAATACGGAGCGTGGGTGAAAGCGAGGTAAAGGTTCTGCCGATCCCGGTTCCCTTTTCCAGGAAAGCATCCCGGAGATCATCCCGTACGGTAAAATAGGTATAGGAATTGGGTACATCATTCAGATCGGCGCAGAGGAGGTAAGGATGTGGTGTATTGATCATGACACCATGCACGATATCGGCCTGTATGCTGCGGAAAGTGATGCCCTTTTTCAGTTTGGACAATATGCCTTTGGAATTGGCAAGCAGGCTGTCTTCAACCGATTTAATTTTTTCAATCCGTTCGTAGTCGTGCCGGTTAAACTGCAGTGATTGCAGGTGAGTGGCATACACCCGTATCGTATCCTGACCAACCTGCAGATCGGCATATAGCAAAACCTCCGGCAGGCTCGGCCGTGGATACCGGACTTTACCACTGTCAATGATGGGCAGACGGGAAAAAATAATGGAACTATAGTAATGCTGGTCGCCGTCCGCATCATAGGAGAAATAAAAATAAGGATAGCCCAGTGCCTGCACGGCTTCGATATTGTTGTAATAGTCCGGATTGGTGGATGTGTGAAATTCCTGCAGGCAGAGGATATCGGCATTTTGCTCTTTGAGTAATTCCAGCATTTTCAACCGGGTTTCACTGCCACTATTAGTATTCCGGCGTAATTCAATAAACCGGGCCACATTCCAGGAAGCCACCCGGATGTGGCCGGGTTCTTTTTTCTCAATAAACTTTTGCGGGGTATGAAATGACAGCAGGACCGATATACTATTCCAACCGATCAGCATGGCCACGCCTGAAATTAATGCGTACCGGGGACGCATAAGCATCAGCCAGCCCAGGAAAAACAGCAGCACCAGTAACAAAAGAAATGGGAAAGCCAGTCCGAGAAATGAAATAAACCACCAGTTACCGGGATCGAGGTAAGGGACCAGGCAGGCCAACAGGAATACCAATACCAGGATGATATTAGAATAAATAAAAAACCGTTTGGTGAATACACGGAATTTGCTGGCCATTGCTGCAATTTACAAAAAACAAAGCGCCTGCACCACAACGGAACAGATGAATAATCTACGTATATTGGCAGAACAAAGGCTTGCAATGAGTATTGAAAAGGAAAATTTTCTTCGCACGAAACTCGTTTCCCTCTTACAACGGCTGGATCCCGCCACTCCCCCACACTGGGGAAAGATGACTGTTCAGCAAATGATTGAACACCTGGGAGGAGATTCATTCAGGGTAGCCAGTGGTGCTATCCGGATAGATAAAATACTGACCCCGCCCGAAAAGCTGTCCGCTATGCGGAGTTTCATGATGAGTGATAAGCCATTCCGTGAAAACACGCTAAACCCGTTATTAGGCGAAACGCCTGCCCCTGTCCGGTATAAAACAGTGCAGGGCGCCATTGGCGCCCTGCATCAGGAACTGATTCGTTTTTTCGATGTTTTTGAAAAAAATCCCCTGCTCTTAACACGGAATCCTTTTTTCGGCGATCTCAGCTTTGATGAGAATGTGCAACTTTTATATAAACATGCGTTGCATCATCTCCGCCAGTTCGGGGTAGAACCCGTTATCAGGCAATCAGCCGGCTGAGTACTTACTTTTTCAGCAGTGAATCCGCACGGGCCAGTCCACCCAGTATCGCATTCTTTACTTTCTCCACTTTTACTTTTTCAGCCTGCAGATATTTCATCCGCAGTTCCGGATTGTCCTTAGCCGAATCAAGTTTGTACTCCATCATCCATTTGTTCATGTCATAATCCGCTGTATTCAGATCATTGATCAGCTGTTCGAGCGCCGTCTTTAATCCTGTCGCGGCGGCCTGGGCCTTTGCCGGCAGTTTGGCCAGTGAATCCAGAGCGGCTTGCGCCCGCTGACCGGCACCGCGTACACGTCCCATTTTCGGCATCACTTCATCATGCACATTATTCACTTCCATATCCAGTGAGTCTAACGGCGTAAGGGCTTCTTTTTTCGCAGTGTCATGCGCACTGTGATCGGCTTCTTTGGCTTCATTGTTACAGGCCGTAATCAACGCGGCGGCCAACAGGGGCAAAAGGATTTTTTTTATCATGGTTTAGTGTTTTTCTTCTCCACTGCACTTTTCAGTTATCGCATGAAAAATTTCGTGCAGACCGGTTAATTGTGTTTTAATATCATTATCCGAACCATTGTTTTTAATCAGCTTACTCAGCTTCTTTGTTCCTTTAACCAGTTCACCAAGTTCTTTTTTCACTTTCTTCTTATCATAACCGGCAGGGGCGGTGGATTGTTTCCAGGCAACAGCTTTTTCAACCATTTCACCAATCCGGGCTTTGATAGGTTCCAGTTTACCTTCTTCAGCCGGATGGAAGGTTTTACTCATTACTTCATGAAACGCGTCTTTTTCCACCCATTTGGCTTTTTCCTGGGCAGCGGCAGGACGTACCAAGAACAGGGCGGCAAGGGCAAAGGCAAGGGTTACAAATTTCTTCATGGTTAAAATTTTTTAGGAGGCGAAGTTATTAATCTATCACATAAAATGGCGTGATAAAAATCACCCGCCCGCCGCCGCTTCTGTTAAATTCCTCTATTTTCGTTTTACAATGCTTGCGTATGACCAGACTGGAAAACCACATATTGGGAAAATGGATAAGCGGAGACGGAGACGGACAGGTCCTTTTTAATGCCATAACCGGTGAACCCATTGGCAGCACCAGTACCCGCGGTCTGGATATGGCGTCCATACTGGACTATGCCCGCCAAAAAGGCAATCCGGCCCTTCGCCGGATGACCTTTCATGAGCGTGGCAATATGCTGAAGTCCCTGGCCCTGCACCTGCGCAGGCACCTGGAAAAATTTTATGCAATCAGTTATAAAACCGGAGCCACCCGGGCCGACAGTTGGGTGGATATTGAAGGAGGAATCGGCAACCTGTTTGCCAATGCATCGCTCCGGCGCAAATTCCCGGATGATGTAATCTGCATCGATGGCGAATCCCATAACCTGAGCAAAGAAAACACGTTTATGGGTACCCATATCCTTGTTCCAAAAGAAGGAGTGGCCGTACATATCAATGCCTTTAACTTTCCGGTCTGGGGTATGCTGGAGAAAATCGCGGTGAATTTACTGGCCGGTATGCCCGCGGTAGTGAAGCCGGCCACCGTTACTTCCTACCTGACAGAAGCCGTGGTCAGGGAAATCTTTGCCTCGGGCATTTTGCCTGATGGAGCACTCCAGCTGATTTGCGGGTCCGCTGGGGATCTGCTGGATCATGTAAACTCCCAGGATGTGGTGACATTTACCGGCAGTGCATCTACCGGACAGTTACTCAAAAAAACACCGGCGATCCTGGAGAATAATGTGCCGTTTACCATGGAAGCCGATAGCCTGAACTGTATTATCCTGGGGGAATCCGTTACCCCGGATGACCCGGAATGGACGGTATTTATAAAAGAAATCCGACGGGAAATGACCCTGAAAGCGGGTCAGCGCTGTACAGGGGTAAGAAGGATATTTGTCCCTGAACATAAACTGGAAGAAGCCTGGAAGGCGATTGCCGCCTCGCTGGCACAAACTGTGATTGGCGACCCGCTTGATCCCGCAGTACGCATGGGCAGCCTGGCTGGTATTGCTCAACGGAATGAAGTAAAAGAACAGGTACATAAATTACTGGCGGCTTCCCAGTTGGTATATGGCTCATTGGATAGCGTACAGGTTACGGCTGCGGATGCGGAAAAAGGCGCTTTTATATCCCCGCTGTTGCTGCTGAATGAAACACCGCATAGTTCTGCTGAACCGCATACGATTGAAGCATTCGGTCCCGTAAGCACTATTATGCCTTATAAAAACAGGGAAGACGCCATACACCTGAGTAAAATGGGGAAAGGCAGCCTGGTGAGCACCCTCGTTACAACAGACCGGCAGGAAGCCCGGGACTATGTGATCGGTGCCGCATCCCATCATGGCCGTATCCTGGTTCTGAATAATGAATGTGCCAAAGAGAGTACCGGTCATGGTTCTCCGCTGCCCCTGTTGGTGCATGGTGGACCCGGCCGCGCAGGTGGTGGCGAGGAAATGGGTGGCATTCGCGGTGTAAAACATTATTTACAACGGACCGCCATACAGGGGTCGCCCGCCATGATTACCAGTATCACCGGAGTGTACCAGCCGCATGCTCCCGGTATCCATTCGGATAAACATCCTTTCAAAAAATATTTTGAAGAACTGCAGATCGGCGAACAGCTGCTAACAGAAAAAAAACTGATTACCGCTGATGATATTGACCGGTTTGCCGATCTCACGGGTGATCATTTTTACGCGCATATCAAAACCACAGACTTTGCCGGCACCATGTTTGAACAACAGGTAGCCCATGGATATCTCATCATGAGCCTGGCAGCGGGATTATTTGTAGACAGCTATGAAAAAAATCCGGTACTGCTGAACTATGGTATTGATGAACTCCGCTTTACCAAACCGGTATATCCCGGCGCCACCCTGCAGATCCGCTTTACCTGTAAGGAGAAACTGCCCAATGACAAACGGATTATTGAAAAACCGGAAGATTTCAAACGCGGGGATGATATTGACAAGGGCATTGTAAAATGGCTGGTGGAATTCCTGGATGAAACCCATGAAATTACCGGTGTGGCCACCATTCTTACCATGGTAGCCCGGAAGCCGGATTGAACAACACCCTGGCTATTTATTTATTCTTCGCCTTCTGCTCCGCCATTTCTCCAAACCGGAAGCAAACGCCTACACCATAGTTATTGTCGTTGATATTCGTATTGAATTTTTTCTGCAGTTCACTGGAAAGCTGCGTCTGCCCGCTGAATCCAAGCCAGGGTAATCCCGGTATATAAATATCCGTACGGAAGAAGAAATCAATCACCGTGGTATTGAGTTTGGGTTCCAGCGTCAGGTCACGACTTTGCCTTTCCGGGGAACTGTAGTTGCTTTTAATATTATTGAAATTCACTGAAGCAAACTTGAAGCCGGTTTGTACATGTACATTGGGAGAAACAAAATAGATGGAAGGCTGAACATACAGTTTGAAAACGGTGTGATCGTAGAAACGGCCACCGGGCACCAGGAGGGATGGTTGCTCTTTTGCTTTATAACTGCCGAGTCCGGCACCTCCGCCCAGTTCAAAATAAAATTTACTTTTTTCTCCCATGGCATGAAAGAAAGCCAGTCCCGCTTCCGCCACATTCCGGTTGTAATCATAGACAATGGTTTTTACACCAGTTTCAGTTGATCCGCCTTTTTCACCGGAGTGCATAAATGAACCCTGTACAGCCAGATGATCATCCACCGCATAAGAACCCTGTGCCTGGAATCCACGTACCTGCTGATAAGGCGAAGCCCCGGTACTGTTTTCCACCGTATTGGTGGAGCTGCTGCCCGTGCTGTAAAGTGCCCGGCCGGTAAACTCGCCTTTTTCCGTATGCGTACCGGATTGAACCAGGGAAGGTGTATGCTGGATAAAATTTGCGGTAGTGCAGGAAGAAAATAATGAGACAATGAGGATGGCGGGTAAAAGTTGCTTCATGGTGATGGGTTTATGATAAATATATATGGTAAATTATCTCTTTCCGGGGCTGAATCCTATGACCCCTGTCAGGATAAAATCGTTGCCCGTAAGCTAAATTACTACAGAACCGATCAAAAAATAGTCCGCAATTACAGGAGCGGTTCGCATTAACTTTACTTTACAAACTTCAGTTATGGAAGCGTATGTAAAAGCCGAACTGCACAAAGGTATCACCACGATAGAATTCTTTCACCCGCAAAGCAATTCGCTTCCGGGGCATATGCTGGATGCCCTGGCGCAGGCCATTCATGCTGCGGGAAATGATGAAGAGACAAAACTGGTACTCCTCCGCAGCTTTGGAGAAAAGGCTTTTTGTGCCGGCGCCTCTTTTGAAGAACTGGCCTCCATCCGCAACAAAGAAGAAGGATTAAAATTCTTCAGTGGTTTTGCCAACGTGATCAATGCCATGCGGATCTGCCCCAAACTGATTATCGGCCGTATTCATGGCCGCTGTGTGGGAGGAGGCGTGGGACTGGCCGCTGCCGTGGATTATGCCTTTGCAACAGAAGCCGCGGAAGTTAAATTAAGTGAACTGGCTGTAGGTATAGGTCCGTTTGTAGTAGGTCCTGCCGTGGAGCGTAAAATCGGGTTATCCGCATTTTCACAGCTCGCCATTGATGCCAATCGCTGGCGAAGTGCGGAATGGGCCCGGAAGAAAGGACTTTTTGCTGAACTCTATAATTCCATTGAAGATATGGATGAAGCTATCGGACGGCTGGTGTATACATTGATGCATTCCAGCCCGGAAGCCATGACCGAATTGAAAAAAATATTCTGGCAGGGCACTGAACACTGGGACCGGTTGCTTGTTGAACGGGCAGCAATCAGCGGACGGCTTGTATTGAGTGAATTTACCCGCAACGCCATTGAATCCTTTAAAAAGAAATAGTGCATCAATTCGACAAAACCAACTTTCAACAACTCTGCGATAAACTGGCGCGCCGGGACAAAGACCTGAAAGGGATCATTAAAACCCATGGCTACCCACCGATGTGGACCCGTCCGGCTACTTTTCAGACACTTATACTGACCATACTGGAACAGCAGGTTTCACTGGCCTCGGCCTATGCCGCATTTAAAAAATTAAAAGAAAAAACGGGGTATGTCACTCCTGCAAAAATCCTGTCACTGACCGATGAAGAAATGAGGGCCTGTTATTTTACCCGGCAGAAAATGGGCTATGCCCGCGGACTGGCAGCAGCCATCCGGGACAAAAAACTGGTATTGAAAAAACTGCATCCGCTACCTGATGAGGATATCCGTGCTCAACTGATTCAACTGAAAGGCATCGGTCACTGGACCATCGATGTATACCTGATGCATGCGTTGCAACGGTCCGATTTATTTCCGCTGGGAGATATTGCCCTGGTCAACAGTTTAAAAGAAACCAAAAAACTGTCCCCCGCCATTTCCAAAGAGGGGATGCTGGCTATTGCCGAACCCTGGCGGCCCTACCGGACTATAGCGGCCATGATTTTATGGCATGCGTATATTCAGAAAAGGGGGATCAGGATTATGGGTTGAGGGGTTGAGACGTTGAGATGTTGAGATGTTGAGTCGTTAAGACGTTTAGTCGTTTAGTCGATTAATCCCCACTTTCCACTCTCCACTCACCATTCACCACTCACCACTCTCCATCAAATATTCAATCCGCCGCAAACGCTGATCGTTTGTCCTGTAACATACGAAGCCATATCGGATGCAAGGAAAAGGGTTACATTGGCGATATCCTCTGCTGAGGCGAATTTTCCCAATGGGATTCCGGCCTTATATTTATCGGCGCCTTCGCCATCTTTGAGGTAACTGGTCATATCGGTTTCCACAAACCCGGGGGCGATCGCATTGCAGCGGATATTGCGGCTGCCGAGTTCTTTGGCTACTGATTTGGTAAAACCGATGATACCTGCTTTGGAAGCGGCATAACTGCTCTGGCCCGCATTACCGATTTCACCGATAATGGAACTCATATTGATGATCACACCGGATTTGGCTTTCATCATCGGGCGGATCACCTGCTTGGTCATGTAGAATACGCTGTTGAGGTTTACCTGGATAACATCATTCCATTGCTCCGGAGTCATGCGCAACAACAGGTTGTCTTTGGAAATACCGGCATTGTTTACACAGATATCCACCGTTCCGAATTCTTTCAGCACATCATTTACAAAGGCTTCACATTGGGCAAAATCCCCGGCATTGCTTTTATAGGCTTTGGCTTTTACACCCATTGCCGTCAGTTTCGCTTCCAGGGCTGCGGCTTTCTCCGCACTGCTGTCACTCACATACGTAAAGGCCACACTGGCTCCCTGTTCTGCAAATTTCAGGGCAATGGCTTCACCGATTCCACGGGCGGCGCCGGTAACAATCGCAACTTTTCCGTCAAGTAATTTCATAAACGATGTATTAATTATTGGCAAAAGAAAGAAAATTATAGCAAACAGAACAGGACTTATTTGCCTTTATAGATATAATAAATCACCCCGCTTTTGTCATCACTCAGGAAAAAAGAGTGATCATCCCACTGCAGGATATCACAGGGACGTCCATACCGCCTGTCCTCTGTTTTACCCTGTAGAAATCCGGTGATAATTTCCCGGTAACTGCCATTGGGTAATTGCTGCACCACCGCATTGCCCCGTTGCCGCCAAACACTGGTACTGCCATGCAGGGCGGTGATAAAGGTATTGTTGAGCAACGGGTCCTTAAACCCGCTCAGGCAGGCAAACCCAAGTGGAGCCGAATGGGCGCGGAAGGCCCATTTACTGAGCGGAGGCCGCTTTACCCAGGCCGGCCTGGCCGAATCCCTGAAATCAGGATCCGTTATAATATTTTTTTTATACTGATAATAGTAAGGCCATCCATAATACCCGTTCCGTTCAATCTTCATCAGCTGTTCTTCCGGCTGGTCGGGTCCCCGGTTATCCCGCCCCATATTGGTGGCCCAGAGTTCATTGCCCACCCAATGAAGCCCTACCGCATTCCGCAATCCGCGGGCATAGTACTGAAGGTCCGAACCGTCGGGATTCATTTCAACAATGGTTGCCCTGATTTCTTCCTTTTCCAGGCAGGCATCACAACTGCTGCCAATACTTACATAGAGTTTATTATTATGAAAAGCAAGACTGCGGGTCAGATGCCAGCCTCCATATTTATAACTGAGCCCGTAATCCGGGAAAGTGGCAATCTGTTTCGCAGGCGCGGATGGTTTATTATCACCCGGCATATACGGATAATAACTCAGCTTACCCGTTTCAGCTACATACAGATAATGTTGCCCGTTAACCGTATAAAAAGCCACCTGGTTGGGGTTATGTAAATCCTGCAGATAGGTGATGACCTGCATAAACGTTTTGGTCTGTTCATTCCAATCGTCCAGAATATAAATTTTCCCCTTTTTATTATCCGTTTTATCATACAGGTCGGTTACAAAAAGCCGCCCATCCGGGCTCTTTGCAAAAAAACGGGGGCGTTTCAAACCTTCCACGGCCGGTTTAATGGTATAGCCCTGCAGAACTTTCAGGGTGAAAGACTTGTTCCCTTCCAGGCGGATCAGCTGACTGGTGAGTGATGTAACAGGGGATTGCGCAGTAACCGACAAAGCGGAAAGAAAAATGATTCCCGCGGACAGTTGTCTGATCATATTGATAAGGCAGGGTTTATTGAAAACTAAGTATCTCTTCCAGATAAGTGCGTTCATTGCTAAGACGGGGTACTTTGTGCTGCCCGCCCAGTTTGCCCTTGCTGTGCAGCCAGTCAGTAAAAACACCTTTCCGCAATGCATGTACCACGGGCATGCCCAACGCGATACTCTTGTGGCGTTTGGCTTCATAATCACTGTTGATGCTTTTCAGTGCACTATCCAATTCAAACGTAAAGGCTTCCAGCGAGGCAGGCGCCTGCTCAAACTCTATAAGCCATTCATGGGCACCGTTATGAGAGGCGGAAAAATAAACAGGGGCGGCGGTATAATCATTTACAATGGCACCGGTGGCAGCCGCAGCGGCGGCAATGGCTTTATCCGAATTATCCACAATCACCTCTTCACCAAAAGCATTGATATAATGTTTGAGACGGCCGGATACTTTCACCCGGTATGGACGAATAGAGGTAAACTGTACGGTATCCCCCACCAGGTACCGCCAGAGTCCGCCGTTGGTACTGATCACCAGCGCATAGTTGTGACCGGGTTCCACATCCTGCAATCCGACGGTCTGCGGATTCGGTTTCCCGTATTCACTCACCGGCATAAACTCCATGAAAATGCCATGATCGGTGAAGAGCAGCATGCCTTCCTGTCCCGGGATATCCTGGGCGGCAAAGAAACCTTCGCTGGCATTGTACATTTCCAGGTAGTTGATGTCTTTCCCGATTATATGCCGGAATTGCTCACGGTATGGCGTAAACGAAACTCCGCCATGCATATATAATTCCAATGACGGCCATACTTCACTCATGGTCTGTTTACCGGTCATTTCCAGTATCCGTTTAAACAATACCAGTGTCCAGGTAGGCACACCGGAAATGGAAGTCACATTTTCATTGATGGTGTTCTCTGCCAGTTTTTCAATCTTGCTTTCCCATTCGTCCATCAGGGCAATACTCAGGTCGGGGGTCCGCAGCCAGTGTCCCCAGAATGGCGAATTCTGCAGCAATACGGCACTCAGATCGCCATACTGGGCATCATTGTTCATGGGATTGATATTGTGACTGCCGCCGATCACCAGTCCCTTACCCGTTAACAGGTTGGAGTCGGGATTAAACTGATAATAGAGGGAGAGCACATCCTTCGAGGCCTTATAGTGTCCATCCTGCAGACTTTCCTCGCTGATGGGAATAAACTTGCTTTTATCACTGGTGGTGCCGCTGCTCTTGGCAAACCAGTAAATCGGTGTATTCCAGAGTATATTCTGTTCGCCCTGCATGATCCGCTCGATATAGGGTTTCATATCGTCGTATTCATGAATGGGCACGGCTTCTTTAAATGCCTTTACATTAAAGAGTTTTGAAAAGTTGTACTTCCGGCCAAACTCTGTATACTGGGCGGAAGTAACCAGGTCCTGCAGTACTTCCCGCTGGGCATCCAGGGGATTTTGTTTCCAGGCATCGATGCGCCAGAGACGCAGACGGGCAAGCGATGATATGGCAGGACTGAGAATGTTCATGAACAGGCAAGATAAAATTATTTGCCTGAATTACCCGTTCCGGGTCACCTTATCCTGAGACCGGGAGGAATTATTTATCCTGATGCTTATACAGTTGCGGGCTGTAATAAAAAAAGAGGCGGAAAGTATGATTCCGGTCAAACTCGTATCCGGATTTTTTTTGCTGATATACCCGCATATAGCCCATATCAAAGGCGAGATCGGATCGGAGTTGTTCCCGGATCCCGATAAAAAAGCGGTTCTGGTCAAATGTGTTGTACACGATTTCCTTTCCGGTCTGCAGACACAGTTCATCGGCCAGTACCAGGGAAGGGAGTTTTTTATTTTTAAACACCGGCATGGTCAGACTGAGCAGGTAACGGATTCTGTCGGTAAACCGTAGCTGACCCGAATAAGCATCATTCACCATCTTCTGCTGCCAGCGCTGTTCATTGCGCAAACGTTGCACCACCGACGTGTTCTTCCATTTTGAACTGAATTGCACCTGCTGGTAGATTCTGTTTTCATGTGCGACAGTATGCCAGTCTTTGGTGCTCGGGTAAGCCCAGAAATGGCCATAGCCCGCTGCCACAGAAAGATTTTTATCAATCGTATACTGCACCCCGGTACGGGCAAAATAGAAACTGTTGTCCGCCATGAAATGATTCCGCCGCGTATGAAAATCGGCAATGATGCCCCATTTCGGAGATACTTTCAGTGTGCTGTTTACAGAAAACCAGGATTGATACTGGGTATTAATAGTCTTCGTCTGAGCCTGCACCGGGAAATAGCCGGCCACTATGATCAGACCTGTCAGCAGGAGCCCGGCCGGATGGCCGGAAAATCTACGCTCTTCCATCGTACAAAGGTAAAAAAAGGAGAAAACGCGGAATATGATTGTAGTTACAAATTATAGGGGAAAAACCTGATTAAAGTCTGCTAACAGTTGTTATAGGCTTCCTGTATCCGTGCGGCAATATTCCGCTTAACCTCTTCATTCGTAAAGGAATGACGGATACCTTCCAGGTTACACCGGAGAAAATGGGCTTTCTCCCAATGAAATACATCCTGTAATTTATTATATTCTGAACTGAGTGTAACGGGTGTAACCGTCCGGGCATCGGTATTAATGCTCATGGATACACCATGCCGGTATATTTTATCGGCCGCATGCAGTTCAATCGATTCAAAAATATTCGTTTGTATATTACTGGTGGGACAAACCTCGAGGTGTATGTCTTTTTTAACCAGGTGATCAAGCAGGGCTGTATCTTCCGCACTGCGGACACCATGCCCGATCCGGGTGGGATGAAAATGCCCGAGTATTTCCCATACACTCTCCGGACCCTTGGCTTCACCTCCATGACAGGTACAGGGGATACCATTGTCCTTTGCAAACTGAAAGGCTTTTATATGGGCCGCAACGGGGAAACCGGCTTCATCACCCGCCATATCAAAAGCCAGTACATGGGTTCCCTTGAATTGTTTAACCAGTTGTACGGTTTCCATACTCTGCTCTTCCGTATAATGCCGCAGGGTGCATAAAATCAGACCCCCTTCCATACCGGTCATGGCCTTGCCTTCCGAGAACGCCTCATTCACAATTTCCACGACTTCCACGGGTGTAAGTCCTTTGGCAAGATGCAGCAGCGGGGCAAAGCGGATCTCCGCATAAATGACATGGTCCGCTTTCAGTTGCTCAAACAGATCCAGGGTTACCAGGCGCAATTGTTCTTTTGTCTGCATCAGCTCAAATCCTTTGACAGCCCGCTTGAGATAATCCACCAGATCGGTGCACCGCGGAGGAGCAACAAAAGAATGGTAATAATCCTCATAGCTGACAGCAGGATCAATCTGCTGCACCACTTTATAACTCAGGCTGCAGTCGAGATGCAGGTGCAATTCTATTTTAGGAAGCTGACGATAGTCCATACACACAAGGAATGAACAACAAATAAACGAATTTATCAGGAAAGCAGGGAAGGCAGTATGTCTTTTATATGTTCCGCTTCCCGGAAATTGGGGTGAGCAAGCGTATGATCGATCTGTTCATGCACCCAGGTGGTATGATACGGTACATGTACGGCATGACCGCCGATAGCCAGCACCGGCATACAATCTGATTTGAGGGAGTTCCCGATCATCAGGAATTCATCAGGTTTTATATCCAGGTGACGGATCAGTTTCAGGTAATCGGCCTCCTGTTTATCACTCATGATTTCTATATGGTGAAAATAAGATTCGAGTCCTGATTTTTTCAGTTTGCGTTCCTGGTCGAGAAGATCACCTTTGGTAGCCACCACTAACCGGTAATGCCCTTTGAGTTGCTGCAGTACTTCTTCCACCCCTTTAAGCAGTTCAATAGGTTTTTCCAGTAACTCCTTCCCGTATGCAATGATCTTCTCTATCACCTGCGGAGAAACGGTATGTTCCGAAATCCGCAAAGCTGTTTCGATCATGGATAACATGAAACCTTTTACTCCATAACCATAAAGAGGTATATTCTGTATCTCCGTTTTATAAAGCTCCTTGGCAACTGCATGTGCCGGCAAAAAATCTTCCAGCAGCGCACAGAACTTATCTTCCGTTTCCCGGAAATAAGGCTCATTAACCCAGAGGGTATCGTCGGCGTCGAAGGCGATTACTTTGAGTGGCATAAGAAGAGATTGGAGGTTGGAGGTTGGAGGTTCGAGGTTTAGCGGAAGAGGCTAAAAGAACTGGACTCAAATCAAATGAGTACCAGGTTTAGCTTTTTTGCGCCTTCAGATATAGCAGAATTGTATTTAGGTCACTATACACACTGCGATTTTCTGTCATCAACTGTTCACATTTTTCTGTTATATCCTTGTCCCCTGTTTCTGAAGCAAAAGTTAATAAAGACGTTTTTAATTCGGATAGGAATTTTGAGTAATCATCCAATGCCAGGTCAGACACTTCGTGCTCATTATGCAAACCGGTAACGGCCCGGCCAACCCCTCGTTGAATAGCTGCGTTTGACTCCTCAATTTGTTCAGACCAGCGGATTGCACTTTCGACAGATTGAATAACGGAATCAAGAGACAATTTCTTTTCTCCCCTTGCTTCTTCGTGGAGCCAGTCTTTCCGTTTCAATTCAAAATTCCGTCCCAGGTACAACTTCCTTACCTGTTCATCATCGGCGAGTTCCTCAGCGGTACCATGTTTAAAGATTTTTCCTTCGATCAGCAGGTAAGCACGGTCGCAGATGGAAAGGGTTTCGGTTACATTATGGTCGGTGATCAGGATCCCGATATTTTTATATTTCAGTTTAGCCACGATCGCCTGGATATCTTCCACGGCAATGGGGTCGATACCGGCAAAGGGCTCATCGAGCAGGATGAATTTGGGGTCAACAGATAAGGCACGGGCAATCTCGGTTCTTCTTCTTTCTCCGCCACTGAGAACATCCCCGTTGCTCTTGCGCACATGTTGCAGGCGGAATTCATTTAATAAGGATTCCAGTTTCGCTTTCTGTTCTTTCCGGGAAAGACTGGTCATTTCCAACACCGCCAGAATATTATCCTCCACACTGAGCTTCCGGAACACAGAGGCTTCCTGAGGCAGGTAACCGATACCCATTTTTGCCCGTTTATACATGGGGAGAGCTGTTATATCCTCATCATTCAGAAACACTTTCCCTTCATCCGGCTTTACCAATCCCACCACCTGGTAAAAAGAAGTGGTTTTCCCGGCCCCGTTGGGCCCCAGCAAACCCACGATTTCCCCCTGTTTCACATCAAAAGAAACATGGTTGACCACGGTGCGGCTCCCGTATTTTTTAACCAGTTGTTCAGTGCGGATGGTAATTGCCATAGCTGCAAAAATACATGATCGGCCAGAGAAGACATACAGGGAATCAGGATTTAACAAAGCCGGCTGAATCCGGTACCCAAAACCCGGACATTTACTCAAAACTTAACTAAATTGCCTTAAATTCCATGACATGAACGCTGCTGTTAAATATTATTCACTGATCCTGTTTTCATCCTTTTTCCTGTTTTTATCCTGTAAAAAAGATGAAACGCCGGCAGCCCCCACTTCACCGGAAGTGGGTACATCCTGGACGTATATCTACAAGACATTTTCCGCCTCAGGCACCCTGAGTACCACCAGCACCATCCGTTACCGGGCCATCAGTGAAGAAACGCTGGGTGGTGAAAAATGGCTCAAACTGGTGGACAGCGCCAGTAACCCGGTTTTTTACCTGAAAGTAAAAACCGGCGGATTGTACCAATATGCGAACAACGCTTCACAACTGCTGTGCAAAGACCCGGCTGCCGTTAATGACGCCTATACCAGCTACAATGGAACCGCCGATGAGGATTTTGTAGTAGCCAATACCAATTTTATTGTTGACCTCCCCTACTTTAACGCAACCGTCACCCGTTATACCGGTTCCAGGGCCGGGAATGTGAATGATATTCTCTGGTATAACAAAGACCTCTGGCTGGCTAAAATGGAAAAATATGTGCAGAATACCTTTACCGGTGTCTGGCATATCGACAAACGCTGGGAACTCTCAGAAATCCAGTATTAATTTCTTATCCCGCATGGGCAATCACACACCGGTTTGACTTTGTCTGGCCGCTGCTGTATGTTTGCAGTCATTTTACAGATTATGAAAGTAACCGACCATATCAGCCAGGCTAAAGACACCCTGATTTCATTTGAAGTACTGCCCCCCCTGAAAGGGAAAGGTATTGAGGCGCTTTATAAGCACCTGGATCCGTTGATGGCGCATAAACCGGCTTTTATCAATGTTACTTATCACCGCAGCGAACATGTGTTTAAAAAAAGGCTGGACGGCAGTTTTGAAAAAGTAGTGGTACGCAAACGTCCGGGTACAGAAAGCATCTGCGCGGCCATCATGAATAAATACAATGTGGATACCGTGCCTCACCTGATCTGCGGCGGTTTCAGCGTAAATGAGACCGAAGACGCACTGATCAACCTGCGCTACCTGGGTATTGATAATGTACTGGTACTTCGCGGTGATGCGGCAAAAAACGAAACGGCTTTCGAACCCGAACCAGGTGGTCATAAATATGCCAGCGACCTGTTGCAACAGGTGGTAAACCTGAATGCCGGTGTATACCTGGAAGATGAACTGAAAGGAACACACAAAACGGATTTCTGTATCGGCGTGGCCGGCTACCCTGAAAAGCATTTCGAAGCCCCCAATATGGACACCGATCTGCAGTACCTGAAAAAGAAAGTGGATCTGGGTGCAGACTACATCATCACCCAGATGTTTTTTGATAATGAAAAATTCCACGCTTTTGTAAAAGGTTGCCGCGAGATTGGCATCAATGTACCCATCATCCCCGGACTGAAACCGATCTATTCCAAAAAACAACTGACCATCTTACCCAAGACCTTTCATATTGATCTGCCGACTGATCTTTCAAACGAACTGATCCGTTGCAAAACCGATGAGGACGTGGAAAAAGTAGGAGCCGAGTGGCTGCTGATGCAATCCCGTGAATTGAAAAAAGCCGGCGTACCGGTACTGCATTATTACACACTGGGCCGTCCACAACTGGTGGCAGATGTGGTGAAGAGAATGTAGTTGAAAGGTTGAAAGGTTTAGATGTTGAGGTGTTTAGACGTTGAGGCGTTGAGGCGTTGAGGCGTTGAGACGTTGAGGTGTTTAGGCGTTTAGGGGTTGGCAGATACATTTGACACACGTCACCTCGCACCTCTCACCTGACATCTCACATCTCACATCTCACAACTGTTCTATTTACTAATCTCCGCCAACACCTTCTGATCCACTACAACCGGGTATTTCCGGGAAAGCACTTCTTCCCATTGCTTTTCCAGCACCGCCTGGTAATCATTTATCACCAGTCCCTTGGCTTCACTGTAACTGCGTTGCAGCAATTGCGGGTAGGCATTGAAGATATAGGCAAAAGAAGCTGTATTGTCCGTCTGGTTGACCAATGGGGTGGTCAGCATACCGGCTTTGGGCACCGCCTTATTCAGGTTGGGAATCTGGGCCCATTCATACCGGGATGAATCGGCCAGTACTTTTTCAGAATACTGGTCCGCCACTTTCCGCCAGTCCGCCGGATTGGCTTTTATTTTTTCATATATGGTCTGGGCAATGGCCTGTTCAGAACAAAAGAAAATCACCACATCTGCACTCTGCTGCCAGGTATAGCTCTTCTTGTTTTTTTCATACAGGGACTGTAAGGCTGTTGTATCCGTTTGTGCCTTTGTCCATACTTCCTGCTGCATGATTTCAAAAAACAGGTTGCCATCCCTGAATTCAGTCATCTGGTTACGGAACTCTTCATTGAATTCTTCCAGGTTCTTTTTGTAATACTCAAACATGGCATATTGCATCCATTCCTCTCTTACCTGTTCATGCGGTTTGGCGCCAGTTCCGTCCAGACGGAAACGATACACACTGGCATAGGCTTCCCAGGCTTTCAGGTCATAGCTTTCCTTCCCGATGGTAAAAACAGCAGTGGCAGCGGTCAGACTTTTTCCTGCATCACGCAGTGGCATGCGATTGAGCACGCTATCAGAATATGCCCGGAAGGAATCATCATTGCTCAGCAGGATTTTTACACCCGCTTTTTCACGCACCTGCTTATAGATATAATCCTTTGAGGCTTTCCAGCGGCTGTCGGCCATAATTTTCTGCTGGATCTCCTGCTGATAATCCTTATTAGCCGGATCGGTTATCTGGGGTTTCACAGATATACGTTTCAGGATATGCCAGCCGTGCGAAGTCTGAAAAGGCTTACTGATCATCCCGTCTTTTCCCAGGCTCCATAGATTTTTTTCAAACCCGGGAGCATATTGCCCCACCGAAATATCCATCATAATGCCACTGTTGGCCGCACTGATATAATCATTGCTGAATGTATGTGCCATTGGACCAAATTCATCCCCGGCCAGCAGACGCTTGTATAATGAATCGGCTAACAAAGCTGTTTTTTTCTTAGTCGCCTCGTCGGCTCCCGGAGGAAAGGCCAGCAGTATTTGTTGTGCTTTTATCTTTCCGGGCGACTTGCGCTCTTCCAGATTTTTGAAAATATGATAACCGGAACGGGAACGTACAACCTGGGATACTTTACCAACAGGTGTGGCGTAAATCGCATTCTCAAATTCATACGGTAAAGTAAACGCGGTGATAAAGCCGGCTTCCCCACCGTTTGCTTTTACACCCGGATCATCGGAAAAGGCAAGCGCCAGTTGCTTAAAGTCCTCCCCTTTTTTCAGACGGGCCAGGAGTTCATTCTTCCGCTGGGCCGCTGCCGCTGTATCCAGCCGGCCTTCCTTGTTGGTAAAGGATATATAAATATGGGCTGTGCGTATATTTTTCTGACTGCGCTGAAACGCTTCTTTGCTGAGCCGGTTGATGATTTCCGGATCGGTCATAAAACCTTCGGCAATCTGGGCCCGGAGATTCTCCACTTCCGTCTTAATAGACTGCAGCGTATCGTATTTCCGGTCATACGCTTCACGCACTTTCAGCTTTGATTTGATATACAGATCGAGATAGGCTTTCATGGACTGCGCCTTGCTGAGTCCGTTGGTGGTGGTATTGTTTTTATTATACGCCCGGAGAAAATCTTTGGCACTGGCCTGGTAGCTGCCATAGGTAAACAGGGTTTGTGCCCCGGTGGATAAAACACTGCCGCAGAGAATCAGCAACAGGTAAAGGTTTTTTCTGTTCATACAGGATATGCTGTTTAATGGGGTTATTGGCCTTTCTTTTTGAGCTGAATGATTTCATCCAGCTGGAGATACGTAAGTTTTTTGGCAATGATCCGTTTGTCTTTGTCCAGCAAATATAATGTGGGAAATGACTGCACATCAAATAACTGGGAATAACCGGGAATGCCATTATCCGTGCGGTTTTTATCCGCTTCTTTGGAATAATAGACATGCGACCAATCCATGATCTTATTGTCTTTAATAAATTTCACCCAGTCGGCTTTTGTGCCGTCTGTCTCTTTGGAAACGGCAAATATTTTCACACTGTCGGCCTGCCATTTGGCACGATACAGCGAATCCAGTTTGGGCAGGGTCTCTTTGCAATGCCCGCAAGTGGGATCCCAGAAAGCCACCACCGTATAACTGGCCGGAATGGAATACAGGGAAATCGTCTTACCGGCCGGATCAGGCAATTCCACATCCGACGCCGGGGTACCCAGAATATTGGCCATCAGGCTATAGGCACGTTCTGTGATGGTCTTTTTACCAGCCTCATTCAGCCAGGTATAGGTTTTCTGGGAAAAATATTTTTCAAACAGGTGGACAAAGACCGCGTCTTCCCACATATACTTCTGGTTGAGGTAACGGTTTACAAATTTTACCAGCATAAACCGGTTCATCTCGTCATTGATACTGGCAAATCCCAGCATGCGGTCAATTTCCTTAATCACGGAATCAGGATGCGGTACCACCAGCTGATTAAAATATTTATCCAGCTTCTCATCAAAGAAAGGGGTGTACGCCAGCC
>Ga0075163_10000489_pt1 | contig 50872 bp, 48 predicted proteins | sample JI1023141ADNA_FD_71478 | JGI IMG/M metagenome (GOLD analysis project Ga0075163, IMG submission 71478) | Wastewater effluent complex algal communities from Wisconsin, to seasonally profile nutrient transformation and Carbon sequestration -... | ecosystem: Engineered > WWTP > Effluent > Algae...
GAGATGGGTAGCGCAGGCCGGGGTGTGGGGACAAGCGCGGTGATTTCATGGAGCTCTCCCAGGCACGGAAAGCGCCACGGTGCGATGCGCCCGGAGGTTCGCGGTTCGCTCGCCGTCAGTGGATGGCTGGGAGCGCGGCCACGCCGCGTCAGGAGTAGCGCGGGGTGCGCTGTCGCCAGCGCGGTCAACGCGAACTCGCCGGCTCCCCGCGGTCTGCTTCACCGGCCCGACACAAGGCCTTGTTTCACACCTCTGATCTGGTTCGCCGGAGGCGTGCAGGTTGCAGCTGTTCGACCATGATCCCCGGATCTCCCGTGCCTGGGGGCGTCTTTTTCCCACGGAGCTCATCACGCTCGACCGCACCGCGCAGGCGCCGTTGAACAGTGATCGGCTGCCCTCCATGCCTGCGCGATGGGAGGAATATGGGGGAGCGACGGAGGGTTGCTGCGAACAAGAAATCTTTGCCTACAGCGGGCGTCCCGTTGTTTCGCCTCCTCCTGCAGTGGACGCGTTGAGACGATCCCTTTGTTTCCCTCCCCCGTTCGGGGGAGGAAGCGATTATGTTGCTGAGAGAACATGAGACGCGGGGATTTTCTCCTCCCGGCACCGGGAAGGGAGAGGTCGGAACTCGGCCCGCGCAAAAGATACGGGTGGACGTCACTTCAATGGAAGGCATCCGACCGAGTGCGACAGCCTGGCGGTTTCAGTTCGACGCAGAACCCGGGCGCGTATCCGGCGCGCTGGTGGCGGCGGCGGGGATCGGCTTGAAGGCCGCGTCCGGCGTCGGCATCACTTCCTGTTCAGCGACGAGGGCGACGCCCTCGTTCGTTTCAGCGGCGCGGATAGCGTCGATGCGGGCCTTCTCGGCGTTGAACGCCGCCAGCTGCGCGCCCTCGAGCTTGCGGCCCGTCGGCAGTTTGAGCCTCATGGCGTTCATCGGCGTGCCGTTGATGTAGACCTCATAGTGCAGGTGAGGTCCGGTCGAGCGGCCGGTGGTGCCGACATAGCCGATCACCTGACCCTGTTTCACGCGCGAGCCTTTTTTCAGACCCCTGGCGAAACCGTTCATGTGGGCGTAGGCCGTCTCGTAACCATTGGCGTGCTGGATCTTGATGTAGTTTCCGAAGGTCGAGAACGGACCTACGCGCTCGACGACGCCATTGCCGGCCGCGTAGATCGGCGTGCCGCGCGGCGCCGCGAAGTCGGTGCCCTTGTGCAGCTTGGTGTAGCCGAGGATCGGGTGCTTGCGGTTGCCGAAGCCGGATGAGAGACGCGCGCCGTTGATCGGCGTCTTCATCAGGAACTTCTTCGCGCTCTGTCCCTGATCGTCGAAGTAGTCGACGGCGCCGTCATCCGACGGCGTGAAGCGGTAGAAGTTCTTCTTCAGCGCAGAGCCGTTCATCGATGCGAACAGCATGGAGCCAGCTTTCACCGGATTGCCGCGTTCGTCGTCGAAGGTTTCATAGAGCATCTCGAAACCGTCGCCCTGCTGCATCTCGCGCTGGAAGTCGATGTCGTAGCCGAGAATGTCAGCGTAATCGACAACTTGCTGATCTCCGGCGCCGAGGGAGAGGGCGGTGTCGTAGATTGAGAGTTCGATGTTGCCGGTGACACGGTTGTAGCCGGGCGTCATCTTGGCTTTGAGTTCGTGCGAGCTCCACGCGCCATCGAGACTGCGCGAGATCAGCACCTGACGCTCGACCTCGGGACGCAGCGACACGCCCATCAAATGGACATCGCCGGTTGTGGAATCGGTTTCAAGCCAGGCCGTGACGTCGTCGCCCGGGCGCATGTAACGCAGATCAAGCAGCTGGCCCGCAGCGTACACGGCTGCGTTGGCTTCTTCGCGCGGAGCGCCGAGACGATCGAGTACGCCGCTCAGCGTTTCATTGCGCTGAAGCGAGGCCTTCTTCATCTCGCGCATGTCGGGCGTGAGCTGGTCAGCGCTGGTGATGGCGGCCAGCAGCAGGCGCGGATCGGCCGCCGCAGTGGGCGGGGGCGATTCAGCAGCGTCGCTGGTGCGCATGTTGGCGCCCACAACGACAAGTCCAGTCCCCATGAGAACAGCCGCAGCTGCACCCAGCCCCCAATCAAACCAGACGTTTTTCATGGGTGCTCCGAAGTTCCAAATGGAACGGATTTGTTCGAGACCGCATCTTCTTTTCGGCAGAAGATGCACAACGATCCAATGACACTTAAAAGCGTTTGGCTGTCTTTCTACAAGAACGAATGCATATTTTGACTGCGATGACTGAAAAAATGCTTAGCCCAAAGGCTGTAATAACCGGGAATTGGCCGTGGCTGCGGCTCACGGGCGCCATTATTCTGGGCGTGGCTGCGGCATTATGGCTGTTCCGACAGCCCATCGCGGGGTTGCTGGCGCAATCCATATGCTCCCAGCAAAAATTATCCTGCAGCCTGAAAATCAGCCGTCTGGACTTCGGCGGCGTGACGTTGAGCGGTCTTCAGGTGCGAAATCCCAGGGCTCCGGCGGCTGTGTTAACCGCTGAGCGCCTCGCGGTTGATCTCAGCTGGGGCTCACTGTTGAGCCCGGGGGCGTCGTGGATTGGCGGGCAGGACATCGTCGTGCGGCTGGACCTCTCCGGCGCACGGCCCCTGCTGGGCGATCTTGACGAGACAGTGAAACGATTCTCCGGCAAGGGCGACAAGGCGGGGCCGACGCCGCGACTCGACATCCGCAATCTGCGGGTGATCGGCGATACGCTGATCGGACCGGTCGAGGCGCGCGGGCGGGTGGCGATGCGCGGCCCGGATGCAATCGAGATCGAATTGACGGCGCCCGCAGCGCGTCTTGGCTTCGCCGGCGCGAAGCTGCAGCTGGCGGGAGCGGAGCTCAGGGCGAATGTGAAGGGCGATGTGCTGAGCGGGCGCATGTCGCTGGATCTCGCGAAGTTCGAGGCGCCAGGAACTCAGCTGACGGACGTGAGGCTAGATCTTGCCATCGACCAGTCGGCCGGCGTGCTGACAGGCAAGGGCAAGGCTTCGGCGCGGGAAGTGTCGCTCAAGGATGCGCGCCTGGTGGAGGCGCAAGCGGACGCCGGTGTTGAATCGGCGGCGATCGATCTTTCCGACTTCACGTTCGAGCGGTGGCTGGCGGGTCTCAGTACGCTGTCGCTGAAAGCAAGCCTCGGCGAGGGCAGCCTGTCGGGAGTCAGCTGGGCCAGCGGCGTGCTGACGGCGGATGTCGGTGCAGACGGCTCGCATGTTCCCGGAGGACCATCGGGCGGCGTCCTGAAATTTGTCGGCGAGAAGGTCAGTCACAAGAACGGAGCGGTAGGGCAGCTGGCGGTTGAAGGCGAGATCGTGCTGACCGACGGCGCTGCTGGAGACGGCGGACGCGCTTTCACTGCGTCCGGCGTGGCGCGTGCGAAGGGCGCGGCGCTTTCGAAAGCCATGCGCGACGCGGTTCAGGAGGCGATGCAGGCGCCGTTCAAGGCAGCGTTGCCGACGTTTGCGGCGGCGGCCGCCAGATCAGTTTCGCGTGGCGCGGAGAGTTTCGCTGTTGCAGCACCGTGGTCGTTCCGCATCGATGATGGCGGTTATGATTTCTCGATGCTGACCGGCGCAGAGTTGACGGCGAAGAGCGGGCTGAACGCTGTGCTGACCGCGACGGGTTCAAACGCGCAGGTGTTCACCTGGAGCGACCGCGACAGGGCGGACAGCAGGGTGACGGGCGTTGAAGCGCTGAAGGCGGTGGGCTGGAACGCGGCGGGGACTTTGAAGGTCGCAGGCGGCGGGGCGCCGGCGATCACGCTCGATCTGGCGAGCGCTGCGGGTGATGGCGACACCCTGTCTATGGCGGGTGCGGCGCGGTTGCTCGCCTGGAAAGTTGGCGACGACACACTGGCGCTGGAGGCGAGCGGGCTTGAGTTCGACAACGCCAAGGCAGGCGGACGCGCTGCTGGCGAAGTGACGGGACGTCTCGATGGCGGGCTTGCGGGCGGCGTGTGGAAAGCAGCACGGGCGAGCGGCAGGGTGGATGCAGTGTGGACGCCGACCGCGTTCACGGCGAATGCGCCGCGCGGCCTCGTGATCTCGTGGGACCAGGGCAGGTATGGCGGCACCATCATCGGCAAGGCCGCTCTGCACTATGCGCCGCGCGGCCCGCTGGCGATGCGCGACGACGATGCCGTGGTTGGCGGTGGAACCGTTGCGGCGTTCACGCTGCCGGTGTCGGGCGACAGCTTCACAGGTCGCGCTGCGTTGGGCGCGACAGCAGTGACGTGGCGCGCCGAAGGCGGAGTGCGGGTCAACTTCGATGCGGCGCCGGCGAAGTTCGAGTTGATCCGCCAGGATGCTGTAACGCCAGTGATCATCAACGACATCGTCGGGCAACTGGACCTGCGTGACGGCTGGGGAGTCACGGCGGCGGTCAGCGGCGGGCAAGTGCTCGACCAGCAGGTCACGGTGAGCGGCCTCAAGGGCAAGGTTGACGTATCGGGCAGGAATGGCGCGCTGAACGGCAAGCTGACCGGCGTGTCATTGAAGGTCGCCGATCCGATGACGGAGGAAAAGCGGCGCTACGAACCAGCGACCTTCGAAGGGCAGGCGACGCTGAAAGGCGACGACGCGAAATTCGATGGACTGTTTACCCTGGATGGTCCTGGCGTGCAGATCGCGACCGTCAGCGGCACACATAGTCTGAAGACCGCCGAAGGTGCGCTGACGTTTGCGCCGACGCCGCTGATCTTCCGGCCGCGCGGGTTCCAGCCTTCGGCCCTGTCGCCGCTGCTGCGCGGGCCGGCAAACGTGACCGGGCGGATGGACATTTCCGGCGGCGCATCGTGGTCGTCGAAGGGGCTGGAAGCGCGCGCGCTGGTCGACATGCAGAAGATCGGCTTCACGCTGGCGTCCGTCGGCGTGTTCGAAGGCGTGTCCGGCAAGGTCGAGGTCTCGGATTTGCTCAACGCGAAATCGGCGCCGGGGCAGACGATCACGATGGACAGGGTGACGCTGGGCATGCCCATCGAGAACGGCGCCATCAAGTTCCAGCTGATCGGAACAGACGCTGTCCGGCTGGAAGGCGCAGAATGGCCGTTCGTTGGCGGCTATATCCGGGTGAAGCCTGCGGACTTCACCTTTGCGGCGGACGAGAACCGCATTATCGCGCAGGCCGTGGACTGGAAGCTCGACAGCATTGTCGATCTGTTCAAGGTGCCCGACCTCAAGCTGGACGGAGTCGTGAGCGGCGACATCCCTGTCGTGTTCAGCACGGGTTCAGCCAGGATCGACAATGCTGTGCTTCAGGCTTCGCAAAAGGGCGGGGTCATCCAGTACGGAGGCTCGACGGGCGACGCGGCGGCGCAGGCGGATTCCAACGCCAAGATGCTGTTCGACGCCCTGAAGAACTTCCGCTACCGGGTTCTGAAGGTGAAGCTGGACGGCGACATTGCAGGCCGATTGATACTTTCGCTGGGACTGCTCGGGCGTAATCCGGACGTTCTCAACGGAGCGGAGTTCGACCTGAATATCTCGCTGGACAGTGCGTTGATGAGCCTCCTGAACACCACGACGTGGCAGGACCAGCTGAAATCAGCAGTTACGACGACCGCTGGAAGCCCCGATTGACGGGGACAAGCGGGCAGGCAAGGGTCATAGATCCGGAAACGGGATGACCGAAGAATGGAGTGGTCGATGTCCAAGGGACCAAGGCAAAAGGCCGGAGCGGTTCTCGCGCTCGCGCTGGCGGGCGCAAGCGCTGCAGCCTGCACGCCGACGGTAAAGCTGCAGGCGCCCGACAAGCCGATCACGATCAACCTGAACGTGAAGATCGATCAGGAGGTCCGCGTCAAACTCGACAAGGACATTGAAGACCTGATCTCCAGCAACCCCGATCTGTTCTAGGGCAGAGGACAAGGAGCCTCTCATGAGCATGTTCCGCAAAATCATCACCGCCTTCATTGCGATGTTCGCCGCAGCCTCGCTGTCGCTCGCGTACGCCGAAGACGCGGCTATCGAGCAAGCCAAGGCGCAGGGCGTCATCGGCGAGATGTACACGGGCTATATTGGCGTTGTTGATGCGAGCAAGGTCTCCGCCGACCTCAAGCGCCGCGTCGACGAGATCAATGCCGGCCGCCTCGCAGCTTACACCAAGATCTCGCAGAAGACCGGCCAGCCTGTTTCCACCGTCGCCGCTCTGACAGCCGAGAAGCAGATCGCCCGTGCGGGCTCTGGGCATGCTGTAAAGCCCGGGCCCGGGGATCCATGGACGGTGAAGCCATAACCGGTCTTGAGGGCGCCTTCGGGCGCCCTCTTTGCTTGTGGCGATCTCCGCGCGCAGGGTCCGTTAAGATCTTGCGGGTCGGCCGGGACGCGTCAGGCAAAAGCGAAACAGGGGCCGGATGAGCCCTAACTTCCGCTTGGGCTGATTCTGCCAATCAGCTAGCTTCCGATTCGCTATGTGCCGGAAAGGGCTGGAACAATGATGGAATCCACCAGGTTCGCCTCGCTTCTGGCCTCGCGCATCTTTCACGATCTCGTCTCGCCGCTGACGGTGATGATCCAGGGTTCGTCCATCGCGTTTGACGATGAAATGGGCCCCTCGATGAAGGTCGAGGGCGAGAAGCTGATGAAGGACAGCCTGGCGGGGATCGACGCCAAGATCCAGTTCATGCGCTTCGCCATCGGTTCGCAGGCGATGACCGACGGCTGGACGGACCCCCACGCCGCCAAAGCCCTGTTCGACAAGCTTTTCGCGGTCGGCAAGCAGAAGCTGGAATGGAAGGTGGAGACCTTCTACATCACCAACCGCCAGATGCGGGTTCTGATGAACATGACGCTGATGGTCATGGAAGCCGCCGGCAAGGCCGGGACCGTGCGCGTCATGGCGCGCGAGGATGGCGGCGATCTTGTGCTGGAGGTGCAGGCCATCGGCCAGCCGGGCGAGTTGAAAGCCGACGTGCGCGACGCCCTGGCGGGCAAGGAGCCGGAACGCGGCTGGGGGACCGGAATCCATCCCCTGTTCGCGAAAATGATCGCGGAAGAGGAGGGGATGATCCTCTCCTACGGTCCGATTGAAGGCGGCGTCTCGATGAGCGCCCGGGGCCTTCGCGCCAAGGACTGAATCTCAAGAAAACGCAGCAAAATTTTAACCTTGCAAGCGCTCACTGCGCCTGTCGGCACGCGCCATTGCGTCTTCAGTGCTTCGGGCAGAAATCATGGACGATCTTCTTAGCGAATTCCTAACTGAGACGGCGGAGAGCCTCGACGTCATTGACGTCGAGCTCGTGCGTTTCGAAAGTCACCCGAGCGATCGAAATACCCTGAACAATATCTTCCGGCTGGTGCACACCATCAAGGGCACGTGCGGCTTCCTTGGCCTGCCACGACTTGAAGCGGTAGCGCATGCCGGCGAGACGCTGCTTGGCCGCTTCCGTGACGGCCAGCTTGAAGTCACGCCCGCAGCAGTGACGCTCGTCCTGGAATCCATCGACCATATCAAGTGGCTGCTTACGCACCTTGGAAATGAATCGGTCGAGCCCGATGGCGACGATCGACCGCTGATCGCGCGTCTCGAAGCTGCCGCCGAAGGCAAGCTGGCCGGCAAGACGGAAGCTGAAGCACTGGCCCCCGCCCCGGTGGCTGTCGCCGCGCCCGCTCCGGTCGTTGAAGCTCCCGCCGTTCAGGACGGCGAGGGTCGTTGGGACAAGGATCAGGCGCGCTTCCTGCGTCCGGGCGAAGTGTCGCTTGCTGATCTCGAAGCCGCATTCGCCAACGCCGTCGCTCCGCCCGAAGTTGTTCACGCGGCGCCCAAAGCTGCCAGGGCGGTTGCGTCTGCGGCAACGCCTGCCGCCGCTGCTGCTGCTGACGGAGATGACGGGGAGGGCCGCAAGAGCGCACTCGGGCCGGCGACGATCCGTGTCAACGTCGATGTGCTCGAAAGCCTTATGACCATGGTGTCCGAGCTGGTGCTGACGCGCAACCAGCTGATGCAGATGCTGCGCACTGTGAACGATTCCGAATTCAAGGCGCCGCTGCAACGCCTGTCGGGCATCACCGGCGAGTTGCAGGACTGCGTGATGAAAACGCGGATGCAGCCGATCGGTTCGGCGTGGAAGAAGCTGCCGCGGATCGTTCGCGACGCCTGTCAGGACCTCGGCAAGAAGATCAACCTCGTGCTGGAAGGCGAGGCGACCGAGCTCGATCGCCAGGTTCTCGAGCTGATCAAGGATCCGCTCACCCACATGATCCGCAACTCGTGCGATCACGCCATCGAGACGCCGGCGGCGCGCATCGCGGAGGGCAAGCCCGAAACCGGCGTGATCAAGCTGAACGCCTATCACCAGGGCGGCCACATCCTGATCGAGATCAGCGACGACGGCGCTGGCCTCCACACCGAACGGATCCGCCAGAAGGCAGTCGAAAAGGGCGTCATCGAAGCGGCCGACGCCAATGCGATGACCGAGAGCCAGATCCACCGCCTGATCTTTGCGCCGGGATTCTCGACGGCGGCGAAAGTCACGAACATTTCGGGCCGTGGCGTCGGCATGGATGTGGTGAAGACAAACGTCGAACTGATCGGCGGCACGATCGACCTGAAATCGCGTCAGGGCGAGGGGACGACCTTCATTATCAAGATCCCTCTGACTCTGGCCATCATCTCGGCGCTGATCGTTGGCATGGGCGACCATCGCTTCGCCGTTCCGCAGCTGTCGGTTGTTGAGCTTGTCCGGGCTGGCGCACGTTGCGAGCACCGCATTGAACTGATCAAGAACACGCGCGTTCTTCGCCTGCGCGACAAGCTGTTGCCGCTGGTCGACCTCGCGAACGTCCTGGGCCTTTCGGAAGACGGCGTTGCGCCGTCCGCCGACCAGTTGGCCTATATCGTCGTGATGCAGGTTGGCGAAACGCGCTTCGGCCTCATCGTCGATCAGGTGTTCGATACCGAGGAAATCGTTGTGAAGCCGCTGTCGAAGCGACTTGGCTCGATGTCGGAATACTCGGGCGCGACGATCCTCGGCGACGGTGCGGTGATCATGATCCTTGATCCGAACGGCGTTGCGAAATCAATCGTTGGCGTCGAGCGCACGATGCGCCGCGCGGCCAGCGACGAAGCGGCCGGGGCGAATGCAGCCGCCGAACGCACCAGCCTGCTTCTGTTCCGTGCGGGCGGCGAGGAGCCGCGCGCTTGCCCGCTCAACCTGGTGACCCGTCTCGAAGAGCTGGACGCTGGAACATTCGAGATGACCCAGCGTGGCGTCGTCGTGCAGTATCGCGGCACGCTCATGCCGCTGGTGCACGCTTCGGGCGCCTATGACATCAAGCGCGATGGCCGTCAGCCGGTTCTGGTCTTCAGCCAGGGCGAAAGCGTGATCGGGCTTGCGGTCGATGCGATCCTGGACATTGTCGAGGAGGTTCTCGACATCCAGCTGACCGACAATACGCCGGGCGTGCTGGGCACGGCCGTGTTGAAAGGCAAGTCGAGCGAGATCGTCGACGTTGGTTACTTCCTCAGCGAGGCGGACCCCGCCTGGGCGGAGGCGGCCTCGCATATCGAACGCAAGCCGGTTCGCCGCCGCGTTCTGCTGGTCGATTCGCATCCGTTCTTCCGCAACATGCTCGCGCCGCTGGTGAAGGCTGCCGGCTATGACGTGACCATCGCGGAGACCGTCGAGGAAGCGCACGGCAAACTCGAAGCCGGAGATGCCTTCGACGCGGTTCTTGCCGACGCCGACCAGCCCGACAGCAAGGGCCACCTGCAGCAAATCGCCTCGCACGGCGGCGGCGGCCGCGTGATCCCGTTGTCGAGCCGTCAGGACGCGGCCTTCTCGGCTCTCGGCCAACTCGTTTCCAAGTCCGACCGCAATGCGCTTCTGGCGGCGCTTGATGCGGCGGTTCGCACCCGCGGAGAAGCCGCATGAGCGCTCAGGAATTCATTACCTTCAGGATAGGCGGCCAGACATTCGGGGCCAGCGTAACCGAGATCCAGGATGTCTTTCGACCGGCCAACATGACCCCTGTGCCGCTGTCGGCCCGGGAGATTGCAGGAGTCCTTAACCTTCGTGGGCGAATAGTTACAGCGATCGACGCCCGGTCGAGGCTTGGCCTGCCGCCGCGCGCCAAGGATGAGAGCGCTCAACTGGCGATCGGCGTGGAGCGGGAAGGCGAGAGCTTCGGCCTGGTTATCGACGAGATCGGGGAGGTAGTCCGGCTGGACGACGAGGAGATGGAAGAAAATCCCGTGAACCTCGACCCTCTGTGGGCGCGCGTTTCCCGGGGTGTCTACCGCCTCGATGGACGACTTCTGGTCATCATGGACATCGACCGTGTCCTTGCAGATGCACCGAACGAGGACGTTGCCGCCGCGGCTTGATTGCTGCGCAAGGTAGGAAGGGATTGGAAATGAAACGCTGTCTGATCGTGGACGACTCTCGTGTCGTCCGTAAAGTGGCGCGCCGTATCGTCGAAGACCTGCGTTTCGAGGCGGATGAAGCCGCCGACGGTCAACAGGCGCTGGAGCGCTGCCGCGCGACCATGCCGGATGCTGTGCTGCTCGACTGGAACATGCCGGTCATGAACGGCATCGATTTTCTTCGCGCCCTGCGCCGCGAACCAGGCGGCGACCGGCCGATCGTGGTGTTCTGCACGACCGAGAACGATATGTCCCACATCGCAGAGGCAATGCGTTCGGGGGCCAACGAATATGTCATGAAGCCTTTCGATTCCGAGATCATTGAAGCCAAGTTCTCCGAAGTCGGCCTCGTCTGATCCCGCAAGTCGGAGAATTTTGTGTCGCTGCCCGCCCTCAATAACAAGGCCGACCGGCGCGTACGCGTAATGATCGTGGACGACAGCTCCGTGGTGCGCGGGCTGACACGGCGCTGGCTGGAGGCAGACCCGCGCATCAACATCGTGAAACTCTGCACGGACGGGGCACAAGCAGTCGCGGAAGTGGCGGCGGCAGCCCCCCATGTGATCGTACTCGATGTCGAGATGCCGAACATGGACGGCCTCACGGCCCTGCCGCAGCTGCGCAAGCTGGCGCCCGGTGCGCGCATCATCATGGCGTCGACGCTGACCTCCAAGGGCGCGACAACGACCATCAAGGCGCTGACGCTCGGCGCCGCGGACTATATCGCCAAGCCTGAATCCAGCTCGCTCGGCGGCGCGGAAGCCTACAAGTCCGAACTGATCGCCAAGATCATGGCGCTGGGCGAGCGGGCGACCGCCGGCGCGCCGCGTCCGGTGAACTTCAAGCTGCGCCAACCCCCGCTCGGCGGGTGGAAGCCGCAGATCATGGTGGTGGCGGCCTCTACCGGCGGCCCCAACGCCCTGCAGACCTTTCTTGCGCCCATCGCCAAACGCATCATCGCGCCCATCCTGATCGTCCAGCACATGCCGGCGACATTCACGACGATCTTTGCCGACAAGCTGTCGCAGGTGATGGACAAGCGCTGCCGCGAGGCGGTGGACGGCGATGTCATCGGACCCGGTTCGGTGCTGCTCGCTCCTGGCGATTTCCACATGCGTGTGGCGCGCGATCCGGCAGGTCGCGTCGTCCGCCTCGATAAGGGCGACCCCGTGAACTATTGCCGGCCGGCAGCCGATCCGATGTTCGAGACCGCTTCGGCCGCATTCGGACCGCGCGTTCTGTGCGTTGTGCTGACGGGCATGGGGTCGGACGGCAAGAATGGCGCGGGCAAGATCGCCGATGCAGGCGGCCGCGTGATCGTGCAGGACGAAGCAACGAGTGTGGTGTGGGGTATGCCCGGCGCCGTGGCGCAGGCAGGTCATGCTGAAGCCGTGAGACCCCTCAAGGACCTGAGCCAGCTCGCGCTGACTCTGATGAACGGAGACGCCGCGTGAACAGCGCTGATTTCGAATTTGTCTCGACTCTGTTGCGCAAGCGCGCGGGAATCGTGCTGACCGTGGACAAGATGTACCTGCTGGAAAGCCGGCTTGCGCCGCTTGCACGCAAGGAAGGCCTGCCGTCGATCGACGATCTGGTGAAGGTCGTTCGCGCGCGTCGCGAGGAGCGGCTGATCGCCCAGGTGGTCGACGTGATGACCACCAATGAGACCTATTTCTTCCGCGACAAGACGCCGTTCGACCACCTGAAGGAAGCGATCTTCCCGGCGCTTGCGGCTGCCCGTCGCGGGCAACGCATTCGCATCTGGTGCGCCGCGTGCTCGACCGGGCAGGAACCCTATTCGATCGCGATGATGCTGGACCAGAATCCGATGCTGACCGGCGGCGTGCCGGTCGAGATCATTGCGACCGACATTTCCGATCGCGTTCTTGAGCGGGCCCGCCAGGGTCTGTTCAGCCAGTTCGAAGTGCAGCGCGGCCTGCCGATCCAGATGCTGATGCACTACTTCACGCAGCAGGACGACCAGTGGCGCATCTCCGAGCGCCTGCGCAACCAGATCAGCTTCAAGAAGCTGAACCTGATGGATCCCACCTATGTGCTGGGCAAGTTCGACGTCGTGTTCTGCCGCAACGTGCTGATCTATTTCGATCCCGCGACCAAGACCGAGGTGCTCGATAAAATCGGCAGCCAGCTGAACCCGGGCGGCTTCCTGATGCTTGGCGCGGCCGAAACCGTGATGGGCCTCACCACCTCGTTCGAGACCACGCAGGACCGTCGCGGCCTCTACAAGCTGTCGTCGAAAGCTGTGAAAGCGGCCTAGGCGGCCCGCTACTTTTTCTTCAGCCGCGTATCGCGTTCGCGCGAGCCGTTCTATCTTGTCCCGTCACAAGGCATGACGGAGTGAGGCATGTACGGACTTATCGGCAAGATCAGGACCGTCCCGGGCAGGCGCGGGGATGTCGTGGCCATCCTGGGCGGCGGCACGGGCGGTATGCCGGGCTGCCTCAGCTACATCATCGCCGAGGATCCCACGGACGGTGATGCCCTCTGGGTCACCGAAGTCTGGGACAGCGAAGCCAGCCACGCGGCCTCGCTTCAGTTGCCAGCCGTGAAAGACGCCATTTCGAAGGGGCGTCCGCTGATCGCAGGCTTCGAGATGCACATCAAGACGCGGCCTGTCGCCGGAGTGTCATCCAGCTAGGGCATGACGCGTACGCATGTATGGCCAATCGGGAGAGCGGGATGAAGCATCTGGCGTGGGCTTTGGGTTCGGCTCTCCTGGCGCTCGGGCTGGCCGCTTGCGGCAAGCCGGCCGAGACCGTTCTTGATGCGCCTACCTGCAATCTGAAGGCGGCCAGCGCCAGCGCGGCCGAGACGGCGCTGGCCGGATGCGGCGGGCAGTGGATCGACGCCAATGTGCGGATCAACCAGCTGCAGGCCATCGGCACGCACAACAGCTACAAGGTGACGATCCCGGAGAACGAACTGGCGATCATCAAGGCGCGCAATCCGGATGCGGGCGTGACGCTGGACTATTCGCACGAGACGCTGGCGGGACAGCTCGACAAGGGCGCTCGTCAGATCGAGCTTGATCCGTCGGACGATCCCGAAGGCGGGCTGTTTGCGACGCCGCTGATGCGCAAGCTGCTGGCCGAGCAGGGCGTGACGCCGGCAGACTATGATCTCTCGATGATGAGCAAGCCGGGGATCAAGGTGATCCATGTCAGCGATATCGACTATCGCTCGCACTGCCTTTTGTTCGTGGAGTGCCTCACGCAGATCCGCACATGGTCGGACGCCCATCCCGGCCACACGCCGATCCTGATCATGATCAATCCGAAATCGTCGGGCGTGTCGTGGCCGGGCGCGGCGAAGGTGTTGCCGTGGGGCAAGGAGGCGTTCGAGCGGATGGAGACGGAGATCCGTTCGGTATTTCCGGCGGAGAAGATGATCACGCCGGACGAGGTGCGCGGAACGCACGCCAGCCTTCGCGAAGCAGCCGTGAGCGATGGCTGGCCCCTGCTGGGCAAGGCGCGCGGACGGGTGATCTTCACCATCGACCTGTCGCCGGAAGCCAATGCGCCCTACGCCGAAGGGCATCCCTCGCTGGAAGGCCGCGCGGCGTTCATGACGACATTCCCCGATGCGCCGGAGGCCGCCTATTTCACGATGAACGAGCCGCTGAAGGACGCGGAGCTGATCCGCCAGCGCGTGGCGCAGGGCTTCCTCATCCGCACGCGCGCTGACGCTGATACGCGCGAGGCGCGCCTCAATGACACGACGCGGCGCGAGGCGGCGCTGGCCAGCGGGGCGCAGTTCATCTCGACCGACTATCAGGACCCCGATCCTCGTTTCGGCAACGACTATGCCGTGAAGCTGCCCGACGGCGCGGCTGCGCGCTGCAATCCCGTGAACGCGCCCAAGGGATGCGACGCGAAGGCGGAATAGCAGCCGGTAGCGCGGAAGCGTGATCGGCCAACGCTTGCCTCAGGCGGCGGTCCGGTTTTAGGTCTGGCCTGAAAGCGGACGCGTGATCCGCGGTGACGGGAGAGAGACCATGCGGAGACTATTCGCGAGCGCGATGCTGGCTGCAACCATGATGGGCGGGCAGGCTGTCGCCCAGGCGCCAGACGCCACCGTGGCGCATGCCGATTATTCCAACCCCGCCCTGTGGCTGTGCAAGCCCGGCAAGACCGACGACAAGTGCAAGATCGATCTCACCGCCACCGTCATCAAGGCGAACGGCAAGACGTCGGTCGAGAAATTCAAAGCCGCAAAGAATCCGGAGATCGACTGCTTCTTCGTCTATCCTACCGTGTCGCTGGATGCCGGCTGGCAGTCGGATTTCGATGCCGACAAGATGGAGATCGACGACATCAAGCTGCAGTTCGCGCGCTTCGGTTCGCAGTGCCGCCAGTTCGCGCCGATCTATCGCCAGACGACGCTGACCGCGCTGCGCGTGGCGAGCGGCGGCACGCCGCCGGCTGGGCCGCGTCCGGCAGCCACCGTGGGCGGCTACAATGACGTGGTCGATGCGTGGAACTGGTATCTCGCCAACGAGAACAAGGGTCGCGGCGTCGTCATCATCGGCCACAGCCAGGGCGCTGGCGTGATCGCACGCCTGATTGCGGCGGAAGTCGAAGGCAAGCCGGCGCAGCAGCAGTTCATCTCGGGCATCATCCTCGGCTCGTCCGTGATGGTGCCGGAAGGCAAGGATGTCGGCGGCACCTACAAGACCATCCCGCTGTGCCGCGCCGAGAACCAGACCGGCTGCGTCATCACCTACTCGTCGTTCCGCGACACCAATCCGCCGCCGGCCAATTCCAACTTCGGCAAGTCGCGCAACGGCATGGTCGCCGCCTGCAACAACCCGGCAAACCTCGCGACGGGGAAGGGCGCGCCTGAGCCGTACTTCCTCACCAAGGGCTTCCTCAACGGATCCGGCGGCGCGACCCAGCCGGAATGGACGACGCCTGCGAAGGACATCAAGACGCCCTTCGTGAAGACGCCTGGCCTCGTCTCGACCGAGTGCGTGCACAATGGCGATTTCACCTACATGCAGATGCACGTGAACGCTGATCCCAAGGATCCGCGCACCGATGAACTGGCGGGCGAAGTGCAACGCGCCACCGGGCCGGATCTGGCGTGGGGGCTCCACCTGATCGACTTCGATCATTCGATGGGCGATCTCGTGCGCATCGTGAAGGCGCAGGCCAAGGCCTGGAAGAAAGCGCACTGATCGTCTGATGACCGGAAAGACCCGCTTGCGGCCGCACCTGGCCGCGAGCGGGCTTGCCGGGCGGACGGCCCCCGTGTGAACCTTCCCGAAAGCCGGGCGTTGTTTGCCGTCTGTCTCAGCAGCGCTGAAGCGTATCCGGGATTTCGATGCCGCCACCCCTGACGCCCCTGACCCAAAGCGAAGATCTCGCCCGTCTGAAACGGCTGGAAAAGCTGCTGGACCGGCAGTTTTCGGTGATGGGCGTGAAGTTCGGGATCGACGGGATCATCGGCCTCGTGCCTGTGGCGGGCGATGTCGTGACCGGCGCGTTGGGCCTCTACCTGATATTCGAAGCGCACCGGCTTGGTGCCAGCCGGCTGACGATGGCGCGGATGTTCGCCAACTGGGGCATCGATGTTGGTGTCGGCGTCATTCCGGTGCTGGGCGATTTCGTCGACATCGCCTTCAGATCCAACACCAAGAACATGCGCCTTCTGATCGCGGATCTTGAGGCGCGCGCCAGCCGCCAGCCCAACCCGAACGGCAAGGCGTTGCGCTCTGCAACCTGATCAGCCCTTCGTCTCGACGGCTTTGCGGACCGCCGCAATATCGGCGGCGAGCGCATCCATGCGCGTTATCACGTCGCCCTCGCGCAGCGCATCCAGCTTGTCGTGCAGCAACATGATCTCCAGTTCGGCGCGCAGGTTCACGACATAGTCGTGCTCGGCGGCGGCGCGATCCTTCGCCGACTGGCGGTTCTGGCTCATCATGATGATCGGCGCCTGCAGGGCGGCGACCATCGACAGGATCAGGTTGAGGAAGATGAAGGGGTAGGGGTCCAGCGCCTTGCCCGAGAATGCGAGAACAAGGTTGCCGGTGATCCACAGCACGAGACAGGCCACAAAGCCGAAAATGAAATTCCAGGAGCCGCCAATGCGCGCGACCGTGTCGGCCATGCGATCCCAGTAGCTGCTCTCGTCACTCAGCACCGGACCGATGTTGGTGGGGCGCTGATCGGCAATCAGATCGATCACGCTCTTCTTGCGTTCGTTGAGCTCATCATAGCCACTGTTCAGCAAGTCCCGCGCAAGCTGGTCTCGAATGTTCAGCATGGGTCTGGCCCCTCAAAGCGAAAGGGCGGAACTTGCGTTCCGCCCTCTCTTGGTTGGGTCATTATAGGCGGACCGGAATTATGCGGCCTGCTCTGCAACGCGAGGATCGGGATCGCGCAGAACGTAGCCGCGACCCCAGACTGTCTCGATGAAGTGGTCCCCGCCCGTCGCCTGCGCCAGCTTCTTGCGAAGCTTGCAGATGAAGACGTCGATGATCTTGAGTTCCGGCTCATCCATGCCGCCATAGAGATGGTTGAGGAACATCTCCTTGGTGAGCGTCGTCCCCTTGCGCAGGGAGAGCAGCTCGAACATCTGGTATTCTTTGCCAGTCAGGTGAACGCGCGAGTTGTTCACTTCGACCGTTTTTGCATCCAGGTTGACGATGATCTCGCCGGTGCGGATCACGCTCTCGGCGTGACCTTTCGAACGGCGGACGATCGCGGTGATGCGGGCGATCAGCTCGTCCTTGTTGAAGGGCTTGGTGAGATAGTCGTCGGCGCCGTAGCCGAGTGTCTTCACCTTGGCTTCAATGTCGGGGTTGCCGGACAGGATCAGCACGGGCGTGTTCACGCGCGACATGCGGAGCTGTTTGAGGACCTCGTAGCCGGAGATATCCGGCAGGGCGAGGTCGAGGATGATGAGGTCGTATTCATAGACCTTTCCCAGGTCCACGCCGTCCTCACCCATGTCGGTCGTGTAGATGTTGAAGCCGGCGGCCTTCAGCATCAGTTCGATGCTGCGAGCGACCGACTCGTCATCTTCAATTAACAAGACCCGCATGTAGTCTCTCCCGAATCCCGAATCATTTCAGAGCTGCGTCGGTAAACATTAACCATCGCATTAGGCGGTTATAATCGTTAACGGGGCGTTTCAATCCGCAGACTGATTCAGAATAGTTACCGTGATTCCATGAGTCGCCAATCACGAAAAATCCCCGTGGTTGCGGGGGTTTCAGATTAATCACTCATAAACCCGAAGAATGGCCTGATGGATTTCTGCGGCCCGTCGGCCCCGGAAAGCCATTAAAGGTTGATCCATGCTGGCCTCGGCCATCCGGGACGTTAAGGCGCTTGAGCCCCTCCGCTATGAGGGCCGGGTGACCGGTCTTGAGGGGTTGCGGATCGAGGCGGCCGGACCGGCCAGCGCCCTGCGCCTGGGCGCAGCGGTTCGTTTCGGGGACGTAAATGGTCCGCGCGGCGAACTGGTGGGCTTCGAGGGCGACCGCGCCATTCTTCTCGCCTGCGATCCGCTCGATGGCCTTGGGCCGGGCGCGCCGGTTCTCTTCTCTGCCGGTTTGGATGTCGTGCGGCCGGATGACTCCTGGCTCGGCCGCGTGATCGACGCCTTTGCCGAGCCACTCGATAGTCTGGGACCGCTTCGCCAGGGATGGATGCCCCGGCAGGTGAGGGCGACGCCGCCGAACGCGCAGGCGCGCGCGCGCGTCGACAAGAAGATGTCGCTGGGCGTCAAGGCCCTCGACGTGTTCACGCCGTGCGCAATGGGACAACGCCTTGGCGTGTTCGCGGGATCCGGCGTCGGCAAGTCGACGCTGATGTCGATGCTGGCGCGCAACGCTGATGCGGACGTGATCGTGATCGGCCTGATCGGCGAACGCGGCCGTGAGGTGCGCGAGTTCGTGGAAGACACGCTGGGCGCCGAAGGTCTCAAGCGTTCTGTCATCGTCACCGCCACCTCGGATGAAGCGGCCCCCCGCCGCCGCCGCGCTGCGTGGCTTACCCTGGCCGTCGCCGAACACTTCCGCGACCAGGGCAAGAAGGTGATCTGCTTCCTGGATTCGGTGACGCGCTTTGCCATGGCGCAACGCGAGATTGGTCTGGCCGCAGGCGAACCGCCGACGACGCGCGGCTATACGCCATCCGTGTTTGCCGAACTTCCGAAACTTCTGGAGCGGGCAGGGCCCGGTCTCACGGTCGGTCCGGGTGAATCGCAGGGCCACATCACCGGCCTCTTCACCGTGCTGGTCGATGGTGATGATCACAACGAGCCGGTGGCCGACGCCGTGCGCGCCATTCTCGACGGTCACCTCACGCTGACGCGCCACATTGCCGAACGCGGGCGCTTCCCGGCGGTCGACGTGCTGAAATCGATCTCCCGTCTCTCAACCATCCTGCAGACGCCGGCCGAAAAGACGCTCGCCACCAAAGCGCGCAGGCTGATGGCGCTGTATTCCAACATGGAAGAACTGGTGCGGATCGGCGCTTACGCCAAGGGTGCGGATGCCGAAGTCGATGAAGCGGTGCGCGTCTGGCCGCTGATCGAGACTTTCCTGCAGCAGGAAGTGAACGAGAGTTTCGCGCCGGCGGATGCATTCGCGGCGCTTGAGAAGGTCCTGCAGTCGGCCGCTCCTGTGCGGCCCGTCACGGTTGGCCGATAGGATAGACCATGCTGAAGTCGCTCGAGACACTGCTGAAGGTTGCAAGGCGCAAGCTGGATGAGCTGGGCGTCGAAGCTGTTCGCATCGGGCAATTCGCCGACCAGCTGAAGATGCAGGAAGCCTCCGTCCTCGCGCGCGAGGAAGCCGAGGTCCAAGCCGCATCAAGCGATATGGTTCTCGCACCGCTGCTGCCGGCCTATCGGATGCGGGTGAAGCGCCAGCTCAAGGACATCCGTACGCAGGCGCAGGAAGCGGATGCTTCGCTGGCGCTGGTCCGCGAACGGCTGAATGCGGCGTATCAGGAAAAGTCGAAGTTCGAACACCTGATCGAGCAGGAGCGCATCAAGGCGGCGATGGTGCGCGCCGCGATCGAGCAGGCTCAGATGGACGAGATCGCCATCAACCGCGCCGGACGCGGCTAGAGTCCTCGGCTACTCTGTAGGCGTGTCGCGCCGCTTGGTGGTGGCCACACCCGACACGATGGCCACGCCGGCCAGCACCAGACCCATCACGATCAGCCACTGAGTGGCGAGGCCGAGCAGGTGAGCGCCGACCAGGACGCCTGCGGCCAGCACGATGAACCCGATCACGTAGAGACTGAAGGCGTTCATTGTCGTGGATCCCTGTTGGCGGATTAGTGGGTGATGCGGTCTTGTTCGACCGGCATGTCGAGCTTCAGGTCGCGTTTTGGACCCTTGAGCCTGCCCATGACCCAGCCGACGACGGCAAGGCCGATGACAGCCATGGCGATGAACAGCACGATCTTGATGGCGACGCCGATCAGCACAGCCGCGACCAGACCGATGGCGGCCATGAAGAGAAAGCCGAAGAAGAGAGTGCGCATGGGTCGGCTCCGTGGCTCGGATAAGGTTGCAGGGTGAATGCGTGGCGGACGACATTGGTTCCGCGCGGCCTCCACGCGAACCCCAGACGCAAAATCGCCCCTGTTTTCACAGGGGCGATTGAAGTTGGCTGTGGCCAGAAGCGCCTAAGCGCTTTGGGCGACGCTTTCCGTGCCGCCGCGGACGAGCGCTTCAGCGATCTGCTGGGCGTCGAGAGCGGCCTGCGCCTGCGGGTCGATCGAGATGATGGTGCGCTGCTGGCGGATCGCTTCGCGGACCTTGAGGTCGCGGAGGATGATGCCGGCCAGCGGCGGACGGAAGCCAAGGAAGGTCTGGCTGGCGCGCGCGAGCGCTTCGTACGTGCGGCGGCCGGCGACGCGGGTGTCGGCCATGTTGACCGCGATCCAAGGTTGTACGCTGGGCGCGTAACCACGCAGCACCTTGATGAACGCATAGGCGTCAGTCATCGAGGTGGGCTCGTCGTTGGCCACGACCACGCAGCGGTCGCAGGCGCGGGCAAGCCGCATGACGTTGTCTTCAATGCCGGCGCCGAGATCGACCAGCACGGTGTCGTATTGCATGGCGAGCGCAGTGAGCGCGGCGGCGAGGCGCGAGGCTTCCTCGGCCGGAAGTCCGGCGAGGGCGCCCGAGCCGGAGCGCCCGGGAAGAACGTCGAAGCCGATTTCCGAACCGGCGCCGCCATTCACCTTGCAGACTGCGTCCTCAAGCTCGACCCAGCCGGCGATGACCGCCGCGAGATCTGTTTCAGGGGCGATGCCGAGCTGGACGTCGACGTTCGCGAGTCCAAGGTCTCCGTCGACCAGCAGCGTGCGACGGCCCATTTTGGCGAAGCACGCAGCGAGCGTGGTGGACAGCCAGGTCTTGCCAACGCCGCCCTTTCCGGACGCGACGGCAATCACCGATGCGGGCGCCACCCGCGACCGGGGCGTCTTGCCTTCAGATTTTCGCATCGTGAAGTTCATCACGCGGCTCCTTTGAGCTGGTCCGCTTCGGGTTCGCCGGCCAAAAGCAGCCGAGCGACTTGGGAGGCCGAAGCAGGCGCCAGTCCGCCACGGGCATTAGGCGTCATACCTAGTTGAGCGATGCTTAACCGCGCCGAAGAAATTGCTGCGATCGCACCCCCGCGACGACGCACCGCATCAAGCTGGGTCAGCACCATCCGGCGCACGCCTACCTCCCGGAAAGCACGGCAATTGTCCTCGAGTTCCATGGCGTGCCCGGAGGCCGACATGACCAGCACGGGCTCCACATTCATACGTGAAATCAAGTCACTAAGCCGTCTCATGTCGCCGCTGTCGAGCGGGTTGAAGGGCGGTGCGTCGATGATCAGGCGCTGGCCGATATCATCCCTCTCCTTCACCAGCCGGACCAGGCTGTCAGGGGTGAGGGCGACGGTGACCGTGGGCTTCAACATTAACGCTGCGAGACGTGCGGCCTGGCCGGAAGCGTCGAAATCGGCCGAAACAGCCTCCAGCGGCGAATCGGGGTCGCTGAGGCGCGTCACCAGTTTTGCGGCCGCGGTCGTCTTGCCGGAGCCGGGCGGGCCAACCAGCAGGATCGACTTGTCCGGGCGGGCTGATATCGGGTTGAAGGTGAGCACGCCCTCAAGGCCAGCGGCCAGCGAGCCGAGCTGTTCGAGGCCAGCGCCGAGGCGGCCGCCGGCTTCGGCGACCATGTGGACGAAGCCATCCGGTGCGCCATGCCAGCGCAGGCCGGAGGAGAGCTGGCTGCGCGTCTCGTCGAACATCGGCCGCACTTCGGCAAACTTCGGCGCAGCGAAGCGATGGTTGAACGATCGCTCGATGGCGGCGCGGATCTCGACCCGGCCATCCTCGTCCCGTGTGGAGAGGATCACCGCGTCGGGGCCCATTTCGGCGCGGACCTGGGCGAGCGCATCCGCCTCGGTCTTGCCTATGAACATCTTCATCTTCATCGGAAGAGTCCTTCTTCTTACGCGTCGTTACACGGCGCCGGCTGACCGCAGCCGGGCCTTGGGGTGAATTTCGTTCTGCGACATGACGATGGTCTGCGGACGGAAGCGTTCGACCAGAGACCGGACATAAGGACGAACCGGCGCCGAGGTGAGCAGCACGGGTGCATCGCCAACCTGGCTCGCACGTTCGAACGCATTGCGAAGGTCGCTGACGAAGGCGTGCAGGCGCGAGGGTTCAAGCGCGAGCTGACGTTCATTGCCGGAGCCGATGAGCGCTTCCGCAAACGCTGCTTCCCAGTTGGGCGAGAGCGCAATGACGGGCAGGGCGCCGGCGGCGTCGAGATTGGCGTTGCAGAGCTGGCGCGCGAGACGGGCGCGGACATGCTCGGTGACCGAAAGCAGATCGGTCGAGGACGAGGTCGCCTCTGCGATGGCTTCGAGGATCGTGCCGAAGTCGCGGATCGAGATGCGCTCGCGCAGAAGGTTCTGCAGGACGCGCTGGATGCCGGAGATGGTGATCTGGCCGGGGGTGATGTCGTCAACCAGCGCGCGCTGCGCCTTGGGCAGATCTTCGATCAGGCCTTTGACGGCGCCGAAGGTGAGCATCTCGGCCATGTTCTCCTTCACCAGCTCGGTGAAGTGGGTGGTGAGCACCGTGGCGGCGTCGACGATCGTGTAGCCCTGCAGTGATGCAGTCTCGCGCGTGACGTCGTCGACCCACACGGCCGGCAGGCCGAAGACGGGCTCGTTGACGCGCTCGCCCGGCACCGGCGGCGCCGTACCGGAAGAATCCATCGCGAGATAAAGTTGCGGGCGCAGCTTGCCGCGACCGGCGACCACTTCCTTGACGAGAATGCGGTATTCTTCCGAGCCAAGCTCGAGATTGTCGATGATGCGCACCTGCGGAACGACGAAGCCGAACTCGCCGGCCGCCTGGCGGCGGACCGCCTTGACCTGATCGGTGAGCTTGCGGCCCGATGTCTCGTTGATGAAGGAGAGCAAACCGAAGCCCAGTTCGATCTTGAGATCGTCGACAGCGAGGCTTTCCGAGATCGGCGCTTCAGTGACCGGTTTCTTGCGGGTCTGCTCGGCGGCCTGCGTTTCGACTTCCTCGGCCTTGAGGCGCTCTTTCTTGAAGCCGCGATAGGCCAGCCAGCCCGTGCCGCCGGCCAGGAGTGCGAACGGGATGATCGGCATGCCCGGCAGCAGGCCCGCGAAGATCGACATGACGGTGACCAGCGCGAGACCGCGCGGATTGGTGAACAGCTGGACCCCGATGGCCTTGTCGGCAGCGCCCTCAACGCCGGCTTTCGACACCAGCATACCCGCCGCGATCGAGACGATCAGCGCGGGGATCTGCGAGACGATGCCGTCGCCGACGGTCAGCGTGGTGTAGGAGTTGGCGGCTTCCTGGAAGGGCAGGCCTTCCTGGGCGACGCCGATCACCATGCCGCCGATGATGTTGATGAAGGTGATCAGGATGCCGGCCATGGCGTCGCCACGGACAAACTTGGATGCACCGTCCATGGCGCCGAAGAAGTTGCTCTCGCCTTCCAGTTCCTTGCGGCGGCGGCGGGCCTCATCCTCTGTGATCATGCCGGCGGAGAGATCGGCGTCGATCGCCATCTGCTTGCCGGGCATGGCGTCGAGGGTGAAGCGGGCCGCAACTTCAGCGATCCGGCCCGAGCCCTTGGTGATGACCACGAAGTTGACGATCACCAGGATGATGAAGACCACCACCCCGATGACGAAGTTGCCCTGCATCACGAAACCGCCGAACGTCTTGATGATGCTGCCGGCGGCGTCTTCGCCCTGGTGGCCGTGAGCCAGGATGAGACGCGTGGTGGCGATGTTGAGCGCGAGGCGCAGCAGCGTCGCCAGGAGAAGGACGGTCGGGAAGGCCGAGAATTCGAGCGGCTTCTGGATCATCAGCGCCGTCATCAGGATGAGGACGGAGAGGGTGATCGAGATCGCCAGCAGGAAGTCCAGCAGCATGGCCGGGATCGGCACGATCAGCATGATGACAAGCGCCATCACACCAACACCCAGCGCGTACTCGCCGCGCGCCATATGTTTGGTTAACGCGTTCCAGTCGAACCCGCCGCCGGCCGGAAGTACTGCTGCCTGAGCCATCTAGTTTATCCTGCCGCGCGGGTTTCGCCGGGCGCGGCGATGGGAACGCCCGCGTCCTGGTAGGCGCGCAGCTTGTTGCGCAGGGTGCGGATCGAGATGCCGAGGATGTTGGCCGCATGGGTGCGGTTGCCGAGGCAGTGATCCAGCGTCGAGAGAATGAGGTCCTGTTCCATGGCGGCGACCGTCTGGCCCACCGTGAAGCTGGCGCCGTTGATGGCGACTTCGGCGGCTGTCACGGCGCGTTCGGCCGTCACGTCGAATGCGCTGGCGGCCACGGGGCGACCATCGGGCGTGCGCAGGTCTTCAACAGCGATTTCCACGCCACGCGCGAGAATGACAGCACGGTGCATGGCGTTTTCGAGTTCGCGAACGTTGCCGGGCCAGGCGGCGGCCTGGATACGGCGGCGGGCGTCCTCCGACAGAGTGCGCGGCGCGATGCCGTTGGCGGCGGAGTACTTCTCGATGAAGTACGTGGCCAGCGCCACCACGTCGCGCGGGCGTTCGCGCAGCGGTGCGACGTGCAGGTTCATCACGTTGAGCCGGTAGAGAAGATCTTCGCGGAACAGGCCGCGCATGACGGCTTCCTGAAGAATGCGGTTCGATGTCGCAATGATGCGGATGTTCACGGGCACGGGCTTGGCGCCGCCGACACGGTCGATCTCGCGTTCCTGGATGGCCCGCAGAAGCTTGGCCTGCAGGCGTATGTCCATCTCGGAAATCTCGTCCAGCAGCAGCGTTCCGCCGTCGGCTTCCTCGAACTTGCCAATGCGGCGCGCGACGGCGCCAGTGAAGGCGCCCTTCTCGTGACCGAACAGTTCGCTCTCGAGCAGGTTTTCCGGAATGGCGGCGCAGTTGACCGAGATGAACGGCTTCTCGGCGCGACGTGAACGCTTGTGAAGATAGCGCGCCAGCACCTCCTTACCCACGCCGCTTTCGCCGGTGATCAACACCGACGCGTCAGACGGAGCGATCTGGTCGGCCAGCAGTTTCAGCTCGATCATCTGCGAGTCGATGGCGATCATCGGGCGATCGTCATCCGCAACGGCGGCGAGAACGGCGGCGATCAGCTGGGGATCAGGCGGAAGAGGGATGAACTCGCGCGCGCCAGCGCGGATGGCCCCGGCCGCCTGTTCGGCGGTTGTGCCGACGCCGCAGGCGATGACCGGAGCGACAATGCGCTCCTGCTTCATCGCGTTGACGAGTCCGGAGATGTCCTCGTGGACGTCGATCATGAGAAGGTCGGCGCCGCGCCCGGAGCGCAGCAGCTCCATCGCAGACATGACATTGTCCGCCTGCAGCACTTTCGCGCCGCGGTCGAAGGCGATCTTGGTGGCGGCCGATAGCTGGCCCTGGAGATTGCCGATGATGAGAACTCGCATGGGTGTCTCCTAGCCGTCCGAGTTCTTGATGATTTCAGTCATGGTCACGCCCAGCCGGTCGTCCACGACGACCACCTCGCCGCGCGCGACCAGGCGCGAGTTGACGTAGATATCGATGGCCTCGCCGACGCGGCGATCAAGTTCGAGCACCGATCCCGGCCCGAGCTCCAGCAGGTCGGCGACGCCAATCGTGGTGCGGCCGATCACGGCCTGGACAGACACGGGAACGTCGAAGACCGGCTTGAGGTCCGCCGCCATCTTGTCGCGCGTGTCGTCCGACGCGGAGGGCTGGCGCTGCTTGACCGCCACGGTCGAGGGCTGAGACAGGTCGGGCAGGTTGAGATCGGTGGAGCTCATGATCGGCTCTTTCTTACGCGGCGGAGAAGAGGTTCAGTTGCGGTTCGACAGGATCGTGCAGGCGCGCGTCGATGACAGCGGAGATGGCGGCGTCGACGTCTTCGCGGTTGAATCCCGCGGAGCCCTCGCCCCATTCCACGCGCCAGTCGCCCGGCCTTGCGGCGGCGTCCGGCACGAAAACGACGACGCCGGCCCGGCCCTGGCGGCGTAACTCGTCCATCCGGCGTTCGATCTCGGGAATGGCGTCTGGCGAAACGCTGACCATCACGGTCGGATTGAGCTTCAGCATCCGGACAGCCTCGGCAATTGCATCGGTCGCCGTTTTCTGGCCGGCGGCGTCAAGCGCATGGCCGGCAATCTTGCGGGCGGCGATCATGGCGAGCTCGGCCGCTTCGCGGCGCAGGCCGTCGGCAATCTGCGACAGCTGGGCGGAAACGGGCGCGAGATGGGCGACGATACGGTCAACCGAGGCGAACGAGGTCTGCTTGGCCTTCATCTCGCCCTCGGCGCGGGCGCTGGTAGCCAGACGCTCGACCTCCTCGCGCGCGACATACCTGCTCTGGGGGCTGCGCAGGATGTCGCCATCCGGCGTGAACTCCGTCTCGAAGGCGAAGGGGCGGGCGGTGCCGGTTTCCATCAGTAAATCAACTCGTCCTGGCCGGCGGCGTCAGCCAGCATGATCTCGCCGCGATCGGCCAGCGCTTTGGCGACAACCACCATTTCCTGCTGGGCCGCTTCGACATCCTTGAGCTTGACCGGACCCATGGCCGCCATGTCCTCGCGCATGATCTTCGCGGCTCGTTCGGACATGTTGGACATGAAGAGGTTGCGCATTTCGTCGTTTGCGCCCTTCAGGCAAAGCCCGAGTTTTGCCTTGTCGACATTGCGCAGCAGGGTCTGAACGCCGCCAGGGTCCAGCTTGGCGAGATCCTCGAACACGAACATCAGCGACCTGATGCGGTCTGCGGATTCCTTGCTCTTCTCTTCCAGCAGCGAGATGAAGCGGCCTTCGGTCTGGCGGTCGAAGGAGTTGAAGATCGCCGCCATCTGCTCGTGGCTGTCGCGCTTGGACGTGCGCGCGAGGTTGGTCATGAATTCGACGCGCAGCGTGCTCTCGATCTTCTCAAGAATGTCGCGCTGCACGGGCTCCATGCGCAGCATGCGCTGGATGACTTCGAGAGCAAAATCCGCGGGAAGCGCAGTGAGGACGCGCGCTGAGTGCTCCGTCTTGATCTTCGACAGGATGACCGAAACGGTCTGCGGATATTCGTTCTTGAGATAGTTGGCGAGCACCTGCTCGTTCACGTTGCCAAGCTTGTCCCACATGGTGCGGCCAGCGGGGCCGCGCAGTTCTTCCATCAGGGTGTCGACTTTTTCCACCGGCAGGAACTGACTCAGCAGGCGGTGGGTCTGTTCGAACGATCCGGTGACAGCGCCGGCGCCGGAGAGGCGCGTGACGAAATCCTTGATGAGGAACTCGACCATCTCGGCCTTGACCGGTCCAAGAGCGGACATGGCGGCCGATATCTCGCGAATCTCGTCGTCGTCGAGTTTTTCCCAGATCGGCGCGGCTTCCTCGCCCAGCGCAAGCAGCAGGATGGCGGCCTTTTCCGTGCCGTGCAGCATACGGACAGCCGTCATCGTTTCCGAAATCCGGCGAGCGGTATCCTGGCCCTGTCCGCCTTCATTGGCCGAAGCAGGTGCGGGAAGGGCGGCGGGCTGGCTCATGCCGCCCGCTCCGAATTTTCCTCAGCCAGCCAGCTGCGGATGATGGAGACGGATTCTTCCGGGTGCGAGACAACGACCTCGGAAATCTTCTTCAGCGAGGACGCCTTCACCTGACCGGAGATGCGCGCCACGTCGATGCCGGCGTCGAGGCGATCCTGGGTCGGAATCTCGAAGTTGACCGTCTTGCCGTCAGCGTGGTGCTGCGAGTTCTGTTGCGCCGCAAGTGATTCGACAGCGGCCTGGTGGGCGGCGATGGCCTTGGCGCGGGCGGGCCCCTTGAGACGCGCAACTTCCGGCGGCAGTCCATCGGGCTCGTCCCTGGTGGTCAGGCTTTTCACCAGCGGGCGCAGCACGAAGAAGACCAGCGCCAGGGCCGTAATGAAGAGCGCGCCAAGCTGGCCCGCCTGGACGATGTCGAACTTGTCGAAGTCGAACGGGCCGGGGGCCTTGCCCGCATCCATCTGCGTGTCGGGGCGGACGAAGGGCAGGTTTTCGACCGTGACCACGTCGCCGCGCGCTTCGTTGAAGCCGACGGACGATTTCACCAGTGTGAGGATGCGCTGGATTTCCTCCGGCGGGCGGGGCGTGAAGGTTGGCGGCGCGCCATCGGCGCCATTGACGCGCATATGGTCGACCACGACGGCGACAGAAAGTTTCTGGACACGGCCGCCTTCGACGATTTCCGTGCGAGTGCTCTTGGAAATCTCGTAATTGACGGTCTCTTCGTTGCGATCCTTCTTGTTCTGGCTGGTCGGGACCGGCGTCGCGGGCGTTGCGGGCGCGCCAGTGGGGACATTGTTGGCGACAGTGGTTTCATCGCCCGGGGCCATGTCGGCAGATGATTCCAAGTCCGAAACCGTGGTGGACGAGCGCAGCACGCGGCCATCGGGATCGTAGGTCTCGGCGCTTTGCGTCACGCGGTTGAAGTCGACGTCGACCGCCACAGTCACGCGCGCGGCGCCGGGACCGGCAATGTTCTCGACGATATCGAGGACTTTCTTGCGGTAGCTGTCCTCCATCGCGATCTTGCGCTCATCGGCGTTGGTCCCGCCCATGCCGTTGTCATCGCTCTCGGCGCCGGCGGCGAGGGTATGGCCCTGGTCGTCGACGACGGTGATGTGGTTGATCTGCAGGCCCGGCACGCTGGTAGCAACGAGATTGCGGATGGCGCGGACCTTTTCCGGCGTCATCGAATTGCCGGTCAGGGCCAGCACGACCGAGGCGGTGGGGACCTGCGCGTCTTTCTGGAAGAGCGGACGGTCGGGGAGGGAGAGGTGGACCCGCGCCGCCTTGACCATGTCGAGCGAAGCGATGGTGCGGGAGAGTTCCCCCTCCAGCGCGCGCGTCTTGTTGATGTTCTGGACGAAGCTGGTGGCGCCGAGGGCTTCGGTCTTGTCGAAGATTTCCCAGCCGACCGACCCGCGCGTGGGCAGGCCCTGCTCGGACAGCATCATGCGGGCGTCATCGACCTTGGCGCGCTCGACGAAGATGGCCGAACCGCCGCCTTCGAGGTCGTAGCGCACCCCGGCGGTGTCGAGCTTGCCGGCGATTTCGGCAGCTTCCTCAAGGTCGAGCCCCGAGAAGAGAAGTGCTTTCCCCCCCGAATCACCCCGGAGCATGATCACGCCGAGGCCGCCGCCAACGAGCGCCACGACAGCAAGAGCGGCCGCGATTCGCATCCGCCCCGACCGTGCAAGGGTCGCGATGAGGTCTTTGGATTCAGGTTCCGCCATTGCCGCCCGGAAAAAACTGCCTGTCGATCATCCGACTAGGCAGGAATTTCCCAGCTGCACGTAAACGGCGCCTTAATGCCGGTTACCAATCTGGAAATGAGTTTCCAGCGTCCCGAACGCCAGAGACCCCGCCGGGCCCGAAAAGGCCCGACGGGGTCTCAGCTTTTTGGCCGTCGTTAGCGGTAGTTCTGCAGACGGGTCGTGCGGAGGCCCTTCACGCCATGACGGTCGTAAAGGCGCTCCCAGCCGGCGAACTCTTCTTTGGTGAGCTCGTAACGGCGGCAGGCGTCTTCTTCGGTCAGGAGACCGCCACGGACGGCGGCGACCACCTCGGCCTTGCGGCGAGTGACCCAACGCTTGATGCCGGGGGCCGGCAGATCGTTCAGGGTGAGGTGGCGTCCGTCGGGTCCGATGACGGCCGCGCTCACCGCGCTTTGGCTCAGCATGGATGTCTCCCTGATGCTGCTTTCATACAGGGGACCATACGGAAACTGTTCTAAGGTCACGCTCAGGTCGGCCGTCCGGTTTTCCGCAAAATTTGACCAATAAAAAAAGGCCCCGGAGACCATATCCGGCCGCCGGAGCGCTTTGTGTTTCAGTCTGGGTCGAATGGTGAATCGCCAGTAGCGAATTGCCGTGAATTGCGGGTGTTCGGCCCCGTTCGCTACCTGGAGATTACCAGAACCTATCGTTTCAGACGGATCAGCTCGTCGAGCATTTCGTCGGCCGTCGTGATAATTTTCGATGCGGCTGAATAGGCGCGCTGCGTGACGATGAGGTTGGTGAACTCTTCGGCCAGATCGACCGTCGAAGCTTCCAGTGCATTCGACTTGATGTCTCCAGCCCCGCCAATGCCTGCCCCGCGCATGGAGAGAGCGCCTGCGCCAGGCCCGAGGCGATAGACGCCGCCATGCTCGGGCAGCAGGCCGTCGACATTGCCGAAGGTGGCGAGCGGGATCTGGTAGATGCGGCGCGTCAGGCCGTTGGTGAAGATCGCCGTCACGAAGCCGTCATCGTCGACATCCACCGAGGCCAGCGAACCGAACGGCGTACCATCGACCTGGCTGGTGCCAAGAACCGAGGGCGAATCGTAGTTGGTCAGGCCGCCGGGCGCGCCGGGGCCGCCGAGATCAAGCGAGACGTTCTGGGTGGCGAGACCAAGGCTGGCCGCCCATTGCGGACCCGTGCCAACCCCGTTCTGGCTGATCGTCACCGACGTCGGCAGCGTCGAGTTGGCCGCATCGATCTGGCCGAACGGCGTGAAGCGCACGAGGCCGGTTGCGAGCTGGCCGTCGACCAGACCGGACCCCGGGATGACTTCGCCGGCCGGCAGGTGAACTTCCGCGTACCAGGCGTTGGGTCCCTGCTTGAGGAAGGAGAAGGTCAGCGTGTGCAGGCCGCCTTCGGAGTCATAGACCTGGATCGGAATCTGGAAGTCGGCGGTCACAGCGCCCGACGCCATGTTGTTGGTGGCGGCGTTGTAGGTCGCTGCCGCAGCCGCGACCGCCTGTGAGGATTGCAGGTTGGCGGACAGGCTGAGGCGCGCGGTGGCCTCGGCGCCGCCGGCAATGCCGGACACGCGGATCGGTTCGAGTGCGTTGAGGTCCGTCGGGTTGGCGGTGACCTGGCCAAGCGAGTTGACCGGCCAGCCCTGCAGAAAGTAACCGGCGGTGTTCTTCAGATAGCCGTCAGCGTCCGACGAGAACTGGCCGGCGCGCGTGTAGTAGTAAGGATCGCGCGACGTGGCGTCGTCGCTGCGGCCGCGGACAACGAAGAAGCCGTTGCCGGAGACGGCGAGATGGGTTGCGACCGTGGAGGCCAGCGTGGATCCCTGTTCGCCGAGCAGCGCCGCGCTGGAGGCGGACACGCCGCCGGCATTGTAGGTCGACTGCGTCCCCTGCGATTTCAGGAGCGCCGTGAAGTCGTTGCGGAGCCTTTTGTAGCCGATCGTGTTGACGTTGGCGATGTTGTCCGAGATTGCGGCGAGCGCGCTGGAGTTGGCGCGAAGACCGGCGCCGCCGGCCAGCATGGCGGAGTTGATGCTCATCGAATGAAGCTCCCAGAAGGATTACACGTGTCGGGTTTGCGGCCGCTTTGCAGCCAACCGGCGCGCTTCTGCGCCGTTTCGCATGGTGTGGCGCGCATCGTGCGCGCCGGTAGAAGCCCGTGCGCTATTGGCGCGTGAGCCGCAGGATATCGGCGTAGGTAAAGACGCCTGCAGAGGTCGTCAGCGCCGGCTCGCCATAGGTGAGATCGACGCCGGTGATTGTGGTGACAACCGTGTGGGTGGGCGTAACCGCCTTGCCGTTGGCGTCTTCAGACACGACGCTGATCCAGTAGGCCTGATCGGTCTCGGCGACGTCGCCATTGTTCTTGACGCCGTCCCACGTGAAATCGTGGGCGCCGGTGTTGAGTTCGCCTGCCTTGGAATAGAGCACTTTGCCTTTTGCATCGGTCACGGTGACCGTGGTTGAGGCAGCGTCCGAAGGCAGGTAATAGCGCCAGTGAACGGGATCGCCCGTGAAGGCCGCGCCGGCGGAATCGATTTCCGCTTCCTGACCGAGATAGCCTGACAGCGCAGCTCCCGTGCTGGCGTTGGAGGCGGCCAGCAAGGCTTCAAGCGATTTGTTCGACTTGATCTGCTGTTCGACGCCGGAGAACTGCACCAGCTGGTCAGTGAACGCCGAGGAGTCCATCGGCTCCAGCGGATCCTGGTTCTGGATCTGCGCCGTGAGGATGTTGAGGAAGGTGTCAAAGTTGTCAGCGAGGCTGGCCGCTGAATCGGATGAACTGCCTGTCGGCGCGGTCGGCGTCGGGACGAAGGAGATCGGGATGCTCATCTAGCTCTCCATCACGCGACAAGGTTGAGGCGCGAGGCGCCCCACCGGCGCGGCGTCGCAACCGCAGCAGTTTCAGCATCGACCGGAACGGACACGGCGCCGAAGCCGCGCCAGGCGTGGGCCAGCTCGCGACCGGCCTCGCCGCCGCCGGCCTGACCATTGCCGGCCGAGCCGCCGGATTCCGAAGACAACTCGAAAGTCAGGCCGCCGTCAGCGAGGTCGATGCCGGCGTCGGCCAGCGCACGCTCGAGCGCCTTCTGGCCGCGCATCAGGTCGGACAACGCACCGCTGTCGTGTGCGGCGAGCACGGCGCGCACGCGCTTGTCCGCGCCGACGTCAATGCGGACGTCGACGCGGCCGAGTTCAGCCGGATCGAGACGCATTTCAAATCGCTGGGCGCGGCCATCGAAACGTTCGACGAAGCGCGTGTAGACCTGGACAGCTGCTTCAGGAGCGTTGCGCAGGGCAGGGTGCGCCTGGCTGGTCGCACTCGGACGCGCTGCCTCACTTAGCTGGCTGCGCGTAGCGGCGAGTGCATCGGTCGTCTGCGCTGCGGCGGTCGCAGCGGCGTCGACCTTCAACCCCTCCGCCGTGGCGATCTGCTGGCCGGTCTGACCGCTGGCGGTGTTTCCATTCGAACCCTGACCATCGCTGGCTTGCACCGCGGAAACAGTCTGCGACGACGCGGCGGCGTGGGCGCCAGCCTTGCCAGATGTCGGCGCGCCATCGGCCGTTGCTTCGGTGTCGCCCGCCTCGGCGCGCTGGGAGCCGGGCGTCGTAGCCGGCGCGGATTTGCCGAGTGTCGGCGTGGCGATCGCTGCGACCGTTTCAGCCTGCGAAGCGGATGCGACCTGGACGCCTGTCTCGATCACCGGCTGGATCTTCGGCTGAACCACAATCGGCGCGGCGGATTGCGCCGCAACGGCTTGCAGCGCAACAGCGTCGGCGACCGCGTCGGTGGCTGCGGTTGTGTCTGCAGTTGTGGCTACGGTTGTGGCTACGGTTGTGGCGTCCGGCGTGGCGGAAGTCGCGCGCGGCGTGTTGCCGGAGGAAGAGCCGGATGCGGGCGCCGCCGCCACAGCAGGCGTCGAGGCGGCGTCTTCCGCGGCCGGCGTTGTGCCGGACAGGAACGAATCAGACGGCGCGGTCGATTCCGGCGCCGGTTCGGTGGGCGCAACGTTTTGCGGCGTAGCGGGCGTGAGGTCGCCGATTGCATCGCCATCTGCAGGAGCAGACGCTGTCGGGCTCGCATTCGCCGCCGGAACAAGTGTGGGTGTCGGCGCCGGCACGATCAGGCTGGCGAGCAGCGGATTGGTTTCGATCCCCGCCGCAGCCGTCGGGTCGGCGGGAGGCGCATCTGCAACGCCGCTGGTTTGGGGATCAGCGACCAGGCTCGGCGACCCAGCCGGTTGGGCGGAAGCGGGCAGGACTGCGGGAATGGCGGCTTCGGGTGCTTCAACCACGGCGTCGAGCAGATTGGCGAAGTCCGAATTGCGGGCGTCAGCGGCCTCCTGCATCGGCTTGCGCACCGAGGCATCGGCGCTTGCGACCGGCTGGATCGAGGTGAAGGCGTCGGCAGACGTCATGCGCCGGGCGGTCTCGTTTCTGTGGCTTGCGAGCCCATTGCGGGCGCGAAGTCTTGAGAAGGTCTGCAACGCCTGCGCCAGTAATCTTTACCGGAAAAACACAATGGAATTCAGGGGGGCCTGGTTAACGCAGGGCGTCGCGAGGGAGGTCCTCCCGGCAAGGAGCGCCCGGCAACTGGGCAGTAAATGCCGGGCCAGGGCGGTTGGCCGGCGCGCGCGCGCTGATGCCCGTCCTGGCGACAGAAAGGCAGTCGCGGCAGCGGACGGAAAGCGCCGTGTTTGCCGACGGTTCACTGACTGGCCCCCCCGACTGGCCCGTTGCTTGCTTGGTTAATTGCAACGATGCGGCCAGCGGCCGGACCGTTCTCTCGCGCAGAAGCGCCCACGTGCAATTTTCACGTGTAGATTCAGGAAGATGGAAGGACACCGGTCGAGACTGGTCGCATGCGGGCGGCTCGGCAGATTGTGTCCGGTGGGCAGGATGTGCAGGCCGCTTCGGCAGACGGAGATGCGCCTTGTCCATTTCGACCATCATGGGAACAGGCCTGTCGGCGCTGGTGGCGAACCAGCAGGCGCTGAAAGCGACCTCGACCAACGTCGCCAACGTCAACACGGTCGGATATTCGCGCCTCGACGTGCAGTTTGTCTCGCGCACCGCGACCAACGGCTCGCAGGGCGTCGAGATCGAGATCAACCGCATCGCCAATGCTTACCTTGCTGCCGCGGAGATGCGCGGCGCGTCGGACGTGTCGGCCGCCAACATCCTGTCGCAGTTCATGGACCGGGCGCAGGGCCTGCTGGGCGATCCGTCAGATTCAGGAACGGTGTTCGCCTCGCTCGATCCCGTCTTCTCCAGCTTCGGCGCCCTGTCGGTCGATCCGTCATCGGCCTTGCGCCGGTCATCGGTGCTGTCGGACATGCAGACCATGCTGTCGCAGCTGGATTCGACAGCGTCGGAAATCACTGCGCTCCGCAACGAGGCGCACTCCCGCGCGGTCGCCTCGATGGAAGAAGCCAACTCACTGCTCGTCGGCATCGCGCAGCTCAACACCTCGATCCAGCGCTCGACCATCGGCGGTGTAAGCTCGACCGACGCCGAAACCGAGCAGCAGCGCATGATCGACCGCCTGTCGGAAATCATCGACGTCCGCACGCAGAAACGCTCGCTGGGCGGCGTCGAAGTTCGCACCAATGACGGCTTGTTGCTGGTGGACCTTGATGCAGCGCGGCTTGGGCTGGATTCAACCACCAACGGCGAAGCCTATCCCGGCATCGTGCTGATGCCGCCGCGATCGACGGTCGAGACGCCGCTGGACACGCATATTTCGGGCGGCGAGCTCAAGGGCTTGCTGCGCGCACGCGACAAGGAGCTGGTAAACCTTCAGCTGGCGTTCGGCGAGTTTGCCGCCGGCGCCGCTGAAGCCCTCAACGCTGCGCACAACGCGTCCTCCTCGGTTCCGGCCCCCGCTTCGTTCACCGGCGTCAACACCGGACTGCTCGCCACCGATCGCCTCAATTTCACCGGCGCCACCAACATGGCCATCGTCGACGCACAGGGCCAGGTTGTGCGCAATTTCCGCGTCGATTTCGGCGCCGGCTCGATCACGGACGATCTTGGGGTGGTGACGAACTTCGCCAACTCGATCGGCGATCTGCAGACGGCGCTGAACACGGCGCTGGGCGTCGACGGCGCCGCCACGTTCAGCGCCGGCTCGCTGTCGCTCTCGACCAGCGTTGCGAACGGCGGGCTGGTGATCACGGACGATCCGGCCAACCCCGCGATGCGAGCGGGGCGCGGCTTCGCGCATACCTTCGGGTTGAACGACCTGATCTCCAAGGGCAAGCCGATCAACTACGCCACCGGGCTCTCCGGCGCGGACCTGCACGGTTTCAACGCCGGCACGATGACGTTCGCCCTGCGCAACACGGATGGTGCGATCGTGCGCACGCTGAACTTCACCGTCACGGCCGGTACGACGGTCACGGCGCTGCGCACCAGCATCGACGCGGCGATTTCCGGCTACGGCCAGACCAGCTTTGATGCGCAGGGCCGACTGACGATCACGCCTACCAACCCGGGCATTGGGCGTATCGACGTGGTCTCCGATTCAACCGCGCGCGGCGGCACCAGCCTCTCTGTTTCAGATTTCTTCGGCCTCGGCGAAACGCTGCCGGCCGAACGCGCCGTCAACATGAAGATCCGCGACAGCATCCGCTCCAACCCCAACCTGCTCGGCAGCGCCAAAGCTGATCTCGCAGGCGTGCTGGCGGGCGTCCGTGTGCTGGCCCCGGGCGACGGGCGCGGCGCACTTGGGCTCGAGGCGGCCGGTGCCGCCCCCCGCCAGTTCGCTGATGCAGGCGGGCTTACCGGCCAGGTGACATCCGTGTCGGACTATGCCGCCCGCCTCGCCGGTCATGCAGGCGTTCGTGCGGAGGCGCTCGATGCTGCGGCGTCCGCCGCCCAGTCCGTGCGCGAGGAGGTCCGCCAGCGCCGCATGGGCGAAGAGGGCGTGAACCTCGACGAAGAACTGATCAAGATGACGACCTACCAGCAAGCCTACGCCGCCGCGTCGCGCATGATCCAGGCCGCCAAGGATCTGTACGACATCGTTCTGAATATGGTCTGAGGGATACAGTCATGAGCCGCATTTCGTCTGCGATGATCCCGATGTCGTCCCTTGCTGATCTCAGCCGGGCCCAGCAATCGCTGATCGAGGCCGCCCGCCAGAGTTCGGCGCAAACGCGCGCCACGGATCTCAAGGGCTATGGCCGCGAAGCGCAGACGCTGGTTTCAGCCGAGCGGCTGGTCTCCCGCACGCAGGGGTTCATCGCCACCTCGCGCGAACTGTCCACCCGCATGGAGATACAGGACGTGGCGCTGGGCCGCGCCGCCGAAGTCGTCACCAAGCTCAAGGAAGACCTGTTTCAGAACGTCGGCCTCGAAAGCGGCGAGGGCGTGCGCTCCCAGCTCGAGGAAGCGTTTGCCGTCATCAAGGACGCGATGAACACCAATCTCGGCGGCCGCTATCTCTTTGGCGGCGTGTTGAATGACCGGCCTCCGGTGACGGCGACGTCGCTGAGCAATCTGGCGGCCCAGCCATTGACCGCCTCGATCGAGCAGGGCGCAACAGCCCAGACGATGCGCATCGAGGAAGGTCGCACCATTGCTGCAGGCGTTGTCGCCGAAGATGTGGTTTCCCTCGCCATGGGAGCGATCAAGCGTCTGGCTGAACTGGACGAGGGCCCGAGCGGCCCGTTCGGTGAAGTCCTTACCCCGGTCCAGAAGCAGGCGATCACCGATGAACTCGCCAACCTGGCGGATGCATTCGACCATATCCTGTCGGTGCAGGCGGAGAATGGCCGTCTGTCGAAGGACGTGGAATCCGGCGCCAAGCGCCAGTCCTCCCAACTCGAAACGCTGAACAACGCCATCGGCGATATTGTCGATGTCGATCTTGCCGAAGTTGCGGTGCGCTTGAACCAGGCGCAGTTCGCGTACGAGGCGTCGGCGGGCGTGTTCAACACGCTGCGCAACCTGTCGCTGCTCAATATCCTGAAATAGCCGCCTAGCGCTTTTCCGCCCGGCCGAGCTTTTCCTCGCCAGCCGGATGGATGCGGAGTGCGTCCTTGCCTTCCCACACGATCACGTCGCCCTCATAGGCCATGCCGGCCTGCGCCCAGCGGCGGATCTGGGTATGGAACGGCTCCTTGCGCCAAGCGTCCTTCCGGTCCTTGTCGACATGGACGACGATGCGCTTCTGCTCGAACTTCACCACGATCTTGGATTTGCTCGGCCGCCAGTCGTCGCTGATGCGCGCATCGAGAAGCCAACCGCAGTAGAAAGTGCGGCAGTCGTTCGGGCGCGTCTCATATGTCCTGCAGCCAGCCCCGATCTCGCAGTGGTCGCACCACGTCTGCGACGGTTTGTTGAGTTCATGCACGGCCAGCAGTTTGCAGCACATCGTGCAGTCCTGGCACGAGCGGCCGGGGACAAGCTGTGGAGCAGGGGAAGTGCTGGCTGTATCGGTCATGCTGGTGCGTCTAACACGATCAGCCGGCGTGAATCACGGGGTCTCGCGTTGAGGGCGCTCCCCACGTGTGGCAGGATCGGGAAAACGACAGATCCGTGGGAGGATTCATGAACAGGTTTGGTGTGGCGGCTTCGGCCTTGCTGGTGCTGGTTTCCGCAGGGGCGGCGCAGGCGCAGATTGCATGTGAATCGCTCAAGGGACTGCAATTCCCGGACGTGAAGATCGCGGACGCGATTGCAGTCGACAAGCCCGCGCCGCACTGCAAGATCACCGGCGTGATCGGCAAGGAGACGAATTTCGCGATCCTCCTGCCAGATGCCTGGAACGGCAAGTTCGTAATGGGCGGCCAGGGCGGCTTCGCCGGCGCAGTTGATAACCAGGCGCTGACAATGCAGGCGCTGCAGAAGGGCTACGCCACGGCCGGCACGGACACCGGTCACAAGGCGCCCGGCGCCGATGGCAGCTGGGCGATGGGCGAGATGGAGCGGGTGGTCAACTACGCTCACGCCGCCATCCACCGTACCACCGAAGTCGCCAAGTATTCGGTCAAGGCCCGCTATGGCCGCGCGCCGGAGAAATCCTACTTCGCCGGCTGCTCCAATGGCGGCCGCCAGGCGCTGATGTCGGCGCAGCGCTATCCTGATGATTTCGACGCGATCATCGCGGGCGCCCCGGCGCTGAATTTCACCGGCATCGCCGCGACCTTCACGAATATCACGCGCAAGATGTATCCCGATCCCAAGCAGATCGCGACGCCTGTCCTGAGCCGCGCCGACCAGACGGCGCTTGGCAAGGCCGTGCTGGAGACATGCGACAAGCTGGATGGCCTCGAAGACGGCGTGATGACAGATCCGCGCGTCTGCAAGTTCGATCCCAAGACCATCGCCTGCAAGAGCGGCAATCAGGATGGCTGCCTGTCGAAAGCGGAACTTGCGGCGGTCGACGCCATCGTCAACGGCCCGCGCGAGAACGGCAAAGCCTATCATGTCGGCTTCCCGTGGGGCGGAGAGTCCAACGTCGCCGGCTGGCAGACATGGCTGGTCGGATCGAAGGATGCGATCGGCAAGGATTCGCCCAGCCTCGCTTACGGCTTCGGCGTCGGCTTCATGCGTTACTTCGTGAAACAGGATCCGGCCTGGGACTACACCAAGCTCGATCTGCCCAACCTGGCGAAAGAGACCGCGCTGCTGCAGAAAACCATGAGCCCGAACAATCCGGACCTGTCGGCCTTCCGCGCTCACGGCGGCAAGCTGCTGATGTATCACGGCTGGTCGGACTCGGCGCTCTCGCCGCTGATGTCGATCGGCTATCTCGATCAGGTCTATGCCAAGGACGCCAAGGCGCAGGAAGATGTGAAGCTGTTCATGCTGCCCGGCGTGCTGCACTGCGCGGGCGGACCGGGGCCGGATCGCATCGATTATCTCGATGTGCTGGACAAGTGGGCGACTGGCGGCGCCGCCCCTGTCGAGATGACGGCTGGCTTCGCAGCGGGTGGCGCGCGCAAGGTCTGCGCCTATCCGAAACTGCCAGTCTACAAGGGTTCGGGCGACGGCAAGAGCCCGGACCAGTTCGAATGCAAGTAGGAGAGGCGTGTCGGGCGTATTGCCCGGCAGCCAGTCAGGTCAACTGAAGGATACGTTCGATGAGAAATCTCTGGATCGCTCCGTTCGCCGCCGCCGCCATGTTCGCCGCTGGTTGCGCCCACAAGGCCGAAGAAGCCAAGATGCCGACCTACACCGCCACCCTGGCCGCAGCGTCAGGCGTCACCAGCGCCGGCAAGGGATCGGGCGTGTTCACCCTCGATCCCGCAACCCGGGCGCTGAACTACACCGTCACCTATGAAGGTCTCACTGGCGCTGCGATGGCCGCTCACATCCATGGTCCTGCGGATGCAGGCGCCAACGCCGGCGTCGTGGTCCCGTTCGCCAGCGCCGCCAGCCCGATCACCGGCACAGCGACGCTGACCGAAGCGCAAGTGGCTGAACTGAACGCGGGCAAATACTACGTCAACGTGCACACGGCGGCCAACAAGGGCGGCGAAATCCGCGGCCAGATCGTGCTGAAGAAGTAACATTCGGCGTGCTCCAGCGGCCGGCAAGGCTGTCTGCTGGAGCCGTCCGCCTGTGCGAAGCGATGTGGCGCGCCGCCTATTTTTCGGCAACGGCGACGATCAGGTCGCGCAAGCCTGTTTCCAGTTCGCCCTGCAGCGGCGCGAGGCCGCGCACATTGAAGGCGCCGCCAACTTTCCTGTGGCGCGCAATATCCAGCAGCGTTTCGCCAGACCCCAGGCGTACGGCCTTCAGGTTGAACTTCACATCGCTCCACGTGCTCCACACCGCGGGGATCGAGATCACCGCGATAGGCCCCAACTCCTCGATGCGGACCTGAACAGCGGTATCCGCGCCTGATGCGCGCGCGGCGGCAAGGGCGGCTTCGCCGTCCGTGTTCGGCTTGATCGCGGTCACGTTGACCGATTGCGCACAGGGAACCTGCTCGAATGCCTTGTTGATGGCGGCCTGGGCGATGGCTTCGCGCACGGCCGGTTCTTTCTGATCGGCGCGCCAGTGGGTCAACGGCACAACCGCGACCTTGCCAAGCGAAACGCCCGGCCTGCAAAGCGGAGGCAGCCCTGCATTGGCCGTATCGTCGACCTTCGCCGTGGAGCAGGCCGCGGTCGCCAGCAACGCCGCCGAAATCGTCATGCATCTGATCATGTGAATTGTTCCAGCAACGTGTCCTACCAGCACGGCAAACGGTATTCGCGCGCGCTGCGCGGGTCAAATCTCGCGGCCGCGCAGAAAATGCGCTAGCCACGGGCGATGACCGTGTCCGACCCCACAGGGCCCGCACTTCCCCAGCCTCCGAACAAGCCGGAGACGTACGAGTGCTGTGATCGCGGCTGCTCGCCCTGCATCTTCGATTATTACTGGGATGCAATCGCCCGCTGGGGCGCTGCCGTGCGCGAATTGGGCCATGATCCCGACGCGGTGCTGAAGGCGATGGGCCGCAAGCGCTGACAGGTCGCCTTCCTGAACCACAGCCCTATGTCTGGCGTACACGCTTGTCGGAGACACCGCATGAACCACCGCATTCCAGGCCTTGCCGCCAGCGTTCTGGCGCTCGCATTCGCCGCGTGCGCCGGGCAGGCGAGCGATCCCGTCACAATCGGCATGGGCGCAAATCCACAGCTCGACAAACCGAAAGGTTCGCTGATCCCCACCGTCAAGACGGCAAAGCCCATCGGCTGGGCCGAGAGCGAAACACCGTTCGCCGCGGCGGGCCTGAAGGTCGAAGCATTCGCCACGGCGTTCGACCATCCGCGCTGGCTGCACGTGCTGCCTAATGGCGATGTGCTGGTGGCTGAGACCAACGCGCCGGAAAGACCGGACGAGAACAAAGGTATCAAGGGTTTCTTCGCAGGCCTCATCATGGGCGGCGCCGGCGCCACGGTCCCCAGCGCCAACCGCATCACGCTGCTGCGTGACGCCGACGGTGATGGCCGTGCGGAACTGAAGACGACGTTCATCGATGGTCTCTATTCGCCTTTCGGCATGGCGGTTGCGGGCGGCAAGCTTTTCATCGCCAACACCGATGGCGTCGTCGGCGTGTCCTACAGCGATGGCCTCACGAAGATCACGGGCAAACCGATCAAGCTGGCCGACCTGCCGGGGGGCGCGCTCAACCATCACTGGACCAAGTCACTGATCGCTTCGAAGGATGGCGCGCGTCTCTACGCAACCGTCGGCTCCAATTCCAATGTCGGCGAAAACGGACTCGACAAGGAAGAAGGTCGCGCCGCGATCTGGGAGATCGACGCCGCCACCGGCGACAAGCGTCTCTTCGCCACCGGCCTGCGCAATCCCAACGGCCTCGCCTGGGAGCCCGTCACCGGCGCGCTGTGGACGGCGGTGAACGAGCGCGACGAGCTGGGCCACAACCTCGTGCCCGACTACATCACCTCGGTGAAGGACGGCGCGCACTATGGCTGGCCGTGGAGCTATTACGGCCAGACCGTCGACAAGCGCGTCAAACCCGAAAACCCCGAGATGGTCGCGAAAGCCATCGCGCCCGATTATGCCGTCGGGGCCCATACCGCTTCCCTCGGCCTCGCATTCGCAGATGGCGCAAAGCTCGGCCCGGCATTCGCCGAAGGCGCCTTCATCGGCCAGCACGGCTCATGGAACCGCGATCCCGTCAGCGGCTACAAGGTGATCTTCGTGCCGTTCACAGCGGGAAAGCCTTCGGCGGAGCCGAAGGATGTTCTCACCGGCTTCCTGAACGACAAAGGTCAGGCCCACGGTCGGCCCGTCGGCGTCGCCATCGCAAAGGATGGCGCGCTGCTGGTCGCGGACGATGTCGGCAACGTCGTCTGGCGCGTAACCGCCGCCACGACTGGCGATACGGCGGTCACGGCCAGATAACGGCGTCTACTTGCCTGCCTTCGCCTTGATGGTCTTCGCTGCAGCCGCCTTCTCGTCATCGGCGCGTGCGCCCGAGAGAATGCCCGCGAGGCCGTAATTGCCTTCGTGGCAGGCATACTCATAGACATGGTCCGCCACGGCCGCGAACTCGTATTCGCCGCCCCACGGCTCTGCCCAGGTGTCAGGATCCTCGACGTTGAAGGCGTAGTGCAGGCGATCCTCCGCCACGCGCGTGAAGCGCTCGGTCAGCTTCAGGTTCGGCCCGCCGCCGCGCACATTCTGCTTGGGATGATAACCAACCGTTTCGACGACGAGCGTGTCGCCATCCCACCAGCCGATCTGATCGCCCATCCACGGACGAATGCCGTCGGTGCGGTGCCTGCCGTCCATCTTGATGATGCGTGTGTCGTGAACCATCTCGACCCAGATGACGAAATTGTCCGGCGTCTGCACGAACTGGTAGGTGTTGTTGTAGAGCTGCGGGGTCATGATCGGTCCTGACGAAACGCCGAAGCTCATGATGCAGCGCTCGCCCAGCGACCGGTCCTCGGGATTGTCGGCGGCGCCGCGGGTCGCGTCTTCCTCGCTTGAGGTGACAATGCGGGCCCGGCCCGCTGTCGCTCCCGACAGGCGCGCCGGCATCCGGCCGTTGGCGGGGTAGGTGATCAGCGACGTCCGGCCTTCACCATTGACGCGCATCACCCAGTCGCCCGGATCCGTCCATCCGGCGTTATAGCCGCACGCAGGTCCGCGCGCCCCGCTGCGGCATTCGTCCGCCGTGTCCGGGCCGGCGCCGGTCTTGGTCCAGTTGTCCTGGACCTCCTTCGGCGTCTGGGCGTTCTGGCGTGCGTTGCGCGCGAAGGTTTCCTTCTCGATCCGGGTCATCTCCTCGTTTGACAGCGTTCCGCGCAGACCCAGGTTGCGCGCGCGCTCCAGGCTTGTGGTGCTGGCGTTGGTCCACACGCCGCTCAGGTCCGGCCTGCCTGTCGACAGGCGCGGAACCTTGTAGCCAGCCTTGACGACCGGCGCCTTGGCGCGCGCCGCCGCCTGCGCCGAGGCGGTCGCCAGTTCAGCCGGCGAAATCTCCGGTGTGGCGGGCGCCTGAGCTGTCGGTGTCTGTGCAGCGGCGAAACCCGGCGTCAGTCCTGCGCCAAGCGTGGCGAGGCTGACAAACAGGGCGCGTAGGTTGGTAGATTGCTTCACGTCTCTCTCCCGGTGGTCTTTTTCTGTTTTGAGGCAACTTACCGATGCCTGCCGGGAATACTAGCGGGCTCACGAACCTCTCAACTGTCGCGTTCAGAGGCAAAGTCGCGGCAAGGCGGCGACGTGACAGTGTCCAGCACTCAGCCCGCGTCCATCTCCGGGTAGTGCCCCATCGCTGCAACGATGTGCTCCAGAGCAAAGCGCACGCGATCCTGATGGCCGCGCTCGGCATGACGCAGATAGGCGGGCTGCGTCACCGCCAGATGCCGGATGATGTCGCAAGCGGTGATGATGAGCGGCGGAATCTCCCGCAGGTCGATCGTCCAGCCATCGTCGCTGAAATGCAGGAAGCCGTTGCGCAGGTCGACCAGGTCGTCGAAGTCGCGCTGCGTCTCGCGCGGCAGGGGCAGCTGCCACGGCGCCTTCAGGAAGTAGGGATCCGCCACCCGCCGCAACAGCTCGAGCGGCGAGACGATGCGCGGCTCGCGCACGGCCAGCGGCGGCGGCCCGCGCCGTCCTTCGCGCGTCCAGCGTTTCACGTCGCGCGCATCGGTACGCGTCATGCCCTTGGTGCCGTACTCGTCCCCGGCGTCGAGCGCACAGAGGCACGCATTCTGCACCGCCAGCGTCATCGCGATCACCAGCCAGCGCCAGGCGCCATGATCGGTCAAGGCCTTGTCCGCCTGCTCGGCGGAGAACTCGACGCTCGCCAGCAACTCGCGCGGCTGGCTGGTCTTGAAATAGTGCGGTGGGGGCGGATCGGGCAGCGTCACGTGATGTCCCCGCGCGCGCGTCCGGGATCGTCCAGCCCGATCACCGCATCCGCTGCATCCAGCACAGCCTTTATATCGTCGTGCAGACTCAGCAGCGCCTCGCGCGAGGCCGCCGGCTTGCGGAAGCTCGGCGGCTCGAACAGGTTGCGACCGGTCTTCTTCGGCAACGCGATCAGCAGAACATTGTCCTGCGCCAGCGCCAGCGGCGTTCCGAAATCGGGCCGCTCGCCCAGCTTCAGCATCCGCTCCATGAAAGCCGGGTTCAATAACGCCCGCGCCTCCACCTGGTCGGAGCCATAGACTTCGTAGACTTTCTCGAACACCGGATCTTCCAGCCGCACGCGCTGGCGGCCATTGTCCCGCATCCGGTCGCCGAGGTTGCCAAACGCGCCGCCATCGGCGATCACGGCGGTCGTGCCGCTCAACCTCTTCGGCAGGCAGATTTCCACCAGCAGCCCATCGAAAACCACGCGCCGGTTCTTGCCCGACAGCGCTAGCTCCAGCTCGATGATGCGAACGTCCAGCCCGCGATGCTTGCCGAACAGTTCGTCATCCGCCTTGGCGACGTTGTAGTTGCGGAACACGCGCTCGGCCTTCAGGCGGTGCATGTCCGGCATGACAGCGTGTCGATAGGTGATCTCGCCAAACCGTGCGGCGAGGGCGGGCAGCACCCGGTCCTTGTATTGCCGCGCATACTGCTGGCCGAACATCCCCGTCGCCCAGACATAGCCGCCAAACGCGCCCATCGGCACGAACATGAAGAGGTCGAACAGGGTGCTTGGATCGTCCTCGCTGTAGAGCCCGCGCACCCACAATGCCAGCGCCAGCGCGGCGCACAGCGGCACGCGCCACATCGCCCGCGCATTCACCCGCCGCACAATCTCTTCACGTATCGCTTCAAGTTCGGCCAGCGGCCGGGCCAGCGACTGCTGCAACACATCAGCCGTCGCACGGTCGATCGGCGGCGGCTCGGCCCTGGGCGAAACCAGCTTCATGGCGATCCACGCCCCGGCGCCCGCCACCAGCAGCCCGGCAAACAGTCCCGTGAACACGCCGCTCAGGACACCGCCAATTCCCGGTTCCTTCCGGATGCTGGCGATCAGGACCGCCACGAACACCGCGGCCCCGAATCCGCCAAACCCCAGCAGCGCCATCCGCGCCAGCGGGGCGTTCTTCGTTTGGGCAGGTGCAGCGCTCTCGGTCATCGGCGGCAAGCTGCACCGGCGCGGTCACGCCCGCAACAGGTTACCAGCTACGATCTGCGTGCGCGTCCGCATCTTTGGCCAGCGCACCGAAAAATGCGGCGGCGCTCGCCTCAACATCCGCCTGCTGCTCCGCCGTCATCTTGCGCCAGGTGCTGACGGCAAATCCCAGCCGGGCATTCCCCGCGATGTGCGCCTCGTTGCGCCGGATGAAGTTCCAGTACAGATAGTTGAACGGGCATGCTTCCGGCCCCGTTTTCCTGCGCACGTCATAGCGGCAGCCGCCACAATAGTCCGACATGCGATTGATGTAGGCCCCGCCTGCCGCGTAGGGCTTGCTGGCAAGCAGGCCGCCATCTGCGTAAAGGCTCATGCCCAGCGTGTTGGGCGCCTCGACCCATTCATACGCATCGGCATAGACGCTCAGATACCAGACATGCACCTGCTGCGGGTCGATGCCAGCGATCAGCGCGAAGTTTCCGGTCAGCATCAGGCGCTGGATATGGTGGGCATAAGCGTTGGCGCGTGTTTCCGAAATGCACTGGTGCAGGCAGTTCATCTCGGTCTCGCCGGTCCAGTAGAACGAGGGCAAGGGCCGCGTCGCCTGAAGTGCGTTGCGCCCGACATAGTCGGCGCCCTCCCGGAAATAGATGCCGCGCACATATTCGCGCCAGCCCAGTATCTGGCGGATAAACCCCTCGACCGCATTCAGCGGTGCGCGCCCGGCCCGCCATTCCAGCTCGGCGCGGCGGCACACCTCAAGCGGGTCCAGCAGGCCGATATTGATGTAGGGCGACAGAACCGAGTGAAACAGGAAAGACTGCCCCTGCAGCATGGCGTCCTGAGCGTCGCCAAAGCCGGGCAGCGCCTGATCCATGAACACATCAAGCGCGGCTTCTGCATCCGCCTGCGTCACGCCCAGCCAGAATGGTTCAAGTTCGCCGAAGTGACCGGCAAATCGTGCGCCTACCAGTTCCAGCACAGCCTGCGTTTCTGCATCGGGTTCGACGTGCAGCGGTTGCGGCGTGAACAGGTCGCTGCGCGCGGGCTTGCGGTTGTCCTTGTCTAAATTCCATCGCCCGCCCGCCGGCTTGTCGCCTTCCATCAGCAGGCCGGTATGCCGGCGCATCTCGCGATAGAAGTCCTCCATCAGCAGCTTGTTGCGGCCCTCGGCCCAGCGATTGAACCGCGCGTGCGAGCACAGGAACCGGTCATCCTCCCGGATCTCGACAGGAACGCCAGTCGCATCCGCCCAGCTTCGCTGCATCGCGATCACGCGATGCTCTCCGGCCTCGGTCGTCACAATACGATCCGGGCTGTGGCGCGCAATGGCTCGCACAAGCTCGCCCGTGAAACTGCCCGCGTTCAACGGATCATCCAGCTTCACATAGTCAACGCGCCAACCATCAGCCTTCAGCCTGTCAGCGAAGCGCCGCATCGCAGCAAGAACGAAAGCGATCTTCTTTTTGTGGTGGCGGACATACGTGGTCTCGTCGGCGACCTCGACAACAAGGATAATGTCCGTCTCCCTGTCCGCCCCTTCAAGCGCAGAGAGGGCGGGGGTCAGCTGGTCGCCCAGAAGGAAGCGCAAAACCGTCATGGGCCTCATACGCCGGTGGTTTGCGGCTGGCTCACATGCTGGTTCACCTTCGGGGGGTGCATTCGCACAACGTTTGCGCTATAGGCCCGGCCAATATCCATCTGCTTCGGGCCTTGACCCCGTGGGAGACGAAAAAATGGTTACCCTTATCGGGCCCCGCACGGGCGCCCCTTCGCCTGCCGCTCTTGCCGATCTGCCGATCCCTGATGGCGCGCTGTGCGACTTCTCCAGGCTGAAAGACGTGGACCTCTCCGGGGCCGACCTCGATTTCGGGTTCGACAAGCCGCGTTCCGAAACCCGCGTCGTCGTCGCGATGTCCGGCGGCGTGGATTCGTCCGTCGCCGCCGCGCTGGCGGTCTATGCCGGCTATGATGTCGTCGGCGTCACGCTGCAGCTATACGATCACGGCGCCGCGCTGAAAAAGCAGGGCGCCTGCTGCGCCGGTCAGGACATCCACGACGCCCGCCGCGTCGCTGAAGCGCTCGGCATCCCGCACTATGTGCTGGATTACGAAAGCCGCTTCCGCGAACAGGTGATGCAGGATTTCGCCGATACCTATCTTGCGGGTTCGACGCCGATCCCCTGCGTGCGCTGCAACCAGACCGTGAAGTTCAAGGACCTGCTGGCGACGGCGCGCGATCTTGGCGCTGATTGCATGACCACGGGCCATTACATCCGCCGCGCCATCAACGCGGACGGCGTGCCCGAACTTGCGCGCGCGGCGGACCCGGATCGCGACCAGTCGTATTTCCTGTTCGCGACCACGCGACCACAGCTCGATTTCCTGCGCTTCCCGCTCGGCGGCATGCGCAAGGCGGATGTGCGCAAGGCGGCGAGTGCGCTGGGCCTGCAGGTTGCGGCCAAGCCCGACAGCCAGGACATCTGCTTCGTGCCGTCGGGAAAATATGCCGAGATCGTGGAGAAGCTGCGCCCCGGCGCATCGGGTCCGGGCGACATCGTCCACATGGATGGCCGCATCATGGGCCGCCATGACGGCGTCATCCGCTACACCATCGGCCAGCGCCGCGGCCTCGGCATCGCCACGGGCGAACCGCTGTTTGTCGTAAAGCTCGATGCTCCTGGCGGCCGCGTCATCGTCGGCCCGCGCGAAGCGCTGCTCACCTCCGCGCTCGCCATCGGCGAAAGCAACTGGCTGGGCGAGGGGACACTGATGGATGCGTGCGCTGCAGGCGTCGTCGCCCTCGCGCGCGTTCGCTCCACCCGCGCGCCAGTTGCGGGCCGCATGACCCTGATTGATGGCCAACCCGGCTTCGCCTTCGACACGCCCGAAGAAGGCGTCGCCCCCGGCCAGGCGTGCGTGCTCTACGCCGCGCCGGACGCCCAAGCCGTCCTCGGCGGCGGCTTCATTGTGAAGACGGTGAGCGCGGCAATCGAGAACGGCTCGCCGGACTGATCCGGGCGTCGCGTCCCTTCCTAGCAAATGCCAGTCGTATAGGCGTCATGCGTGACGCTGGGGCACAGCATGTTCAACGGATTTGCGAATGTCTGGACGCCGCTGGTCGAGGCGCGTCGCATCCCGCGCACGCCTCTGCGTATGGATCTCGCAGGTGAAGTCATCGTCCTGTTTCGCGGTGAGGGCGATGCGATCGGCGCGCTGATCGATCGTTGTCCGCATCGCGGGGTGGCGTTGTCGCTTGGCAAGGTTGGTGCTGATGGCTGTCTGGAATGTCCGTTCCACGGCTGGCGGTTCGCGGTCGATGGCGCCAACCGCCACGCGCCGCTGAACCCGGACGCCAAACGCGATCTTCTGGGCGCACAGGCGCTGCCTGTGCGCGTGCTGGGCGACATGGTCTGGGTCTATGCCGGCGTTGGCGCACAACCGGATCACGAGCCGACGGCCCCCGAGGGGCTCACAGCTCCTGGCATCGCGCGCACCTATGTGACCCGCGACTGGGACGCCCATTGGACGCGCGCCATGGAAAGCATGCTCGACAGTCCGCATCTGCCTTTCGTGCACCGCAAGACAATCGGACGGCCAATCCTGCGTCGCATGACGCCAGACTCCAGCATGGACATTGGCTGGGAAGATACGCCGTGGGGCGGCCGCTCACGCGTGTCGATGGCTGGGCGCGATGGCGGCGGCGTGCTGGAATTTTTCCGGCCCAACATCATGGCGCTCACCATTCCGATCCCGAAGCGCCACTTCCGCATACATGCGCTGGTCGTACCCGCCGGCGCAAATCGCACCCGCCTGACTGTTGTCGGCTCGCGCGATTTCCAGCGTTCAGGCTTGTTCAACGGAATGTTCCGCGCCTCGACCGGGAGGATCGCAGATGAAGACAAGGCGGTGGTGGAATCCACAGCCAAAGGCGAATGCCCGCCGCTGGGCGTCGAGCCGTCGGTGAAGACCGACCGCGCGACGCTGCAATTCCGCAAGTATTATCACGATGTGCTGCACGGTTCAGCCAGTTGATGACTGTCAGTCCCCTGTAAAATCCGGATCGCGCCCCTCAAGAAACGACGCGACACCCTCGGCGAAATCGTCGGAGCGTTCCAGCAGGGCAAACGCTTCAAGATCGCTGCGCACTGTGATGCGGCTGTGGGCGAGGGCGGCGGCGGTAATATCGTGCTTGGCGATCTTCAGCGCGCTGGGCGGCAGGCCCGCCGCTTTCTGTGCAAATACCAGCGCGCCCGCCAGCGCCTCGCCATCGGGCGTCACCGTATCTGCAAGACCCCACGCCAGCGCCGTCTCCGCATCGAGCTTTTCGCACAGTGCGATGATCCGCTTGGCGCGCGCCGGGCCCACCAGCGCGGTGATGCGCGGCACCGAGCCCCAGCTCATGTTCATGCCGCGCGCAATCTCCGGCGCGTAGAGGCGCGCCGACTTGCCCATCACGCGCAGGTCGCACGCGACCGCCAGCGCCGCGCCGCCGCCAACACACCAGCCTTCAATGGCGCAGATGGTCAGTGCATCCACCTTCTCCCACGCCTCGCACATCTCGGGTCCTGCGCGCAGCGACAGCCTTCGCTCGGCCAACCCCTGCTTGCGCAGCGCCGACGAGGCCGGATCCTTCAGGTCCGCTCCCAGCGTGAAATTCTTCGCAGACCCGCGCAGCACAACAGCGGAAATATCCGCTCGCGCATGGAAATGCCGCGCCGCTTCCGTCAGCTGCCGGATCGCTTCGGCGCTCAATGCGTTGACGCCATCGCTGCGGTCGAAATGCACCGTCGCGATGCGGCCATCGATGGAGATGTCGACGAAACCGTCAGTCATGGTCGATCCCTCGCAACCTGCCGGACTATGCGACGCGCGGGGCCCGACAGCTAGGGAGCGGCGCGTATGTGCGGCAGCGGCCTGCCCGATGGGCTCATTTTTTCCACAAGCCCTTGCGGGCATTCCGCATCATCCGTACCTAGTATTGTTGTATATACAGGTAAAGACGCACTCATGGCTGACGATAAAGCTGCGCAGGCCGACGATGGACGCGGCGCTTTCTCCAGCGGCGCTCCAGATGCAGCGACGCTCTCCGGTCTCGAGATCATGCGCCGGGGCCTCGGCTCCACGGCGCCGCGTCCCGGCATTGGCCGCTCGCTCAATTTCTGGCTGGTGAAGGTCGAGGATGGCGAAGTGGCCTTCGAGGGCGAGCCTGGCCTTGAAAGCCTCAACCCGCTCGGCATCATTCATGGCGGATGGATGATGACGATCATCGACAGCGCGTGCGGCTGCGCGACGATGACAGCGCTCGAGCCGGGTGTCAGCTACACCACGCTTGAGACCAAGGTGAACATGACGCGCGCGATCAAGCCCAACTCAGGCGTCTATCGCTGCGAGGGCAGACTGCTGGCGCGCGGCCGCCAGATCATCACGTCGGAAGTAACCGTCACCGGCCCGGACGGCAAGCTCTACGCGCACGGCACATCCACCTGCATGGTGTTGCGGCCGCAGGCGAAGACCTAGCAGGCTGTTGAAGAAGTCCGTAGCGCCGGCATTCGAAGCATGATTCTCTTTTCCTGCGGTTGCAGGAGATGGGGCGATGCGCGGTTCGGATGTGCGTTCTGGGTCGTTGTTTTCGT
>Ga0075163_10000490_pt1 | contig 50706 bp, 51 predicted proteins | sample JI1023141ADNA_FD_71478 | JGI IMG/M metagenome (GOLD analysis project Ga0075163, IMG submission 71478) | Wastewater effluent complex algal communities from Wisconsin, to seasonally profile nutrient transformation and Carbon sequestration -... | ecosystem: Engineered > WWTP > Effluent > Algae...
GATGAATCTAAATTCCGCGCCGTGCCCTGGGATTGTTCAACAGCCTGCTAGGGCTTCAGGCTTCCGGCAGACAAGTTTGAGTCCGGTCGCCCCAACTGCGCCCGCCAGAGCGGACAAGCCGGGAAATCGCGCTTCAGAGGCTGCAAAACCCTATGGTTACGGGGCTGTTTGCCCTGCCGGGATTGACTTAAAGGCCTAGTCGCCTATTGGTCCGACCAGTTCCGCACAAGCAAGTGAACAGTTCGCTCGCCTCGCTGCGGGGCGGGCAGCAAAGACCCAAGCATGACGTTCGACGAGCTCAGTCTCGACCCCCGTATCCTGAGCGCCGTGAAGGCCGCCGGATACACAACGCCCACGCCCATCCAGGAACAGGGTATTCCTGCGGTTCTCGGCGGGCGCGATGTCACCGGCATCGCCCAGACCGGCACCGGCAAGACGGCCGCCTTCGTGCTGCCGATGATCCACAAGCTAGGACAGGGCCGCGCCAAGGCGCGCATGCCGCGCACGCTGATCCTTGAGCCGACGCGCGAACTCGCCGCCCAGGTGGCCGAACAGTTCGAAAAGTATGGCGCAGGCTACAAGCTGAACATGGCGCTGCTGATCGGCGGCGTTTCGTTCGGCGACCAGGACAAGAAACTGATGGCCGGCGTCGACGTGCTGATCGCCACGCCGGGCCGTCTGATGGACCAGTTCGAGCGCGGCAAGCTGCTCCTCACGCAAGTGCAGATGCTGGTGATCGACGAAGCCGACCGCATGCTGGACATGGGCTTCATCCCCGACATCGAGAAGATCTGCGGCTTCCTACCGAAGACGCGCCAGACGATGCTGTTCTCCGCGACCATGCCGCCCGAGATCACGCGCCTCGCCAAGCAGTTCCAGAACGATCCCGTCCGCATCGAAGTGTCGAAGCCGGCGACGACCGCGACCACCATCACGCAATATGTCACGCACTGCCCGTCCAACGAGGACACGGTGAAGCGCGCCGTCCTGCGCACCATCATCAAGGCTCGCAACACCGACAGCGCCATCGTGTTCTGCAACCGCAAGCGCGAAGTCGATGTGGTGGCGAAGTCGCTGGCCAGCCACGGCTTTGACGCCGCCGCGATCCACGGCGACCTGCCGCAATCGCAGCGCACGCAGACGCTGGAGAAGTTCCGTTCGGGCGAGCTGAAGATCCTCGTTGCGTCAGATGTCGCCGCGCGCGGCCTAGACATCCCCGAGGTCAGCCAGGTGTTCAACTACGCGCCGCCGCCGAACTCGGACGATTATGTCCACCGCATTGGCCGTACCGGCCGCGCCGGACGTTCGGGCGAGAGCTTCACGATTGTCTCGCCGGGCGATGCGCGCCTGTGGGATGGCGTGCTGAAGCGTATCGGCAAGGACGTGGAAGATTTCAAGCCCGAAGGCCTCGACGAAGCCATCGCGGAAGCGCGCGGCCGTGGGCCCGCCCCGAGCCGAGACCGGTTCGAGCGTGGCGGCGCCGGTGGGCGCGGCGGACGTGGGGGCGGCGGTGGCCGAGATCGCGGCCGGGACCGGCCCGCGCGCAGCGAAACGTCTGAGCGTGCGCCAGTTGAGGCCGCGACCAGCGAAGCCGTGGATCAGTTTGCAGCCGTCGACACGATGCCCGAGTTCGTCGCCGATGCGGCGCCCGCCGTTGAAACCGGTGTCTCCGTCGAAACCGGTGCGCCGCGTGAGCCACGCGCCGAGGGTGAAGGCCGAAGCGGCCGCAGCCGTGGCCGCAATCGCAACCGCAACAAGAACCGCGAAGGCGGCGACGCCAAGCGCGAGACCACCGATGCACCCAAGGCCGAAGCGGAGGCCTCCGCCCCCGCTCCGCGCCGCGAGCGCAACGACCGGCCAGAGCGCAGCGAGCGTAGCGATCGGGGCGGCAACCGGTCCGAACGTGAGCGCGAGCGCAAACCGGACACCTCCGGCGACGGTCGCGACGAGAAGTTCAAGGGCATGGGCGACCACGTGCCGGCCTTCCTGCTACGGTCCGTGAAGCCGCGCGAGCAAGCCTAAAATGGGTGTGAATACTGTGCGGTAGCGTACAGTGTCCGTTAACGGACTGCTCCGATTTTAGGCAATCCGTAACGTATTTCCTTCACGGTTCCCTCCAATGAGTTGGAAGCAATCGCTCCCGACTCGGAGGGGCTGTGATGTTGAACAATCTGCTGGTGGGGCCCGATGGTCTCGCACTTGGCCACCGCACCATCGACGAGATGGGCCGCCATGTGCTGCCGGTCAGCCCGCAGAACTACGAAGTCTGGCTGTCCTACCTGACGCATTCCTCGCCTGACCTGCGCGTTGCGCTGGACAAACTGATGTCGGTCGGCAAGCCGATCACTACCACTGACATGGAAGAAGTCTACGAGCGCTTCTTCTCCACCACGCACCTGTCGACGCAGGTGATGGAGACCGGCTCGCGCATCGCGCACGAGATTGCCGATGCGCTGGACGCGCTGAAGAAAGCCGGCGCGACGACGGAGCGCTACGGCGCCACGCTGAACACCGCCGCTGAATCGCTGCAGCACACGGCCATCGATGGCGATGCGCTCAAGCGCCTGATCACCGTGCTGGCCAGCGCGACCACGGAAATGTCGAAACAGAACTCCAGCCTGTCGACCAAGCTGGCGCAATCCTCGCAGGAGATGGAAAAGCTGCGCACGTCGCTGCGCCAGGCGCGCGCCGAAGCGCTGACGGATGCGCTGACGGGCATCGCCAACCGCAAGCTGTTCGACGAGACGCTGCGTCTGCGCAAGGAAGAGGCAGACAACGAGAAGACCGAGCTGGCGCTGATCCTCTGCGACATCGACCATTTCAAATCGTTCAACGACACATGGGGCCACCAGACCGGCGACCAGGTCATCCGTTTTGTCGCTTCGGCGCTGACCAAGTTCGCCCTTCCCGACCATCTTGTGGCGCGTTATGGCGGCGAGGAGTTCGCGGTCGTGATGCCACGCACAACGCTGAAGGACGCGGGCCGCATCGCCGACCAGATCCGCATGGCGATCGAAGCCAAGCGCCTCGTGCGCCGCTCGACCAACGAAACCATCGGCGCGGTGACCGTTTCGTTTGGCGCGGCGCTGTATGCGCCGGGCGAGACCGTGAGCCAGCTGATCTCGCGCGCGGATGAGTGCCTGTATCTGTCCAAGCGCAACGGCCGCAATCGCGTGACGCTGGAAACGGCGATGCCGGCGGCTGCGGCGACGAACGCGGCTTAGGCTCTTCTTCTCAATCTAATCACAGCTGACATCCCGGAAGCGCGCCATCCATTCTTACGCAAGGATGGCCGGGACCCCGTTATTGACGGCGGGAGTCGCGGCGAAGTGGGCTCCGGCGCTTCGCGCCTGCGGCCGGGATGACACCCCCTCATGCAGACGGCTTATAGCACCACCGCCATGAGGAACCCGTCATAGCCCTTGTCGCCGACCGTCTGGATGGCGGTGGCGCTGACGCGCGAGTCGTTGGCGATCATGTCGAACAGGCGGCGGACGCCCTGCACGCTGGCGTCTCCTTTCGCGTTGGTGACGGCGCCGCCGCGCACCACATTGTCGACGATGATGACGCCGCCGGGGCGCGACAGGCGCAGAGCGTGGGTGAAGTAGTCGACATTGCTGGGTTTGTCGGCGTCGATGAAGGTGAGGTCGAACGGGCCTTGCAGCGTCTGCAGCGACTGGATGGCGGGGCCGGTGATGACCTCGACGCGCGGCTTGATGCCGGCGGCAGCAATGTTGGCGCGCGCGACATTGGCGTGGTTGGGATCGATCTCCAGCGAGATGAGCTCGCCATCAATCGGCAGCGCGCGGGCCATCCAGATGGTGGAGTAGGCGCCAAGCGTGCCGACTTCGAGGATGCGTTTGGCGTTGATGGCGAGCGCGGTGAGATAGAGCTGCTTGCCCTGTGCGGCGGAGACGGCGATAGCGGGGAGACCCGCCGTTTCGCTGCGGACCAGCGCTTCGGATAGCGCTGCGTCCTCACCGACGAGACGCTCGTTGATGTAGCGTTCGACCGCCTCCCATTTCTTGTGGTCGTTCATTTGTGGGCTTTCGGCTTGGGCTTTGTGGTTTTGGAGTTGGCGGGTTTCTTCGCAGCAGCGAGTATCTTCTTCGGCTTCGCAGCTTTTGCAGCAGCGGCCTTCTTTGGCTTTTGAACCTGGGCAGCGATGGCATGGGAGCGGCGCACAAGGGCGACGGCTTCGTCGGGATCATCCAGCGCCGTATCCGGCAGGCTCCAGTAGGCGATGTCGCGGACCGAGCCGTCCTTCGCGAGAGAATAGCTCCACGGCTTGCAGCCCTGCGCTTTCAGTTCCGCGCCGAAAGCTGCGTCTGCCTTGATGAAGAAGGTGTCGTCATCGAGAATGCCGAAGCCGACGCCATCGCGGTAGACGCCCGCTCCGCCGAACATGCGTTTGATACTGACCGGGCCGAAGCCGGCGATCAGCTCAACGATGAAATCGGAGAAGCCGGGCGAGAGGGGCATGAGAGACGCCCCCCCCTTTCTCTATTCCGCTGCAGCGGGAACGATGGTGACGCTTTCGCCGCAGCCGCACGCGTCCGTCTGGTTCGGATTGCGGAAGGTGAAGCGCGAATGCATCGGCGTGGTTTCGTAATCGACCACGGAGCCGAGCAGGAAGAGGACGGCCTTGCCATCGATGATGATGTCGACGCCGTTGTCGTTGACGCGCTCGTCCAGCGGGTCGGCGGCGTCGGCGTAGCTCATGGTGTATTCCATGCCCGCGCAGCCGGCGTTCTTCACGCCCACGCGGAGGAAGCCTGCGCCCTTGTCGGCCATGACTTCGCGCACGCGCTCGGCGGCGGCGTCTGTCAGGGTCACAACCTTGGGGCGGGGGCGTCTGGCCATGTTGCTAAGATGATTACCCTTGCCTGTCCTTACAACATGTTGAGTTGCAGGCGGGCCTCGTCGCTCATGCGCGAGGGGTCCCAGGGGGGATCGAAGACCAGGCTGGCCTTGGCGGATTTGACGCCGACGACCTTGCGGGCGGCGTCTTCCACCCAGCCGGGCATCTCGCCGGCCACCGGACAGGCCGGGGCGGTAAGGGTCATTTCGATGTCGACATGGCGGGCGTCGTTGATGTCGACCTTGTATATCAGGCCTAGTTCGTAAATATCGACCGGGATTTCAGGGTCGTAGACCTTTTTCAACTCACCGATCAGCTCGTCGGTGATGCGGTCCAGCTCTTCCTGCGGAATCGGTTCGGCGGTCTCGCCGGGCTTCTGGGAAGCAGCGAGGCTCGTGTCGATCATGTCGTGTTTCAGATCGTCAGCCATCCAAGCACTCTATGACAGCATCGCCCGCGCCTTGGAAAGCGCCTCGACGAACAGGTCAACCTCCTCGGCTGTGTTGTAGAGGCCGAAGGAAGCCCTAGCGGTAGCCGTAACCCCTAAATGGGTCATGAGCGGCTGGGCGCAATGATGGCCGGCGCGAATAGCCACCCCCTGGCGATCCAGAATCTGCGCAATGTCGTGAGGATGGGCCCCGTTGAGCGAAAAGGTGAGCAGCGGACCCTTTCCCGGGGCTGTGCCGTGGATCGTCAGCCCGTTGACGCCCCGGAGGGCCGAGACGGCGCGTTCCAGCAGGGACTGTTCGTGGGCGTCGGCGGCGATGCGGTCGATACCCTCCAGCCAGATGATGGCGGCGCCGAGGCCGATGGCCTCGATGATCGGCGGGGTGCCGGCCTCGAATCGATGGGGCGGCGCGTTGTAGGTGATGCGCTCGCGCGTGACGGTCTCGATCATTTCGCCGCCGCCTTCGTAGGGCGGCAGGGCCTCCAGCTTTTCGGCCTTGCCATAGAGCACGCCGATGCCGGTGGGGCCGTATAACTTGTGGCTGGAGAAGACGTAGAAATCCGTATCCAGCGCCTGCACGTCGACCTTGCCGTGGACAACGGCCTGGCAGCCATCGAGAAGCACATCGGCGCCGACCGCGTGGGCCATCTGAATCGCGCGCTTCACATCCGGCACGGTGCCCAGGACGTTGGACATGTGGGTGAGCGCCAGCATCTTCGTGCGCGGGCCGAGGGCCTTAGCAAGGCTGTCCATGTCGAGCGAGCCATCGGGCAGAAGCTCGATCCATTTCAGCACGGCGCCGTGGCGTTCGCGCAGGAAGTTCCACGGCACGATGTTGGAGTGGTGCTCCATGATCGAGAGCACGATCTCGTCGCCCGGCCTGATGCGCTGGCCGAGGCCGGCGGCGGCGATGTTAATGGCGTGGGTGGCGCCCTTGGCGAAGACGATCTGTTCGGCTGTCGGCGCGTTGAGGAGGCGGCGGACGGACTCGCGGGCGTTCTCGTAGGCCTGCGTGGTTTCGTTGGCGAGCGTATGCAGGCCGCGATGCACGTTAGCGTAGGAATGGCGCATCGCATTGGCCATCGCGTCGATGACGGCATTCGGCTTCTGCGAAGAGGCGCCGCTGTCGAGATAGACCAGCGGGCGGCCATGGACGTCGCGCTGGAGGATAGGGAAGTGATCGCGGATGGCGTGGACGTCGAAGCTCACATCGATGCTCCGAGCCAGGCGTCGATACGCGTTTCGATCTGTTCGCGCGCTTCGGGGGCGAGCCAGTCGGGGATGGCTTCGATCAGGAAGGCGCGGGTGATGAGGGCGCGAGCCTGGACTTCCAGAAGGCCGCGCTGGCGCAGGTAGAACACCGCCGCTTCATCCAGCTGGCCGTTTGTGTTGCCGTGGGCGCACTGGACGTCGTCGGCGTAGATTTCGAGTTCGGGCTTGGCGAAGACTTCGGCGCCCTCCTCCAGCAGCAGGGCGTTGTGGGCCATCTTCGCGTCAGTCTTCTGGCCGTCGCGACCGATGCGGAACTTGCCCTGGAAGACGCCGCGGCCGCCCTTGCGCGCCGCGCCGCGCACGATCTGGCGCGCCTGCCCGCCTTCTGCGTCGAAGCGGACCTGGCTGGTGAAATCAGCGTGGCGGCCAGCGCCAGCCAGATAGACGCCGGACATTTCGACGGAGGCGCCTGCGCCATCAATCTGGATATCGGTTTCGATGCGTGCGAGCTTTGCGCCTTCGGACAGGATGAACTGGCGGAAGGTTGAACCTGCGCCCAGCATGATCTTGCGGTGTGCCAGCGCGACCTCGCCTTCGGACTGGACCATCACCAGCGAGAGCGTGGCGCCGGCCTGCACGTCGATCTCGAGCGCCTGCGCATCGAGCGCGCCGGCGCCGAGGCGTTCGATGAGGGTGCGGTGTTCGCCGGGGGCGACGGTGAGGGCGGTCTTGCGGCCGGCGGCTTCAGCGAGGCGCGCGATGACGTGAGCGTCGCCGGGGGCGAGCGGCGGCTGGTGGCCTTTCAGGGCGGATTGCAGATCGCTCCAGCGCCAGCCTTCGACGCGGCGGCCGGGGAGTTCACTGGTGGCGAGCGTGGAGGCCATTGTCAGGCCGCCTCCCCCAGCACGCCATCATAGCCTTCCTTCTCGAGACGCAGCGCCAGCTCCGGCCCGCCGGTGGCGATGATTCGGCCTTTCGAGAGGACGCTGACGCGATCGGGTTTGATGTAGTCGAGCAGGCGTTGGTAGTGCGTGATGACCAGCATGGAGCGCTTGGGGCTGCGCAGCGCGTTGACGCCTTCGGCGACGACTTTCAGCGCATCGATATCGAGGCCGGAATCCGTCTCGTCGAGGATCATGAAGCGCGGCTCCAGCATCAGCATCTGGAAAATCTCAAGGCGCTTCTTCTCGCCGCCGGAGAAGCCGACATTCAGCGGGCGCTTCAGCATGTCGAAATCGATCTTGAGGAGCGTCGCCACTTCGCGCGCCTTCTTGAGGAAGTCAGGCGCGGAGATTTCAGCTTCGCCGCGCATCTTGCGCTGAGCGTTCATCGCGGCGCGCACGAAGGTCATCACCGGCACGCCGGCGATTTCGAGCGGATACTGGAAGGAGAGGAACACCCCCCTGGCGGCGCGTTCCTCCGGCGCGAGGGTCAGCAGGTCCTGCCCCTCGAACAGGGCCTTTCCGCCCGTGACCTCATAGCCATCACGGCCGGTGAGGACATAGCTGAGCGTCGATTTGCCCGAGCCGTTGGGGCCCATGATGGCGTGCACTTCGCCAGCGGGAACGGACAGCGAGAGACCCTTCAGGATCTCCTTCGCCGGGCCGTCCTCGGGCGCCACGCTGGCGTGGAGGCTGGTTAACTCAAGCATTCGCCGTCCTGTTGCCGGGCCCCGGACCCTCTAGATATGGAGACAACCGCGTCTTTGCGAGGTTTGGAGGGTGTTTCGGCCTGTCAGGCGGCAATGTCCAGTGGGGCGTGTTCGCCTGTCACTTGAAGATACCTGATGCAGCCGGATCGCCGCAAAATTTGATCTCGGCGGCCTTGGGGTCGAGGCCGACATCGTCCAGCCCGCCCGCGTCGGTAACCACGCAGGTTGTGCCGGTGACCTTGCCGTCGGCGTCCTCACCGGTGGCGGAGACATCGACATTGGCGATGGGCTCCAGGTCTTCGCCGTCGAACTTGTAATAGGACACGCTCCACGAGGAGGCGCTGGAGCGGGCGGAGGTGACGATGTAGCCGTCATCCGTCTTGTCGATGCTGATGCCGGACAGCTCCTCGAGGCGCTTGTACTGCGTGGCCGTGCCGGTGGCGCGCCAGACGGCCCAGGTGGTGTTGACGTTGCCGGTGACCAGCGGGATCAGGAGCTCGTCCCGACCATCCGCATCGATGTCCTGCAGGCTTGGGGCGCTGAACGTGTTCAGCATGGTCTCGGTGATGGTCTGCAGGGTGGCGTCGCCGGGGGCGACGACCTGAACCGTGATGGTCTGGTCCTGCCCTTCGACCGGGGCCGAATAGCGCGCTTCGAAGGCGAGGCCGACGCTGTCGGACGACATCAGGCGGCAATCCTTGTGCGTCCAGCCTGCGGTCGCGTCCTCAGCCTCGACAGCGGCGCAATCCGGCAGCGGCATGCGCTTGGCGTTGGCTTCGGGGCCGGGCGTCGGCGCGGCGGTTTCCGCCTTGGGCTGGCAGGCGGCGGCGAGAAGCGCGAGGGCGCAGACGGCGAGACGGAGCTTCATGAATCGGTTTCCCGGAATCGGCTGGAAGGGTTGCGCCACGCCTAGCACGACGCGGGCGCGTGGTCGCGGGTTCGGGGAATACAATGCAGTAAGGTGGGACAGTAACTGAGGCGTCTGGAACTAGCCCCAGAACGCGCCGATGCGAGCGGCATCAGCCCTGCCCTGCACACGGCCGGCTTCGGCGATGATATCGCGGCGCGAGCCGTCCATCAGGTTAGGACCGAAGGCTTCGCCCGCGCCTGCATTCGGCGCGACAAGCAGCGTCTGCCCGCCGCTCTCGCGTACGATGGCGAGTTCGGCTTCGATGGATGGCTGCATGAAAGCCGCAAAGGCGGGCGGCATGACTGCGAACAGCAGCACCTTGTCATAGCCCTTCGCCAGATCGGCGTTGGTGCCCGAGCGCATGCCGCCATCCATGTAGCGACGCCCGCCGATCGTGATGGCGGGATAGATGCTGGGAACCGAGCAGGACGAAGCGATGGCGCGGGCCAGCGGCGCGAGTGCATCCTTGCTCCAAACCTGGAATTCGCCGGTGAGCGTTTCGACGGCCGTGCAGGCAAAACGCGCGGGCCAGGCCGTGGCGTCATCGACCAGACCGCTGAAGCGCGAGATGAAATCATCCTCGCTGATCGTCTTGCCGTTGAGCGACAGCTGGCCGAGGTCCCGGCGCAACTCTTCCGGCATCGGCCCGCTGGGCGGGCGGCGCATCATCGCGCCCATGAGGGCGGAGAGATCCGGCGCGGGGCCGGCGGCGGCTGGCGCGGCGGTGCGCGCCCGGAAGGCGTTGGCCACCTCGGTCGCCATCATGGCGGCAGGCGTGTGGCCGAGTGCGAGTTGCGCGCCGACGACGGAGCCGGCGGATGTGCCCATGATCCAGCCGGCATTGCTGATATCGACGCCCGCTTCCGCGAGACCGGCGATGACGCCCGTCTCCCACGCGATGCCGACCGGACCGCCGCCGCCGAGAACCAGTGCGCGTTTCGTCATGGGGTGGTCCTTGCGAGGTATGGGGTCATGCAGGGGCTGCAAGATAGAGATAGAGGTCGGTGCGCACTTTAGCTGCATCGCTGTTCCAGTCGCCATAGACCTCAAGCGACATCCAGATCCGTTGCAGGCCCCGCGCCTTCACTTCGGCGTGGAGCGCGTCGTACGTGGCGCGCATCTGGCCATAGTCGCTCCAGTGCGGCGCGGTGAGGACGCGGCCGCCGGGGATGGTGACTGCTTTCACATCAGGATCAGCGCCGCCCGGCTGGCGGTCCAGCACGCCGATCAACAACGTGCCGCCTTCCCGCGTCTCGTTTGAGTAGAGGATGAAGTTGTGACCGTGGCCGGGCACGAGCGCGCCGGGGGCGTAGAGCCGGTCTAAGGTGGTGCGGATCGTGTGGCCGATATCGGGCCATTTCGAATAGACTTCGATGGCGGCGCCGGATTGGGGTTGGAGATCGAGGATGGTTGCACTCATAGCGCGCTCCGTATCAGGAAGTCCCGCTGCAGCGCTTTCGAGATCATAGACAGGCGGCAGGTATCCGCTCGCCTTCCGATTTGACCAATCGGTCATTCTCGTCAAATTCGACCGCGACGTAGAACATATCCATGCAGGGAAACTTGCTGGCAAAGCGCGAATAGATCGTCACGCCGGACGCCAGATACTCCGGACCGAAAAATGTTTCATCCCACTCCGTCGGCTCGTCCGTTTCGAAGCCCGATGATTGTAGCCGCTTCAGGACAGAAGCCTTGTCCCGCCCCTTAGCGAAACAGCAGGCCCGCATCTCAGCCTCCCCCACGCGCAACGGGGCGCCCCGCTCCTGCAGTATGGAGTTCACCAGCGGATCAACGTTGGCGGAGACAGGGTGGTAGATACCGTACTGCCAGTAGATCCAGCCGAACCATGACAACACAGCTGCCGCGAGCGCACCGGAAATCCAGAGAAGTGGTCCCCCGACCCTTTTCATCTCACCCCACGCTGCCTTCGAGACTGACCTCAAGCAGCTTCTGCGCTTCGACGGCAAACTCCATCGGGAGTTTCTGGATCACGTCGCGGACGAAGCCGTTGACCAGGAGGGCCACCGCCTGCTCTTCGCCGATGCCGCGCTGTCTGGCGTAGAAGAGCTGGTCTTCGGAGAGTTTGGTGGTGGTTGCTTCGTGTTCGAGCTGGGCGTCGGCGCGGCGGTTCTCGACGTAAGGCACGGTGTGGGCGCCGGAGGTCTGGCCGATCAACAGCGAGTCGCACTGCGTGAAGTTGCGCGCCTTGCTGGCTTTCGGGTGGATCGAGACGAGGCCGCGATAGGTGTTGTTGGATTTGCCGGCCGAAATGCCCTTCGAGATGATCCGCGAGCGCGTGTTCTTGCCGAGGTGGATCATCTTGGTGCCGGTGTCGGCCTGCTGGTGGCCGTTGGTGACGGCGATGGAATAGAACTCGCCCACCGAGTCATCGCCGCGCAGGATGCAGCTCGGGTATTTCCAGGTGATGGCGGAGCCGGTCTCCACCTGCGTCCACGAGATGCGCGAGCGGGGGCCGCGGCAATCGCCGCGCTTCGTGACGAAGTTGTAGATGCCGCCCTTGCCGTTGGCGTCGCCCGGCCACCAGTTCTGCACGGTGGAGTATTTGATTTCGGCGTCGCCCATGGCGACGAGTTCGACGACGGCGGCGTGCAGCTGGTTCTCGTCGCGCATCGGCGCGGTGCAGCCTTCGAGGTAGGAGACGTAGGAGCCTTCGTCGGCGATGATTAGCGTGCGCTCGAACTGGCCAGTGCCTTTGGCGTTCATGCGGAAATAGGTCGACAACTCCATCGGGCAGCGGACGCCCTTGGGGATGTAGACGAAGGTGCCATCCGAGAAGACGGCCGAGTTGAGCGTGGCGAAGAAATTGTCGGTCACCGGCACGACGGTGCCGAGATACTGTTTGATCAGGTCCGGATATTCGCGGATCGCTTCCGAGATCGACATGAAGATGACGCCGGCTTTCGCCAGCTCGGTCTTGAAGGTCGTGAGAACCGACACGCTGTCGAACACGGCGTCCACTGCAATGCGCGGCGTTTCGCGGGCGGCGGCGGCGGTTTCGTTGGCGCCGGCGACGCCGAGCAGCACTTCGGCTTCGCGCAGCGGGATGCCGAGCTTGGCGTAGGTGTCGAGGATCTCTTTCGGAACATCATCGATGCTCTCGTACTTCACCGCATTCTTAGGGGCGGCGTAGTAGTGCGCATCCTGATAGTCGATCGGCGGATAGTGGATCAGCGCCCAGGTGGGCTCGACCATCTGCTTCCAGCGCTCGAACGCATCGAGGCGCCATTGCAGCATCCACTCCGGCTCGTCCTTCTTGGCGGAGATGTAGCGGACGGTGTCTTCGGTGAGGCCCTTGGGAGCCAGCTCCTGCTCGATGTCGGTGACGAAGCCTTCGGTGTACTTGTCCGCCTCGAGCGCACGCGTGGCGTCGATCGTCCCGCGATCAATCCGCTCCAGCGTTTCGCGACCTTCAGACATTCGCACTCACATTCACTAGCAGCGGACGCGCCCGCGCCGCCATCTTCAGCCAGGCGTTGGCCAGCGCGTCGAAATCGTCGGGCGTCGTGGCCCAGCCGAAGCTGGCCCGGATGGCCGATCGGGCGGCGGTATCGTTGACGCCCATCGCGGTCAACACGCGGCTGGGCTTCACCTTGCCGGAGGAACAGGCCGAGCCTGCGCTGACGGCAAAACCGGCGAGATCCAGACCCATTATCTGGGTCTCCGATGGCAGACCTTCAACGCCAAAGCAGGAAACGCCCGCGACACGCGGGCCAGCCTCGCCGTGGACGAAGAGGCCCCGCGCGGCGGCTTTCAGCTTGGCTTCCATGCGGTCGCGGTGCGGGGCGAGCGCGGCGTAAGCGGCGAGATCGTTTGTGGCGGCGTCAGCAGCCGCGGCGAAGCCTGCAATGCCTGCGGTGTTTTCAGTCCCTGCCCGGCGGCCGAATTCCTGGCCGCCGCCCGTCTGGATCGCGGCGAAGGGTGCACCGGGTTTGACGTAGACCGCGCCGACGCCCTGCGGGCCGCCGACCTTGTGGGCGGAGAGCGAGAGATAATCGACGTCGAGATCGATGACGGAGATGTTGAGTTTGCCGAGGCCCTGGATGGCGTCGCAGTGGATCAGTCCGCCAGCAGCGCGGACAATGGCGGCGGCTTGCTCGACCGGCTGGATGACGCCGGTTTCGTTGTTGACCAGCATCAGCGAGACAAGCGGCGTGTAGCCGTCGGCTTTCAGGCCCGCGACGCGTGTCTTCAGCCAATCGAGATCGACCACGCCGTTGGCGCCGACGCGCCATTCGGCGCCGTGGCTGGCGAGGCTGGTGACCGCGTCGTGTTCAATGTCGGACGTGACGAGGATGGTCTTGCCCGGAACCTTGAAGGCGCCGCGGATGGCGGTGGCGACGGCTTCGGTGCCGCCGCTGACGAAGGCAATGTCATCGCGGCAGGCGCAGATGGCGGCGGCGACGGTTTCGCGCGCGCCTTCGACGGTTGCGCGGGCCTTGCGGCCTTCGGCGTGGACGGAAGACGGATTGCCGGCGCGATCCAGCACAGCCAGCATCGCGGCACGCGCTTCCGGGCGCAGCGGGGCGGTGGCGTTATAGTCGCAATAGGTGCGGGCGGCCGTCATGGCGCGGTCTTACGCCAATTCAGACGGTTGAGACAGGTCAGAGAGGCTGCAGGGCTAAGAGAGCGCAGCTGCCTGCCGATGGGCGGATTTACCATCAAGCTGGCCCTTGAGGCTGCCATCGACGCGGCCTTCGATGACATCAGCCACCGAAACGCCTTCCAGAAAGGCGCTGATATGGCCGTCCAGGGCCGACCAGAGGCCAGAGGTGGCCCCGTCCAGACGCATTCCAGCTTCGGCGCCGTCGCTGGTTTCGTCTACGGCGCGGAAGATCTCGCCGACCGAAATGTCCCCCGCTGGCCGCTCCAGCCGGTAGCCGCCGCCGGGGCCTCGGGCGCTGACCACCAGATTGGCGCGGCGCAGCATGGCGAACAGCTGTTCGAGGTAGGAGAGCGAAATCTTCTGGCGGGCAGCCACATCGGCTAGCGGCACCGGGCCGGAGGTGGCGTGGATCGCCACATCAACCAGCGCGACGACTGCATAACGTCCTTTGGAACCTACGCGCATAGCTTTTGCCTCTGGCGGCCGGGAGGTGGCCAATCCCGACCGTTCGTCAGGACTTAGGTCCGGGTTACGTGGGGAAAATGGAGGCGGATCACTTTTGGCAGCTAAACGCCGCACCTCCGCCGAACGAAATGCTTGAAAACCCCGTCCGAATGGCGTTTGTCGGCCAATCCTGGGGGCAGGACGCCCTATATACTGCCCAAGACACGAGCGAGCACGCCATGGCCGAACTCATCATTTCCGGACCCGCAGGCCGTATTGAGGCGCGCTACACCCCCTCGCCCGTCGAAAACGCCCCTATCGCTTTGATTCTGCACCCGCTGCCCAAGGCAGGCGGCACGATGCAGGACCCGGTGACCATCACCCTGTTCGAGATGTTCGCCGCGCAGGGCTTCTCGACCATGCGTTTCAACTTCCGTGGCGTGGGCCGCAGCCAGGGCACGTTCGATTCCGGCGTGGCAGAGCTTTCGGACGCCGCCTACGTGCTGGACCATCTTGAATCGCTGACCGAGGCGCCGAGCCAGTGCTGGGTCGCGGGGTCGTCGTTCGGCGCCTATATCTGCCTGCAGCTGCTGATGCGCCGTCCGGAGATCGACGGCTTCATCGCCGTGGCGCCGCCGCCGAACCACTATGACCTCTCCTTCCTCGCGCCCTGCCCGGCGTCCGGCATCATCATCACCGGCGACAAGGACATCGTGGCGCCGCCGAACGACATCGACCGCGCGCTGACCAAGGTGCGCGTGCAGCGCGGCGAAGTGATCGAGCGTGCGACCATCGCGGGCGCCAACCACTTCTTCCAGGGCAAGCTCGACGATCTGGAGAAGACGGCGCTGGCCTATCTCAAGAAGCGCATGAAGGCGTTCGAGAAGGCGCAGAAGGAAGCGCCGCCCGTGACCACCGGTCGCGCGCCCGCGCAGATCGCCGCGCCGCCGAAACCAAAGGTCTAGGCTGAAGGCCATTCACGGGGGGAAAGCATGGCCATCGATGATGTTGAGAGCGTCGACGCCGCCGGCATCGAACCCGGCACTGGCACCCCGCTGCTGATCATATCGGATCATCTCGACTGGTCCGATCCGGTGGCCCACCTCAACGTGCTGCAGCAGAAGATCGGCGGCTATATCGGCTTCATCCAGAGCGGGCAGCTTGAGCAAGCCGTGTCTGAAGCGGCGGGACGCCAGCCGAAGATCGGCATCATCATGCAGTACGAGCCGCCAGAAAACATCCTGCCGATCCTGGCAGGACTGGGCGACCAGCTGGCCGCGCTTGGCATCGACTTCGGCTTAGGGCCGCTGCCGGACGGGTTCGAGCAGCCAGCTTGACCGCCCCGCGCCCCACGGCCTATCTAAACGCCATGTCGCATCGCGCCGCCAACGCCAGCTATTATTACCGCACGCTGAAATAGCGAGCGGCGCGTGACAGCATGCCGCCCGCCGACCGGCGGCCATGCTCGACAAGAGACGGCCTCCGGACAATAAGCCCTAGTCCCCACCGGAGCACGCCCGTGTCGCCTGAACATTTTTCCGCCAAGTCCAGCTTCCTGACGACGATGATCGCGCGCGGTCACGTCAAGGATGTCACCGATGCAGGCGCGCTCGACGCCTACTGCGCCAGCGGCGTGCCGGCCGGCTATATCGGTTTCGACTGCACGGCGAAGTCGCTGCATGTAGGCTCGCTGGTGCAGATCATGAACCTGCGCCGCCTGCAGCAGGCGGGCGGCAAGCCCATCGTGCTGATGGGCGGCGGCACGACGAAGGTTGGCGATCCGACCGACAAGGAAAAATCGCGCCCGATCCTCACTGTCGAGGAGATCGCGGCCAACATGGCGCTGATCAAGAAAAACTTCGAACCGTTTCTGACATTCGGTTCGGGACCGACTGATGCGATCATGATCGACAACGCCGAGTGGCTGGACCGGATCAACTACATCGAGTTCCTGCGCGACTACGGCAAGCACTTCACGATCAACAAGATGATCGCACAGGAGACCGTGGCGCGGCGCCTGCGCAATGAGGAGCCGTACACCTTCCTCGAGTTCAACTACATGCTGCTGCAGTCCTACGACTTCCTGGAGCTGGCGCGGAAATACGACTGCCGCATCCAGATGGGCGGGTCGGACCAGTGGGGCAACATCGTCAACGGCATCGACCTGACGCGCCGCGTGATCGACAAGCAGGTGTTCGGCGTGACGACGCCGCTGATCACCACCGCGTCCGGTGGGAAGATGGGCAAGACGGCCGATGGCGCGGTGTGGCTGAACGCCGACATGCGCTCGCCGTATGACTACTGGCAGTTCTGGCGCAACACCGAGGACGCGGACGTCGCCCGCTTTATGCGGCTGTTCACCGACCTGCCGGACTCGGAAATCGCCGATCATGCGAAGGCGCAGGGCGCCGCCATCAACGATGCGAAGAAACGCCTCGCCGATGTCGCGACCGCAATGCTGCATGGCGAGGACGAGTCGCGGAAAGCAGCGAGCGCGGCTGAAGCCGTGTTCGCTGGCGGCGTCAGCGACGACATGCCGACGTTTGAAGTGGAGCGCGCGAAGATCGCGGCGGGGTATTCCGTTCTCGATGCGCTGGTCGCGGCGGGGCTGGCCGAGTCCAAGTCGGAAGCCAAGCGCGCCATCAAGGCCAACTCGGTGAAGCTGAATGGTGAGGCTGTGGCTGACGAGGCGGCTTCGATTTCGGAAGCCACGCTGGACGACGAAGGTTCGGCGCGGCTGTCGGTTGGCAAGAAGCGGCATGCGCGGTTGAAGGCGGTTTGAGTCGCGATCTGCCGCCAGATTTTACAGCTTTGTCCTTGGGTTCCGGATAACGCCTGACGGCGGTTCCGGAATGACAGTGTTGATTTGGTTGTGAAAATCTGCGCGCCGACCTGCGACACCCGATCCCAGGCACGACCCTTGCTACGCGATTGACAATCACTCGCATCTGTTGCAAATGGTTCGCATGATCATCTGTGTATGTCGGGGCCTCAATACAGCGAAAGTGAACGACGCCATCGCGGCGGGCGCTCGCTCCCCTGCGCAGGTTCACGCCCACCACCAGACGCGCATCAATTGCGGCAAGTGCTGCGAGACCGTGTGCGACATGATCCGGGACAAGTCGGCCGCTGATGGCCGCGTCGAGCCGATGATGCAGGCCGCCGAGTAGGCTTGCGAACGCAAGCACGTCTCACTCTCAGAAAAACCCAATAAAAACAGCTTGAAATTCGTCGTGACTCGGCGTCTTTGGGCGATCTGATGCGTTAAGCATGCATTCCGGCCGCTTCTCCCCGTGGGCCGGCCTCGCAAGGAGCAGCGCCATGAAGGGCGATCCCAAGGTCATCGAGTACCTCAACCAGGCGTTGAAAAACGAGCTGACGGCCATCAACCAGTACTTCCTGCACTCGCGGATGCTGCGGGACTGGGGCGTGTCGGAGCTGGCCAAGAAGGAGCACGACGAGTCGATCGAGGAGATGCATCACGCCGACTGGCTGATTGAGCGCATCCTCTTCCTCGAGGGGCTGCCCAACCTGCAGGACCTCGGCAAGCTGTTCATCGGCGAGGACGTGAAAGAGATCCTGGAGTGCGATCTCAAGACCGAGCTGATCGCCGTGCCGGTGCTGAAAGACGCCATCGCCTATTCGGAATCGGTGCGCGATTTCGGATCGCGCGATCTGTTCTTCAAGATCCTCCACAATGAGGAAGAGCACATCGACTATCTCGAGACCCAGTTCGACCTGATCGAGAAGATGGGCATCAACAACTACGTGCAGCTGCAGTCGAAGCCGAACGCATCGGCCGCGCTCAGCTAAGCTGGACCAGACCGGGCGGCGCGATAGATTGGGCGGATGGCAGATTTCATCCACCACATCGATCTCACCGTCACCGATCCGGCAAAGTCCGCACCGGTCTACGACGTCTTCCTGCGCCATGCCGGCTTCGAGCCGAAAAGCTCCGGCGAGGGTTGGGCCGCGTGGGGGCTGGCGGGCAAGCGCTATCCCTCCATCGCCATCCTTGAAGGCGCAGGCGAGAACAAGTTCCGCCGGCACGACCGCTATTCTCCGGGACTGCACCATTTTGCGCTGCGTGCGAAATCGCGCGCCGATGTGGATGAGCTGCACCAGAAGCTGATCGCGGTCGGCGCCTTCATCCTCGATGCGCCGGCCGACTATCCTGACTATGGCGCGGGCTATTACGCCGTGTTCTTTGCCGACGCGGATGGGCTGAAGCTCGAATACGCCTACTCGGAGGTCTGAGACGATGCGCGGGCGGATGCACCATCTCGATCTATCGGTGTCGGATGCGCCTGGGGCCTATCCGCTCTATGCGCTGTTCCTCACGCACATGGGCTATGTCGAGGCCGACCACCGGCCGGATGGCTATACCGAGTGGGACCATCCGGCGGACGGCTATCTCTCCATCGGCATCGTGCCGAGCAAAGGTGAGAACGCGCATCGGCCGCATGACCGCTATTCGCCCGGATTGCACCATGCGGCATGGCTCGCCGCCAGCAAGGAAGACGTTGACCAGCTGTATGCGAAGCTGGTGGCGTTGGGCGCGACCATCCTCGATCCGCCCGCCGACTATCCCAAATACAATGGCGGGCGCGGCTATTACGCCGTGTTCTTCGCCGACCCGGACGGGTTGAAGCTGGAATACGTCTGGACGCCGCGGCCGGCGCTGGCCTGAGCGCTAAAGCGGCGAAGCTCGCTTGGCGGCGGCTTTGAGATAGTCGCTGTACAGCGCCTGCGCGCGGGCAGTGATTTCCGGATCGTAGCGCACGCGGATGTCTTTCGCTTCCAGTTCATCGAAAGCGTGCGTGGCGTTTTCCAGCACCGTCACATCGACCTTCGCGCCCGGCGTCTTCATCTTCTCCAGCGTGCGCCCGACGATGCGGCCGCCGACAATGACGTCGTGCGTGCCAACCAACGCTTTCGTCTGCACATCGACGCGCAGGCCGCGTGTGCGGGCCAGCGAACCGGGACCGACGAAGGGATAGACCACGAAGGCGCCGACGAGACCCGCCAGCGGTTCATCGGCGAGGCCGTCCAGCTTGGTCGATCCGGCGGCGTCATCGCCTGGCGTCAGCGCCATCGCGTCGAGTGCTGTCCAGCCGCCATGGCTCCAGCCGGCGGCGACGATGTGTTTCGCATCAGCCCAGGGCTGGGTGCGTAGCCAGGCCATCGTGGCGAAGAGATCCCCTGCCCGTTCGCGGCCCCAGAGGCGCAGGCCGGTGCAGACCGTGGCGTAGGCTTCCAGCTGGTTGATCTGGCGGTGGGCGTAGCTGTCGACGATGACGGCGGCCCAGCCAGCCTTGCGCGCGATCTCGGCCCAGCGCGCCTGTGGCGGCTTCACGCCGCCGCAGCCGTGCATCTGGATCACGACGGGGAACGGGCCTTCGCCATCGGGCTTCACGATCTCGAAGCTGGGGACTAGCGCGGCGATGCGCTGATCGACCGTTTGCCAGCCTGCGGACGGCATTATGCGCCACCCGTCGCGGCGGACTTGGGCGCGGCATCAAGACGGGCGCGCAGTTCCTGCAACAACGCGCGGTCAAAATCCGCTGACGGCAATTCATTCCAGCTGCGTATCTGCTCGGTCATCATCGCCTTGGCTTGCGCCGCCTTGAATGTCTCGCCCGGGATCATCTTCAGCTCATAGAGGCGTTCAGCGGAATAGCCGGTGAACACGAAGGCGTAGTGCCAGCCTATGCGGGCGCTCTTGGCCAGCTCGTTCGTGCAGTTGGAGATGAAGGTGTTGTAGAAACGGGGTTTCGTTGACACCGAGACTGTCTTGTCCAGCAGGCGCCGGAGGAAGACGTCTTTCTGTTCGGGCGTCAGTTGCAGCGGATAGACCAGCACGTCGTGCGCCAGATAGACCGCGCGACGGGTGAGAAGGTCTTTCGGCGTTGACCAGATGTAGGCCAGTTCGAACGCGTTGAAGGCGCCAGTGACGGCGGAATACTTCTCGCTGGCTTCGCGCCGCGCCTCGACCGTGAGGCCGATCATGCGGTCGTCCTCGAATTCGAACAGTATCAGCGTGTGGGCCATCGGCTTCATGCCGGGGTGCGGCTCGATCACGAACCACACATTCTTCAGCTCGCCGAACTTCGAGGTGAAGGTGGTGTAGGTTTTTGCAACCGGACCTTCGGCGGTGTAGCTCCAGTCCGTCGCGGGACCGAGGCCGAAGCTGTCGGTGCGCATATCGACCACCGGCGTCTGCGCAAGGTGTTCGACCCAGTTTCGGTCCAGTCTCGGTTTTGCAAACACTGCGGGGGCTCCCAGCAGGACGACGACGAGCAACACGGCGAGGCCGATGCTGGCTCGCGGCCGCGCCCTTGCCCAGTCTCGCACAATTTCAACATGAGTCCCCATCATGCACAGACAAGCATGGCAGCGGCAGATTTGGGAAGCCCGTTCATGTGGCGGCCTGGAACGTCTCGGCGCGGGCGCGCGCCCAGTCGCGGGCAAGCACGGTGGAGGCGGGATCGGCGAGCAGCTCGCCGCGCGCCAGCAGGCTGTAGGCGACGTCGGCCGTCACGTTCCTGTGCTCGTTCATGCGGTACATGATGTGGGCGGGCATCAGCTCACCCGGATGCGAACAGCCGGCGGCGCCGATCAGTTCGCCTAGCGCCTTCAGCGTGTTGCGGTGGAAGTTGGCGACGCGATCCGCCTTGTCCGGGATCACCAGTCCGTTCTGGCGGCCCTTGTCCTGCGTGGCGATGCCGGTGGGGCATGTGTTGTTGTGGCAATTGAGCGACTGAATGCAACCCAGCGCGAACATGAAGCCGCGCGCCGTGTTCACCCAGTCGGCGCCCAGCGCCATCGACGAGGCTAGCGCGAAAGCGGAGATCTGCTTGCCGGAACAGGCGAGACGGATCTCGTCCTTCAACCCTGCGCCTTCCAGCGCGTTACGGACGAAGACGAGGCCTTCGCGCAAGGGCGTGCCGACGTGATCGAGAAATTCGGCTTGCGCCGCGCCGGTGCCGCCTTCCGAGCCATCAACCACGATGAAATCCGGCTTGATGCCGGTCTTCAGCATCGCTTTCACGATGGCGAGGAATTCATGGCGCTGACCGATGCAGAGCTTGAAGCCCACCGGCTTGCCGCCGGAGAGGTCGCGCATTTTGGCGAGGAATTCGACCATCTCGACTGGCGTCGAGAAGGTGGAGTGCGAGGGCGGGCTTTCGCACGTTTCGCCGATGGCGACGCCGCGCGCTTCGGCGATTTCGGCTGTCACCTTTTCGCCGGGCAGCAGGCCGCCGCCACCCGGCTTGGCGCCCTGGCTGATCTTCAGTTCGACCATCTTGATCTGGGGGAGCGACGCCTGCTCCGCGAACTTGCCCGCATCGAAGCCGCCGCCTTTGGCGCGGCAGCCGAAATAGCCGGTGCCGATTTCCCAGACGATATCGCCGCCGCCGGCCTTGTGATGGCGCGAGACGCCGCCCTCGCCGGTGTCGTGATAGAAGCCGCCTTTCGCCGCGCCACGATTGAGCGCCTCGATCGCATGACCGCCGAGCGCACCGAAGCTCATCGCCGAGATGTTGAAGACGCTGGCCGAATAAGGTTGCTTGCAAGCGGCGTTGCCGACGGGGACGCGGAAATTTCCGGACGCCACCTTCTTCGCGAGGATGGATTGCTGCAGCCACTCATACGGCGGCTTGTCGAAATCCAGATGGCTGCCGAAGGGTTCGACGCTGGAGACATCCTTGGCGCGGCGATAGACCAGCGCACGGTCCTCGATGTTGAACGGGCGGCCTTCGGTTTCGCTCTCGACGATGTAGCCGCGCAGGAACGGGCGCAGCCATTCGAAGAACCAGCGGATGTGAGCGGCCAGCGGGAAAATGCGCTTCAGCGAATGGCGTGTCTGGATCATGTCCCGCACGCCGATCAACGAAAAGATCGCGAGGATGCCGCCGGGGATGAACCACCAAGGCGACCACGCCAGCCCGGCGGCCAGCGTGGCGAAAGTTGCAGCCACGACAATCAGGAACGGCAGAAACCGGATCATGTCTCCGCTCTAGGCGGGCGCTCCGGTGGGGTCAATTGCGGCCGGGGCTTGCGGGTCGTCCCTTGCTCACCCACAAATGAGCGGGGTGGGTTTAGTGGAGGGTCACGATTCATGCGGAAACTGGTTCTGGTCGCCATGGCGGCTGCGTTGACGACGCCGGCGTTTGCCCAGGAGGCAGACAAGTTTGCGCGCCCCTACTGGTGGGACAAACCGGTGGTGGAAGGTCTTGGCCGCGCCATGGTGGATGTGGCGCCGAACCGCGCGCGCTTTGACGTTGCGTTCGTCGAGACGGAAGCGGAATCCGACGCCGCCACCAAGAAAGCCGTCGCCCGCGCGAAAATCGCCTACGACGCGATCCGCAAGGTGGCTGGCGACCGCGCCCGCGTGACCAGCAGCGTCAACGTCACGGCGTTCTACGAGCAGTACAAGGACAAGGAGGGCAACATCCAGACCAACACCCGCGAAGACAAGGTGAAGGGCTATGAGGCCCGCGTCTCCATGTCGGTGGTGCTGACTGACACCTCGCTCGCCGGGCGCGCCCGCGCCGCCGCACTGGCGCTCGGCCCCAAGGATTCCGGCCGCATCAGCATCTATCTGGAACAGACCGCCGTGATGCAGCGTGACGTGATCGAGGAAGCCGCCAAGGATGCGCGCGAACGCGCCCGCCTCACCGCCGCCGCCGCCGGCGCCAAACTCGGCGACCTGCTGGTGCTGCAGGAAGGCGAAGGACCATGCATGAGCCAGTGGTCGTCCAGCCAGGTGGCGCGCGTCGCCAATTCCAATGGCGACACCTATCGCTCCTACCCCGCCGCCATGGCGCCGCCGCCGCCTCCACCGCCGTCGCCCGCACCGATGGCGTCCGGCATGGTCGGCAACCGCACGATCACGATCTCCGAGAAGGACATCGCAGCGCTGGACCTGCCGAGCGATCCGCAGCCGCAGCAGATCAGCGCCTCGGTGTGCGCGATCTACACGCTGGTGAAATAACGATGATGCGGCGAGGTCGGCGCCAAGCCTTGACCTCGCCGCAATCTTCCGTCATCACCCGCGCCCTGGATCAACCTCCTGTCGGACATCGCGTCATGAAACGCACCTGCGACACACAGAGAACCGCCATTGCACCCAGCGCGATGTTCGGTTGCATCTGCATGGAGGATTAGGTCCGCGCCGGAACATTCATTCCGGTTCAACCGAACCCTCCGCGTCTTACGCCGGAGGGTTTTTTATTGCCTGAAGTCGTAACTGCGCGGAGGGTCTGCACAGGAGAAGGGTCATTGCTGGCCTGATGCGACGATGAGCGAATTTGAAGTTTTTGAGACTGCGAACGGCGGCCGCATCAAGGCCTGGGTAAAGGGCGTTCCCGTGGAAGCGGAAGCGCGCACCCAGCTTGAGAATGTGGCTGGCCTGCCCTTTGTGCACTCCCACCTTGCGGTGATGCCGGACGTCCACTTTGGGCGCGGCGCGACCGTGGGCTCCGTCATTCCCACCAGAGGCGCGATCATCCCGGCTGCTGTCGGCGTCGACATCGGCTGCGGGATGATGGCGATCGAGACCACCCTCACCGCCTCGCAGCTGCCGGATTCTCTGGCCAAGCTACGGAGCGAGATCGAGCGCAAGGCGCCCCATGGCAACGGCCCGGGCGGCGAGCACAAGATCATCCCGGACTCCGTCAGCTCGCGCTGGCGGAACTCGGACCTTGAGGAGCGGCTCGACCGCATCCACGACAAGCACCGGAAGATCCCGTCCCACAAGGTCGGGAGCCAGCTGGGCACGCTTGGCGGCGGCAACCACTTCATCGAGGTGTGCCTCGATGAACGGGACCATGTGTGGGTGATGCTGCACTCGGGCTCGCGCGGGACCGGCAACCAGATCGGGCAGTACTTCATCGAGCAGGCGCGAGTCATGCTGGAGAAGCGCGTGCTCGGCTATCACGTGCCGGACCGCGATCTTGCCTTCTTCGTCGAGGGCGAGCCGTTCTTCGATGACTACATCGAGGCGGTGAGCTGGGCGCAGGACTATGCGCGGGCCAACCGCGAAGCGATGATGGAGCGGACGCTGCAGGCGATGCGCGAGCATCTGCCGAAGTTCAAGCTGGGGCGCATGGCGGTGAACTGCCACCACAACTATGTGGAGAAGGAACACCACTTCGGCGCCGATGTCTGGGTCACCCGCAAGGGCGCCGTGCGCGCCGGCGAGGGTGAGCTGGGGATCATCCCCGGCTCGATGGGCGCGAAATCGTTCATCGTGCGCGGAAAAGGCAACGCGGATTCGTTCTGCTCGTGCTCGCACGGTGCAGGGCGCGCGATGTCGCGAACGAAAGCGAAGGCGACGTTCACGCTGAAGGATCACCGCGAGGCGACCGAAGGCGTTGAGTGCCGCAAGGACTCTGGCGTGATCGACGAAACGCCTATGGCCTACAAGGACATCGACGCGGTCATCGCCGCGCAGGTCGACCTGATCGAGGTGGTTCACACCTTGAAACAGGTGGTGTGCGTGAAGGGGTGAGACGTGGTGAGGGGCGGCGCAACGCGCCGTCCCTCACCATTTGGACCGGGGGACTAAATCGAACGTGCAACGGCCAGAGCGAAGCGACAGGTCTGAGAGCAACGAAGGAACGCCAATGCCCACGACCATTACTGTCGAGCGCAGTCGTACTGACCAGCGCGAGGCGTTGGCCAACATGGCACAGCTGTACATTCACGACTTCACGGACTTCCTGCGTCCCAAGCGGATCGATCTTGGCGACGACGGGCTGTACGCGGACGAGATGAGGCTTGAGGACTATTGGATGAAGGCTGACCATTCCGTGTGGTTCATCCGCGCGGAAAATAAACTTGCCGGATTTGCACTGTTGAACCGCGAGGCACGGTCGGGCCAGCCGGCTGATTTCAACATGGCCCAGTTCTTTGTCACGCGCCCCTATCGCGGGCTCGATGTGGCGGGCCGCGCTGTCGAGCAGCTTCTCAACATGCACCCCGGCCAGTGGGAGGTTCCGATCATGGAAGGGAATGCGCCTGCTCTGCGGTTCTGGCCCAAAGCCGTCACGCGAGCGCGAATTTCGAGCTACGAGGCGCGATCCCAAGTCGGCGAGAACCCATCGCGGACGCTGCTGAGGTTCGTTGTAGGCTGAGGGCGCCTGCAACGCCCTGAGAAGAAAATTCGCTGCATTGGAGTGCAGCAAGATATTTCCGCACTCGAATGCAACCAGCATGCGCTGGAAGATCAGTCCGCCTCGATAACCGTCGCGATGCCCTGGCCTCCCCCGATGCATTGCGTCGACAAGGCGAAGCGCTTGCCTTCACGTTTCATGATCTGCGCAGCCTTGGCTGTGATGCGCGCGCCGGTGGCGCCGAGGGGGTGGCCGATGCTGATGCCGCCGCCGTCGATGTTTACCTTCTCCATCGGGATGCCGAGTTCGCGGATGCAGGCGACAGCCTGGCTGCCGAAAGCTTCGTTTATTTCGACAACGTCGATATCGGCGATGGTGAGCCCTGCCCGCTTCAGCGCTTTCAGCGATGCTGGCACCGGACCCATGCCCATGATTTCCGGCGGCACGCCAGCGATGGCGACCGAGCGGATGCGGCCGAGCACATCAAGCTTGTTCGACTTCGCGTAGGCTTCCGACGTGATCAGCGTGGCGGATGCGCCATCGGTCAGCGGCGAGGCCGTGCCGGCCGTGACCGAGCCGTCCCCGCGGAAAACAGGCTTGAGGCTTGCAAGACCTTCGAGCGTCGTCTGCGGGCGCAGCGTGCCATCCTGTTCGACCCAGCCATCGGCGGTCTTGATGCGGACGATCTCGTCCTTCAGGCGCCCGGCCCTCTGGGCGTCGGCGGCTTTCATCTGCGAGACGTAAGCCAGCTTCTCCTGGTCGGCGCGGGAGACGCTGTACTGGCGCGCCACGTTCTCGGCGGTTTCGCCCATCGAGATGTAGGCTTCCAACATCACGTCGGGATGTTCGGATTTCGGACCCTTGAAGCGTGGGTTTGCTGAATGGTTGAAGCCGCCCTGGGGCACGCGGCTCATGCTCTCCACGCCGCCCGCGATGAAGGCTTCCCCGGCGCCGATGGCGATTTGGCCAGCGGCATAGTGGATGGCCGACATGGACGAGCCGCAGAAGCGGTTCATCGTGATGCCGCCGAGCTCGATGGGGAGGCCCGCGAGCAGCGAGGCGAGACGCGCGATGTTGGAGCCCTGCTCCGCTTCCGGATAGGCGCAGCCGAGCACCACATCTTCCAGCGAGGCGGGATCGATGCCGGCTCGATCAACCAGTTCGCGAATGGCGGCGGCGGCGAGATCGTCCGGCCGCACGCCGGCGAGGTCGCCCTTTTTGGCGAAATGGAAGGGGGTGCGCACGTAGCCCGCAATCACGGCTTTGGTCATGGGAGAGGCTCCTCTTTTGCGTATTATATGTCGTATATCATATTACGCGCTGCAAGAGGTTTCCAGACCCATTTTTGGGTTGGTAAATGTTGTCTGAAATCAGAGGCAGGCGGCGCACAGCGGGTGGTTGACCGACATGGCGGTGGGGAGACGCGGTCTTGCCGCTCGTCCATCACCCCAAAACTGCTGCGCTATTCCTGCCGCTGCATGGCCTGCAAACACGGCGGTTTTCACAAATGTGCACTAGGCCGCAGGTGACTGCGCGGATATCTAGACCCCGGCGCGATTCAGGCGCTCCATTGTCCGGGTCAGATGCGCCAGCTCATTCTCTTCCGTCACGCCAAGGCTGTTCCGGAAACCGCGACAGGCGATGATTTTGATCGCGCCCTGGCCGAACGCGGGCGAGAGGATGCGCCGAGGGTGGCGAAGGCGCTGCTGGAAGCAGGCGCTGCGCCGGACGTGGTGCTGGTTTCGGAAGCGCGTCGCACGCGCGAGACATGGGAGCTGGTGCGGCCGCGCTTTCCCAAGGCGGATGTGCGGTTTGTGCGCGACCTCTATCTCGCGCCGGCCGAGTTGCTGATGGCGGAAGCAGGACGCAGCGGCGCCGAACGCGTGATGATCGTGGCGCACAATCCCGGCCTGTACGAACTGGCCAGCCGTTTCGCGCATCGCAACAACACGCTGGAGAGCCGCGTGCGTGCGGGCATGCCGACGGCGTCGGCGGCCCTGTTCGAGCGCAAGAACGACGAGGCCTCCTGGAAGCTGCAGGCTTTTCTGACGCCGAAGGATGGCGCCGGCTGATCGCCTAGGGCGTCGGCGCCGACTCGACGACCGGACGTTCGATGATGAGGTATCTCACCTCGTCGAAATTCCAGTTCAGCACGAGACCGGTGAGATACGCCGCATAGAAGCCGAGGAAGAAGATCGAGGTGACGAAGCCGATCTTGCGGCGCAGAAATATCAGCAGCGTGATCGAGATGGCGGCAAGGCCCATGACCCAGTGGCTGTAGCCATGGAATTCCTGGCTGAGCTGCTGCGGACCAAGCAGCGCCACCGCGCCGCCCGCGCCAAGAATGTTGAAAATGTTGGAGCCGAGGATGTTGCCCATGGCGACATCGGACTGCTTGCGCCAGGAGGCGGCGAGCGCTGCGCCAAGCTCCGGCAGTGACGACCCGACCGCCAGAAGCGTGAGGCCAACGGCCTCTTCGCTGAGTGCGGTTTCCTTGGCGATGGAGATGGCGCCATCGACCAGCAGGCGCGAGCCAAGCGGCAGGCCGACCAGGCCGATCAGGATGAGCGTGGACATTCGCCAGAAGGGGATCTTCTGGAGTTTGACCTCCTCCGGCGTATCTTCCGACACGTCGCGGCGGCCGATGAACCAGCCAACCAGCGCAAACAGCACGAGCGCTGCGATGAAGCCCGCGCCGATCATCGGGTTGAGGCCGTATACAAGCGTGAGGCCGATCCATCCGGCTGTTGCGCACAGCATCACGAAGGCGGTGATGCGCATCCGGTGGGCGGTGGTCGCGATGGGAAAGATGATCGCGGGAATGGCCAGCACCAGCCAGATGTTGGCGATGTTGGAGCCAATGATGTTGCCGAGCGCGAGCCCCGGCTTGTCGTCCATGGCGCTGGTGACCGCGATCAGGAATTCCGGCAGCGACGTGCCGAAGCCGACGATCACGATGCCGACCAGAAGGGGGGAGACGTTGGTCTTGTAGGCCGCAGCGAGGGCGCCGCGCACGAGGCAGTCGCCCGCATACAGCAGGACCGCAAAGCCGAAGATCAGGAAGACGATCGAGCCGGCCAGCATGTCAGCGCTCTCCCCGCGGACGCATTTTGCGCCCGGTCAACCCAGAGATCAGTCGATCCGGCGGTATTCGAGAATGTTCAGAACCGCGAATACAGCCACCACGGTCAGGATCGCCCAAACAGCCGCCACGACGTATCTCCTTGAGTCTGCAAATCAATCGGTTGGTCCGTTGGGTTTCTAGCCCGGTTCAGCCGGGGAGGCTACGTTGCAATCGCCTCACCCCGGCCGGGGCGGCGCTAAAGGGGACGTCTGTGCGCCGAAAAACACTCCGTGACCGCGTTTTCCAGTCAGTCTGGCGGCTGCGGAGGCCCATGACGCTGGGAGTCCGGGGCGTCGTCGTGAACGCCGAGGGGCGCGTGTTGTTGGTGCGGCACACTTATACGCCGGGGTGGCATTTCCCCGGCGGGGGCGTTGAAAAGGCCCAGACCTGCGAGGAAGCCGCTCGCCGGGAATTGCTCGAAGAAGCCGGAATCATTGCGGAAGGACCGCTGGGGCTGGTGGGGATTTATGACAACCGGGCCTCCTTTCCCGGTGACCATGTGGTGGTCTACGACGTGCCCGTTTGGACCCAGGCACAGGCTACCCAGCGTGGGGAGATTGCCGAAGTCGGCTTCTTCGACCCGGCCAGCCCGCCCGTGGGTGTGACAGGCGGAACACAGCGGCGGCTCGACGAACTGTTCGCGGGCGCGGCAATCTCGGATCGCTGGTAACGGCAGGGCGAGCGCCGCACTTTGCCCGCCGGGCGCCATTGATTTGCGGTAATGATCCGTGATGACTGCTGCCGGACGAGGGAGACTCTCATGCGTGCAGCCCGGACTTTTTCCGCCTTGCTGTGTCTGGCGGCCGCCTCATGTGGCGAAGCCGGCGACAAGGCGCCGGCGCTGACGGCGGCGCAGTCGCTTGAGGGCGACCAGAAGCTGATCGCCAGTGCGCAGCAGATGAGCGACGTGATCGGCGGCTGTGCGAAACCGGCAGAGGCCGACGCAACGTCGAAGGTCGTCAGCCTGGAGACCGGCGTGATCGTGATGCTGGCGTGCGGACAGGGTTCGTACTCCTTCACCAACCGCCTGTTCGCCGTGCGCGGCGGCGAGGCGCCGCAACTTCTTACCTTGCCCGACTACGATGTGACCGGCTGGTTCGCGACCGATCAGGTGAGTATGCCCGAACTCGACGCAGGCACCGGCGTGCTGACCACGTTCCGCAAAGGCGCGGGCGATGGCCGGTGTGGATCGGAAGGCCGCTATCAATGGGACGGTATCCATTTCGCGTTGCAGGAATTGCAGTGGCGCGACTGCAAGGACCCGACCGAGGGCGGCCCGCCCTTCCCTGTGATCTGGCCGGTGCAGACGCCCACTGAAGTCGACCCCAACGGCGCAACGCCAGAACCCTGATCTTTCATGTCATGGCTTGATGTCCTGCTTGTCGCGGCGTGCCTTACGGTTGCCGCGTGGCGCATATTTGCGCGCCCCCGATCGCGCGTGGTGTTTGGCGCCGCGGTTGCGGGGCTGGCTGCGCTGGCGGTCGCGCAGTTTGTTGTCGAGGGATTCTACTGGCAGCTCACTACGGGATATCTGCTGATCGCAGTGCTCGCAGGGCTGGCGCTATTCGGCGGCGAACCCTCAACCGGTCTGCTGAAGATTGCGGGCGAGCTTGGACTTGTGGCGCTGGCTTTGATCGCACTGGCGCCGTGGACGCTGTTCTATCCCGTGCCTTATCTCACCAAACCGGACGGGCCTTATGATGTCGGTACGCGCATCTATCGCTGGGTGGATGAGAGCCGCGGCGAAGACGCGACGGATGCGCTGGGCGACAAGCGCAACGTGATTGTGCAGGCGTGGTATCCGGCGGCGATCGACACACGCGGAACCCACTCCGCCTACATCGACGGGCTTGGGCGGTTGCCGGAAAGCGTGTCGCTGTTCCCCGGCTTCATGATGGCGCACTACGACAGGATCAACACGCACGGGCTGAATGATGCGCCGGTGTCGGGCGAGAAGACCTCGTGGCCGGTCGTGCTGTTCACGCCGGGCTATGGCGCGCCGCGCGCGTTCTATACCGGCCTTGCTGCGGGTCTCGCCAGCCGGGGGTATGTCGTTGTGGCCATCGATCATCCTTACGACGGCGCTGTGACCGAACTGGCGAGTGGCACGATTGCGACGACGCGGGAAAAGCATCTCGACAACGATCCGCATATGCAGCGCTTCATGCGTGGGCGGATCGACCTGCGCGTTGAAGACATGCGGTTTGTCATCGACCAGCTGAGCCTCGCCGAAGCGATTGGGGCGGAACTTGGCGGCAAGCTCGACCTCACGCGCATCGCCGCCATCGGGCATTCTCTGGGCGGAGCGTCAGCGGCGATTGCGATGGATGTGGATCACCGCATCATTGCCGCCGCGAACATCGACGGGACGCTGTATGGCGCGATTCCCGGCGAGAAAATGCAGCGGCCTTTCCTGTTGCTGGACAGCGACCATGGCGAGAGCGGGCATTCGGTTGATAATATTGCCAACAACAAGCTGCTGCTGGAGCATTTCGGGCCAGGCGCGTATCGCTACGAGATGGCGCGGGCGAACCATTTCGGCTTCACGGATGCGCCGCTGTTTCTCGCGCCGCCCGGACGGTTTGCGTTGTCGCTGCTTATCGGCGGCGGACGCGGGCCCACAGAAACGCAGCGGGCGACGGTGGATATTCTGGATGCGTTTCTCTCTGCGCCGCTGAAGGGCGAGCCAGCAGATGTCGCAGCAGCGGCAGCCAAATACAAAGGCGTCGCGGGCGAACTAATTTCGCAATGAAATCCAGTGCGCAATGAAAAAGGGCGGCCCTTGCAAGCCGCCCTTTCCAATCTTCGAAGGCCTTAAGCCTACTCCGCCATTTCGGCAGATTTCTTCGGCGAGGGTTTGGGATCCTCGATGAACTTGAACGACAGCTTGTCGGGGTCGTTCTTGTCGATGTCGATCTTCACGCCGCCACCCTTCTGCAGCGAACCGAACAGCAGTTCGTCCGCCATGGGTTTCTTGACGTGTTCCTGGATGAGACGGCCCAGCGGACGCGCGCCAAACGCTTCGTCATAGCCGCGCACGGCTAGCCATTTGCGGGCTTTCGGCGTGAGCGCGATGGTGACATTGCGGTCGGCCAGCTGGGCTTCGAGCTGGAGAATGAACTTGTCCACCACCATCTCGATGATCTCGGACGACAGACCCGCGAACGGAATGGTCGCATCCAGGCGGTTGCGGAATTCCGGCGTGAACAGGCGCTTGATTGCCTCTTCGTCCTCGCCTTCGCGCTTGCCACGACCGAAGCCGATGGATTCCTTCGCCGCGTCAGACGCGCCTGCGTTCGTGGTCATGATGAGGATCACGTTCCTGAAGTCGACCTTCTTGCCGTTGGCGTCGGTCAGCGTGCCGTTGTCCATCACCTGCAGCAGGATGTTGAACAGGTCCGGGTGAGCTTTCTCGATCTCGTCTAGCAGCAGGACGCAGTGCGGATGCTGGTCGACGCCGTCGGTCAGCAGGCCGCCCTGATCGTAGCCGACATAGCCCGGAGGCGCGCCGATGAGACGCGAGACCGTGTGCCGCTCCATGTATTCCGACATGTCGAAGCGCAGCAGCTCAACACCCAGAATGGAGCCAAGCTGCTTGGCGACTTCCGTCTTCCCGACGCCGGTGGGGCCGGAGAACAGGTAGCAGCCGATCGGCTTGTTGGGTTCGCGCAGACCCGCACGCGCCAGTTTGATTGCGGACGCGAGAGCCGCGATCGCCTTGTCCTGACCGAACACGACGCGCTTGAGATCTGTTTCCAGGCTGCGAAGCTGGTCACTGTCGGATTTCGACACCTGGCGCGACGGGATACGCGCCATCTTGGAGATGACGATCTCGATCTCTTTCGGGCCAATCTGCTTGCGGCGCTTACCTTCCGGCACCAGCCACTGGCTCGCGCCTGCTTCGTCGATCACATCGATCGCCTTGTCGGGCAGCTTGCGGTCCGTGATGTAACGCGCCGACAGCTCAACCGCGAGACGGATGGCTTCGTTGGTATATTTGAGCCCGTGGAATTCCTCGAAATAGGGTTTGAGACCCATGACGATCTTCACGGTGTCTTCCAGCGACGGTTCAACCACGTCGATCTTCTGGAAGCGCCGCGCGAGCGCGCGATCCTTCTCGAAGTGCTGGCGGTATTCCTTGTAAGTGGTGGAGCCCATGCAGCGGAGCTGGCCCGACTGGAGCGCGGGCTTCAGCAGGTTGGACGCATCCATCGCGCCGCCGGAGGTTGCGCCGGCGCCGATGACGGTGTGGATCTCGTCGATGAACAGCACGGCTTTGGGCTGCTCTTCGAGCTCCTTCACGACCGCCTTGAGGCGCTCCTCGAAGTCGCCGCGATAGCGGGTGCCGGCCAGCAGCGCGCCCATGTCGAGCGAGTAGATGACGGCGTCGGCGAGAATGCTCGGCGCATCACCATCGACGATCTTCTTGGCCATGCCTTCGGCAATCGCGGTCTTGCCCACGCCGGGGTCGCCCACCAGCAGCGGGTTGTTCTTGCGGCGGCGGCAGAGAACCTGGATCGCGCGCTCGACTTCGGCGTGACGGCCGATCAGCGGATCAGTCTTGCCCTCGCGGGCCTTCTGGTTGAGGTCGACGCAGTAAGCCGTCAGCGCCTCGCCGACCGGCTTGGCCTGTTCGTCTTCCTTGTCGCCGGCGCCTTCGACCGGCTTGGGTTTCGACATGCCCGGCTTCTTGGCGACGCCGTGCGAAATGTAGTTCACCGCGTCGTAGCGCGTCATGTCCTGCTCTTGCAGGAAGTAGGCGGCGTGGCTGTCGCGCTCGGCGAAGATCGACACCAGGACGTTGGCGCCGGTGACTTCGTCCTTCGATGACGACTCCACATGGAGAACGGCGCGCTGGACGACGCGCTGGAAGGCGGCGGTGGGATGCACCTGGCCGCCATCTTCGACCACGAACGAGGCGCAGTCGTTATCGAGATAATTGGTGAGATCGCGGCGCAGCTTGTCGACGTCGAGCTTGCACGCGGTCATGACCTCGGCAGCGTCCTCATCCTCGGTCAGCGCGAGGAGAAGATGCTCGAGCGTGGCGTACTCGTGCTTGCGTTCGCCTGCGAGCTCGAGAGCTCGTTGCAGGGCGCGTTCAAGGCTGGGTGTCAGGGAGGGCATGCTTGGGGCTAATCCTCACGTTCCATAGTGCATTGAAGAGGGTGCTCGGCGCGGCGCGCAAGGTCCATGACCTGCGCCACTTTCGTTTCGGCTACGTCGTAGGGAAAGACCCCGCAAACTCCGACCCCGTAGTTGTGGACGTGGAGCATGATCCGAGTCGCCTCTTCTCTCGACTTGTTGAAGAAGTGCTCCAGCACGAGAACCACGAACTCCATGGGGGTGTAGTCGTCGTTCAGCAGCAGAACCCGGTACATCGACGGCTTCTTGGTCTTCGGCTTCGCGCGGGTGGCGACGCCGGTTTCCCGGGTGGGATCTGCAGGTTTGTTGCGCTTGTCGGCCATCGATCCCTGGATAGTTCTGCGGGAGAGTCCCGCCTTTGCCAGCCCGCAGCATGGTAAACCGGCGGCGGGCCCGCTCCTATTAGATATTGATCCGCGGCCTGTGTGGAAGGGCCTGGGCGGAGTTCGGGCTTAACGATCATGGTTGGGGCTGTTTTACGGGCACCGTGACCCAGCTCCGCAGATGGGGTGCGTCCGGGCCTGCGACAACCTTGCATGGTTCATGCAGGGTTAAACCAGCGACCGGCATGGTCGGCGCTGGCCTCAATACTGCCTGGGTCCTGCGCTAAAGTGCCTAAAGATATGCAGGAAGACCAAAAAGCCGCGGTGTCTGCGATTCTCGCGTGACGTGACTTAAGGATTGGGTAAGTTCGCCGTTGGACCCTCACTCCACCAGTTTGTATGTGCTCCGAAAGAGGATTCCGTCCCGTATGAAGACGTTCTCGTTCGTCTCATCGCTTCGGAAGGCGTCCATTGCGGTCGCCCTGATCGTCGCGGCCGCAGTTCCTGCCTGGGCAGGAAAGTACGCCTCCATCGTTGTCGACATGGATTCCGCCAAGGTTCTCCATGCCCGCAGCGCCGACGAAACCCGTTACCCTGCGTCCCTGACGAAGGTGATGACGCTGTATCTGGTGTTCGACGCGCTGGACGCCGGCACGCTGAAACTGACCGACCGCATCCCCGTCTCGAAGTTCGCCTCCAAGCAGCAGCCGTCCAAGCTGGGCCTGAAGGCCGGCTCGACCATCAAGGTCGAGGACGCCATCCGTGCGCTGGTCACCAAGTCCGCCAACGACGTCGCTGTGGTGCTGGCCGAGAAAGTCGGCGGCTCCGAATCGAAGTTCGCCGCGAAGATGACCGCCAAGGCCAAGCAGCTCGGCATGAAGGACACGACCTTCAAGAACGCCTCGGGCCTGCCCAACAAGGCGCAGGTCACCACCGCCCGCGACATGGCGAAACTGGCCGAGGCCGTCTATTTCGACCACAAGGACCGCTACAAATACTTCTCGACATCGGAATTCGTCTGGAACAAGCGGAAATACACCAACCACAACGAGTTGCTGAAGCAGGTCGCCGGCGTTGACGGCATCAAGACCGGCTACACCAACGCCTCCGGCTACAACCTGATCGCCTCCGCCGAGCGCGACGGCCACCGCGTCATCGCCGTCATGCTGGGCGGCACGACCGGCCGGTCGCGCGACCAGCACGTCGCTGACCTACTAGAAGCGGCCTTCATGGAAGTGAACGGCGTCGCGACGGCTGGCCTGGCTGACCTGCGCGAGCGGATTGCTTTCGGCGAGAAGAACAACTCGTCGGCTGACGACCTGGCCCTCGCCCAGCTTCGCAAGTTCTCGGAGATCGGCGTGGATCTGGCGTCCACGGCCACCGGCGAGATCATCGATGCCGTGAACCCGTCCACCGACGGCAACACCAGCGAAGATGGCGACGAGGGCGAGCCCGTCGCCCAGGGCGACAGCGAGCAGGGCGACGCCGATCCGGCGGCCGCCGCCACAACACAACCGGCCCTCTAAGCCCCGGAACTACTGGGTTTTGCGCCAGCGCAGCGGCTTGCCGCCGTCGCGCACGATGATGCCGCGCGCCTCCAGATCGAGTTGCGCCGCCTTTGTCCACCAGCCGCCGGTCGAGCCCGGGAACTGCGCTTTCGGCAGCGCGGCGCGCATGCCGGCAACCATTTCCGCCTGCGTGAGGCCTGCCCCATCCGATGGCAGCAGGCTCATCAGCGTCTGGCAGGCTGCGAGATACTTGGCGGCGTCCATGCGGTAGGTCTTGCCCGGCTGGAGGACGTTCAGCGCTTCGACGGACCGCGAGCCCTCCTTAGGCTGGGCCAGCGACAGGGCGGCTGACGCCTTTGGCCTGGCGGCGGCTTTTTTGGGTTTGGAAGCGGCTTTTGCTTTCGCAGGCGCCTTTGCGGCCTTCGAAGCGGCAGCCTTGGTTCGGGATGTTGCGAGTGTCTTTGCCATACGCGGATTAAACCGCGCCGCGCCCTGCCCGCCAAGCACCCACAGCAACTGGGCGAAAGACCTAGAAGGTCATTTCCTTGCCTTCGAGGCCGGCCAGTTTCAGCACGATCATGAGATCGCGGATTTCCTGACGCGCAGCCACGTGGCTCATCGTGAAGGTGACGCCGGGACCTGCATCCGTCAGGTCCAGCAGCGACAGGCCCATCGGGAACAGTTCGCGGTAGATCACCCGCTCGGACAGGCCGGGCGCGATGCGGAAACCGATGCGGCGCGAGAGGTTTTCCAGCGCTTCGCCGACGCGCTGCTTGTTGCGGGCGTCGAGCGGCGACATGCGGTTGCGCATGACGATCCAGTCGATCGGCTTGCGGCTGGCCTGCGCCTTCTTCTTGCGGCAGTCCCAGACCAGTTCGGCGTAGAAGCTCGGGCGCGCCACTTCCAGCGTCTGGGGATCGACATCGCCCAGCAGGTCGAAGTCGACGAATGAATCGTTCAACGGCGTGATCAGCGTATCGGCGGCGGAATGAGCGGTGCGTGACAAGAAGGTGTCGCCGCCCGGCGCGTCGATGATGATGAAGTTGGCGCGCTCCGACAGCCGCTTGAGGCTTTCCTCGAAATGCTTGGATTCCTCGGCTTCGGCGGCGTCCAGATCGCGCGCCTGGCTGGGATCGATGCGGACCATTTCCGGCATCGGCAGCGGCGCGCCGGTGTTGCGGATCCAGCGGCTGCGGTTCTCGAGATAGCGCGACAGGCTGCGCTGGCGCACGTCGAGGTCGAGCACGCCGACCTTCATTCCCATGCGCAGCAGCGCGACACATAGGTGCATGGCGACGGTGGATTTACCCGCGCCACCCTTTTCGTTGCCCACGACAATGCAATGCGCCAGAGCCGGTGGGCTGGCGGCATCGCGTTCGGTCGCCCCGGCGGGTGCGGTTGGGCTCATGAAACCCTCAGCCATGATCAGTACGCTCTCATCGGCGGTAACGGCCGGCAGGCGCCTGCGACGGCCGACAGCTCAACACATAGGGCGTTCACGGCAGCTTCACTGGCCAGCGGGCCGACAGATAGCCGCACCGCGCCGCCGGCTTCGCTGAAACGGGGCTGCAGGCCTGTAATGTGTGTGGCGGTGGCGACCCGCTCCCATTTTGCTTCGGCCAGCCCGCGCGAGGCGTAGGAGCCCATCTCGGCCTCGAAGAACAACGATTTGCCGGTGCTCAGCGGCGGAGGCGGGGCGTACAGGTCCGCCAGCTTCTTCGCTGCAGCCAAATCAGCTTCAGTTTCGGCGGGCGCGCCGGCGGCGTTGAGAGCGACCGGGATGAGGAACTGGGATTGTTCCGGCAGCGGCCCCATGATGGCCAGAGCGCTGCGAAGATTACGGATTTCATCGTTCAGCGCGTCAACGCGAAGCGAAAGCGCCTCGACCTGTTCGGCCTCGGTCGGTCCAGCAACCGCGGTTAGTTCAGTCTGACCTCTGGCCGGAGGCTCACCGAGACGGGGCTCGACGCCCAGGCGGGCCTGGTCAGGCAGGCTCATGCGGGCGCAGGCCGTGAGGCCCAGGGCCGTCACGCTGAACACGATAAACCTGAGATAATTCATCAGATACAAAGCCATTCGGCCAAGATCGCGGGGTCGGGTTAAGAGAGCATTGATTGCCGCTGCGGCGGAGCATAGAAGCTCGCCCTTTCCGGATGCTGGGGCGCCCGGTTTTGCGGGCCGGGAGACGCCTTTTGCCGAAACGTCCTGCGATGACAATCGCCCGCACCCGTAAGGAAGCGCGCGAGTGGGCCCGCGCCCAGCACGCGGCCGGAAAGCGCATCGCCTTCACCCCCACCATGGGCGCCCTGCACGACGGCCATGTCAGCCTCGTCCGCCTTGGCATCGAGAAGGCCGACGTCGCCGCCGCCAGCATTTTCGTGAACCCGACGCAGTTTGCGGCCCATGAAGACCTCTCGACCTATCCGCGCGACGAGGACGGCGACCTCAAGAAGCTGGTTGAGGCAGGCTGCAGCTTCGTCTACTGCCCGGCCGTCACCGAAATGTACCCGCCCGGTGATTCGACCCGCGTGCTGGTGAAGGATCTGTCGCACATCCTTGAGGGCGAGGTTCGTCCCCACTTCTTCGAAGGCGTCGCGACCGTCGTCAGCCGGCTGTTCATCCATGTCTCGCCCGACGTCGCCCTGTTCGGCGAGAAGGACTATCAGCAGCTGCTGGTGATCCGCCGCATGACACAGGACCTGGGCCTCGGCGTCGAGATCATCGGGGCGCCGACCATTCGTGAGAGCGACGGCCTCGCCATGTCATCGCGCAACGCCTACCTGACGCCGGACCAGCGGGCGCAGTCCGTCGCTGTCTCGCACGCGATGCGCGCCGTCGCGGCCCGGCTTGAAGCGGGCGATCCGATCCGCGCCGCGACCGACGAAGCGAAGACGAGCCTTATTGCGTCAGGCTTTGCGAGCGTCGATTACGTGGAAGCGCGCCGCGCCGACACGCTGGCGCCATTCGGAGCGGACTGTGCGCCGACAGGCGTCAGCGGCCGCGTCCTGGTGGCTGCACGCCTTGGCAAGACGCGGCTGATCGACAACATGGCGTTCGTGCGGAGATAGCCGCTACCAGACCAGCGCATCCTTCAGCGCCGTTTCGAGATCGGCCGACAGGGCTGCGCCCTTGCCGCCAATATCAGGAGGCGCATCACCCGGCGTGAGATAGCGCCAGCCCTGGAAGGGGCGCTTCTTTCTGGCCTCGGTGCGCACCAGCACGGGATCGAGGTGGATACGGCACATCGCCCTGCCGTCCGCGTCTATCACCTGTTCGAAGCCGATCAGGCGTTGGCGGACAATCGTCATGTGCTTGATGACCCAATAGAGCGATCCGCCGTCCAGCATCTCCGCCGCCCGTTTCGGGGCCATGCGGGTGTCGTGGTACGGATTGACGGGCTCGCCCTTTTTCTTGCGCTGGGCCATGCGCCGGTCCTGCCAGCCTTGCAGATCCTCGACGTTCTCGACGCCGACGCAGAGTTTTATCATGTGAAGCGCCATGGGCGGACGCTAGCCTGACTCCGGCGCCGGGCAAATGCGGCCTTAGCGCAGCTGCGCGGTCGCTCCGGGCGCATAGGGCGCGGCTTTGGAGGCCACTTCCTGCTGGCTGTCGCCGGCGAGGCCGAAGGCGATATCGGTGAGCTCGACCTTCACCGTACGGCTTTCTGAAACGCCCCAGCGGCCGCCGCGGGCCTCCAGTTCGTAGCCGGTGACGAAGCTGACGCCCCAGCGGGCGGAATAGCCGAAGGAATAGGTCTGGCGGTAATCGGTCAGCGTTGTGCCGTCCTCAAGCTTCACCGGCCTGTCGATGGCGTAGTTCACCTTCGCCAGATAGCCCGTGACGTCGTCGAAGCTGAGCCGGCCGATCATGCGGGACGAGATCAGCGCATCCACCGCGCCGTCATTGGCGGAAATCTGGTGCTTGAAGTCGATCGCCCAGCTTTCGCCCGTGCCGCGCGTGACGCGGGCTTCGCCCAGGCTGGTGCGCAGGTCGTCGGCGAACAGGCGGACATCGGCCTGTCCCTCAGCCTTCCAGCCTGCAACGACGGCGTCGAGTTCCTCGTCGCGGCCCTGGCTGAGGGTGACTTTGAACTGCTGGTCGGGAGCAGCGTAGGGATCGTACTCGATCCGACGCATCGCAGTTCCGCTGGTCAGCGTCGCCCGGAAGGTGGCGCGCAGGGCCGGTGGCGGCTCGACCGCATCGAGCGCGCGTTCCAGCGCCTGTTGCGGGGAAAGGAGGGTCACCGCGAATAGCAGAACTGAGGCGGGCATCTATTCGCTATCCGTCCAGTGGCCGAAAATGTGCTCTCGCAGGAAACTTACGGTCGCGACGGAATATGGCCGCATTGCGCCTGCACACATTAATTCTGGCGGTTGACTGCCAGACTGATCCTGCACCGGTCAGGATGAACAAAGCGCCAATGCGCTGCTCAATAAGCTGCGTGACGATTGTGGCGGCGACGAAACGAGTCGCGGACTACCCGCTATTCCGGTTTCGGCTCCATCCGCACCAGCACGGCGCCTTCGGTAGTCTGTGCGCCGATCGCGACCGACACCATGGCAATGACGCCATCACGAGGCGCGACCAGGGTGTGCTCCATCTTCATGGCTTCCATGACGACGAGGGCTGCGCCCTTCTTCACCTCAGCGCCGACAAGCGCTTTCACGTCCAGCACCTTGCCCGGCATCGGGGCGCGGATGTCGTCGCCGGCTTCGAGGCCTTCGAGGGCAAGACCAAGTTCGGGCGGTCGCAGCGCCACGGCGCGGCCGCGCGTGAACAGGACGGGCCCGCCCGGCAGGTCTCGCACCACGCCGACGGCCTCCATGTCCGCAATCACTGCCGCGATGAGAACGCCGCCGGGAACCGCTGTCGCCTCGATGTCGATGTCGAATGCCTCGCCTGCGATGTGGGCGTGGCGAGACCCATCGGCGTTCGTTTCCAGACGCACGGTGCGAATCTCGCCGCCGATTTCGAACACGAAGGTTGCGCGTGCGGCGCCATTGATACGGAAGCCGTCGGCGACACTCCACGGATCCGTACCGTCCTTGGCCGCGAGCGCCTGGATGCCTGCGGCGCCCAGCACCAGCGCATCGGCCAGTTCGGCGTCGTCAATCGCTGTGAGATCTTCGAGATCGTCCTCGACCAGGTTGGTGGTGGCGACGCCATCGCGCGCATCCGGGTGATCCAGCAGGTTGGCCAGCAGCGCGGCGTTGGTCGTGACGGGCCAGACTTCGATGGTGCGCAGCGCGTCGGCCAGCGCATCCATGGCGCCATCGCGCGTGGGGGCGTGGGCGATCACCTTGGCGATCATGCTGTCATAGGTGTCGGGCACGACATCGCCCTGCTCCACCGCGCTGTCGAGGCGCAACTGGGCGCCGGCGTGGGGTTCGTCGGCGAAGATCGAGAGATCGAACACCTGCAGGCGACCAGAGCTGGGCAGGAAGCCGCGCGCGGGATCTTCGGCGCAGAGACGCCCCTCCACAGCATGGCCGCTGATCTCGATATCCGTCTGCGGCGGCAGGCGTTCGCCCGCCGCGATGCGCAGCTGTAACTCGACGAGATCGAAGCCGGTAATCAGTTCGGTCACCGGGTGTTCGACCTGCAGGCGCGTGTTCATTTCCATGAACCAGAAGCCGTCTGGTCGCAGCGCGCCGGAACCATCGACGATGAACTCGACCGTGCCCGCATTGCGATAGCCGACAGCCTTGGCCGCCATGAGCGCAGCGCCCGTCATGGCGGCCCGGACTTCATCGGTCATGCCCGGCGCGGGGGCTTCCTCGATCACCTTCTGGCGGCGGCGCTGCAGCGAACAGTCGCGCTCGAACAGGTGGATGTAGTTGCCGTGATTGTCGCCAAAGACCTGCACTTCGATGTGGCGCGGGCTGGTGACGAATTTCTCGACCAGCACGCGATCATCGCCGAAGCTGGCCTTCGCCTCGCGTTGGGCGCTGGTCAGCATCGCGTCGAAGTCTTCCGGACTATCGACGCGGCGCATGCCGCGACCGCCGCCGCCGGCGACCGCCTTGATCAACACCGGATAGCCGATGCGCTTGGCGGCGGCCTTCAGCGTCTTGGGCGACTGGTCTTCGCCATGATAGCCGGGCGTCACGGGCACGCCGTGCTTTTCCATCAGCGCCTTGGCCGCATCCTTGAGGCCCATGGCCCGGATGGCTTCCGGCGGTGGGCCGATCCATGTGAGCCCTGCCCGGCCGACATTGTCCGCGAAGCCGGCGTTCTCTGACAGGAAGCCATAGCCGGGGTGAATCGCCTCGGCGCCGGCATCCAGCGCGGCTTCGATGATCCGGTCGCCCAGCAGATAGCTTTTGGCGGCGGGCGCCTCGCCGATCCAGATGGCCTCGTCGGCCTCGCGCACGAAGGCGGCGTCCGCATCCGCGTCCGAATAGACCGCGACGGTGCGCAGCCCCATGACCCGCGCCGTCCGCATGACACGGCGGGCGATTTCTCCACGATTGGCGATCAGCAATGATGAAAACATGCGCCGGACGCTAGAGGCCGCAACGAGTCCCGACAAGCCGCTTCGGAGGTGAACTAGACAGTTCCGCCAGCCTTACCCAACGAACCCGAGGCCGACGATGGCCAGCAGGAAGATCACCGAGCTGATTCCCGCAAACAGGATCAGCACTGCGGTGCGCCAGATCGCCGAGAACCAGCCAAGGGCGTATGTGCCTTTCAGGTGGAAGAAGATGTGGACGGGTAGCGCCAGGGTCAGCCAGCCGCCGACATACTCCAGGGCGCCCGGGATCATGCTCACCAGCGACATTGCAATGAACACCAGCGACACAAAGCTGAGCGAATAGAGGATGAAGACCGTGTGGTCGAACAAAGTCACGCCGCGCTTCCAGGCAAACAGCAGCCAGACGAACGGCAGCGAGATCGGCACCAGCAGGAAGGCCAGTTTGTAGGCCGTGTTCTGGACCTTGTAGACGGCCAGCTCCGGGTTTTCGAGCTTGTGCTGGACCTTCTTGTCCAGTGCGGGCCAGCCCGTCTTGACGCTGAGTTCACCCGATGCCGCCTGCTCGCGGATGACATCGTAGATCGTGCGATCATGGGCTTCGCCCTTGGCCGCGCCGGAAACGCCCGCGCCAGATTCCGGCGCACCCGCAGGCGTGTCCGGTTCGCCATCAACATGAGCTACTGCGTTATTTGTGTTTGTGAGATCGCGTTCAACGTTCTTCAGGTCGTCACGAAGCTTGCTCACCCGCTGCCTTGCGGTTTGCACTTTTTCGTCGAACGACGCGCGCGCGTTGCCATCAGTGGGAAGCGTTTGCGACTCAAGCATGGCGACGTTCGCTTCGGCCTCGGCAAGGCTTGCCGTTGTCTGCGCCGCTGTCTTGGTGAGTGAGGTGATACGGTTGTCGACGTTGCCGACGCCGATCTGCGAGCCGCCTGTAAGCGAGAACACGAAGAACATCGTGAAGACGGCGAGCAGGAAGATCGCCAGCGGCGAGATGAAGCGCGCGCGTTTGCCGTGGATGTAATCGAAGGTCAGCGTGCCGGGACGGAACAGCAGGTAGGGAATAGTGTTCCATGCGCGGGTATCGAAGTGCAGGATGCCGTGGAGAAACTCTTCCACCATGTGGCCCAGCGTGCGGTGGATATGGGTTGGCTGGCCGCAGACTGAGCAGTAGTTGCCGGTCATCTCCGCGCCGCAGTTGGCGCAGGGGCCATGCGCATCGCCATCATGGGCGCCGCCCTTGTCGATCACTGCGCTGGCCAGGCCTGCCGTGATTGCGGCGCCGGCGGCTTCCACTTCCGAACTCATTGCGACCCCTTGCCCATGACATCCGGACGAGCTTTATCTGTGTCGCGCGTGTGCAGCGCCGCGACCAGAACGAAGCTGATTATCATCAACAGGTACCAGGAGCCCAGCTTCTCGACCGACACCAGTTTCCAGCCGTCCTGCTGCCCGGGATACACCCACGCGCGCGCAAACGTGCCCATGTTTTCCGCGAACCAGATGAACAACGCGACCAGCAGCAGCCCGACGACCAGCGGCATTGGGCGGTAGTGAAGGTCCGGCCGGAAATGCAGCATGCAGGAGCCGTAAATCAACAACGTCGCCGCAAACAGGGCGAGCCGGATGTCTGGCAGAAAATGGTGTGCGAAGAAATTCACGTAGATCGCTGCGGCCAGCAGGCCCTGCAGCCAGATCGGCGGGAAGCGGTCAAACCTGAACGCGAAAATCCGCCAGGTGCGCGCGATGAAGCTGCCGACTGCCGCGTACATGAAGCCCGAGAACAGCGGCACGCCGGCAATGCGCAGCAAGCTTGGCTCCGGGTAAAGCCATGAGCCGGCCTGCGTCTTGAAGATTTCCATAAGCGTGCCGACGATGTGGAAGGCGGCGATGACGCGCGCCTCCTCCCATGTCTCCAGCCTTGTCGCCAGCATGGCGATCTGGATGGCGACGCCAGCCAGCGTGAGAAAATCATACCGCGCCAGCCACGCATCCTGCGGATAGAACAGGAAAGTGCCGAGCAGCAGCGCCAGCATGAGGCCGCCAAACAGGCAGGCCCACGCTTCCTTCACGCCGAACGAGACGAACTCGAACACGAAGGCGGTGAACGGCCCGCGCACGAACGCGGCGCGCCAGGCTTCGCGCCGCGCGTGGAGCCAGCCTTCCAGCTTCAGGCGGCGCGACATTTCCCCGACCCCTCGGTTGCGTTCAGCCCGCCCAGTCCGGTTTGCGTTTTTCGAGAAAAGCGGCGAGGCCTTCCTTTCCCTGATCACTGGCGCGGCGATGTGCGAGGCGTTTCGCCGTCAGGTGGCTGAGGCTCGAATCCATCTCGCGGCCGAACACATCCTCGACCAGATCCTTCGAGTCGGCGATGGCAGCGGGGGAAGCTGCGAAGACAAGCCCGGCCAGACGTTCAACCGTCGTGTCCATCTCGGTTTCATCGGCGACGACATACTGCACGAGGCCGATCTTCTGCGCGAAGTCGCCGTCAAATGTCTCGCCTGTGACGAACAGGGCGCGGGCCCAGCGCGGGCCGATGGCTTCGACGACATAGGGCGAGATCGTCGCCGGGATGATGCCCATGCGGACTTCGGAGAAAGAAAACTTGGTGTCCTTCATCGCCACCGCAATGTCGCACGCAGCAGCGATGCCAGCGCCGCCGCCCATCGCCGCGCCGTGCACCAGAGCGATGGTGACCTGCGGCAGGCTATGCAGCTTGCGCAGCATTTCGGCCATCGCGTAGGCGTCTTCCTCATTGTCCTTTTCGGTGTAGATCGCGGCCGCCTTCATCCATTCGATATCGGCGCCGGCCGAAAACACCGGCCCCGCGCCGCGGATCAGGACCACCCGCACTTCCGGGTTTTTCGAGAGCGTTTCGAACACGTCGAACAGTTCGGAGATCACCTCGGCGTTGAAGGCGTTGCGCTTCAGCGGCCGGTTCAGCATCACCACAGCGACGCCCGCGCGCGAGACGTCCAGCTCGATATTCTCGTAGGCCATGGCATGCTCCTGATACTGTAGATTGAGGATGTAGCGCGCCGATGGCGAGGCGTCACCTCACCCCGACAACGCCCCGGCCTGCGTCCAGCTCCACCGTAACATCGGCTCGCAGTCCACCTGCCAGCATGGACCGCGTGATCCGCTCGAAATGGGCGATGAAGCGGGCAATCCGGGTGCGGTCGGTGGCGTCCAGCGGGCGGCCCAGCAGCCCCTCCTCCTGCTGTCCGCGCCAGTCGGCGACCACGTCGAAAGACGGCGCTTTCAGGTAAAGGACGGCGTCCAGACGCGCGAAGGATTCCTGATAGCCGCCCGCCAGATTGGCGTTCACCTCGCGCCGCCAGACGGCGTCCTTGTCCTCGTCCGCCTCCAGCGCATTGATCGGCGCGGCGAGATCCGCATCGGCTTGCGGTGTCGCGCCAAGGCACCAGCCATCGACCAGGATCAATGACGGCCTGCCCCGGAAGATCGGGCGCTGAGCCATCGGCATCGGATTATCGGTCACCTTGTCGAAACCCGGCAGCCGGATCATCGACGCCTCGTCGGCGGCCTGCAGCTCGTCCAGCGTCTCGTCGAACTGCATCAGGTTGTGCGTCCCCGGCGGCCCGCGCGTGACGAACAGCGGATGCACCGCTTCGGCGATCAGCTCGCGATAGGCGGCGGGCAGATAGACATCGTCGAGCGAGAATGTCGCGACTGTCGGATCGGCGCCCGCAAACGCCTTCACCAGCGTCGTCTTTCCGGAGCCTTGCGGACCTGCGACACCGACAACGGGAATGCGATCGCCTGCCCGCTTGCGCGCAACTTCGATCAGATCCGTCAGGGCGCGGCCAACCTCCGCCCATGGCCCGAAGACGGGATCTGGACTGGCCATCACATCCTGAACACGCCAAACGCCGGTTCGCGGTCTTCGCTGCGGCCGTGCGGCGCATTCAGCGCGGCGGAGATTGCGAGGCCGAGGACGCGGCGGGTGTCAGACGGCGCAATGATGCCGTCGTCCCACACCCGCGCGGTCGAGAAGTAAGGCGAGCCTTCGCGCTCGTAGAGATCGCGGATCGGCGTCTTGAACGCGGCTTCCTCGCCCGGCGACCAGGTTTCGCCGCGCGCTTCCATGGAATCGCGCTTCACCGTCGCCAGCACGCTGGCCGCCTGCTCGCCGCCCATCACGGAGATGCGGGCGTTGGGCCACATGAACATGAAGCGGGGCGAATAGGCGCGCCCGCACATGCCGTAGTTCCCGGCGCCATAGCTGCCGCCGATCACCACCGTGAACTTGGGTACGCGCGCCGTCGCCACCGCCGTCACCATCTTGGCGCCGTCCTTGGCGATGCCGCCGGTTTCGTATTTCGAGCCGACCATGAAGCCGGTGATGTTCTGCAGGAACACCAGCGGAATGCCGCGCTGGTCGCACAGCTGGATGAAGTGGGCGGCCTTCTGGGCGCTTTCGGAGAACAGGATACCGTTGTTGGCGACGATGCCGATGGGGACGCCGTGCAGGCGGGCAAAGCCGGTGACCAGCGTTTCGCCGAACAGCTTCTTGAACTCGTCGAACTCCGAACCGTCGACGATGCGCGCGATCACTTCCCTAACGTCATAGGGCTCGCGGGCATCCAGCGGGACGACGCCGTCGAGCTCGGCGGGATCGTAAAGCGGTTCGCCCAAAGCCTTAACATCGAGCGCTAGTTTCTTAACTGTATTCAGGTTTCGCACGATATCGCGGACCATCTGGAGCGCATGCGCGTCGTTTGCGGCGTAGTGGTCGGCCACGCCGGACTTGCGGGCGTGAACGTCCGCCCCGCCCAGATCCTCGGCCGAGATGATCTCGCCGGTCGCCGCCTTCACCAGCGGCGGGCCGCCTAGGAAGATGGTGCCCTGCTTGCGGACGATCACCGTCTCGTCCGACATCGCCGGCACATAGGCGCCGCCTGCCGTGCAGGACCCCATGACCGAGGCGATCTGCGGGATGCCCCGCGCGCTCATGTTGGCCTGATTGTAGAAGATGCGGCCGAAATGCTCCCGGTCGGGGAAGACCTCGGACTGGTGCGGCAGGTTGGCCCCGCCGCTGTCGACGAGATAAATGCAGGGCAGCCGGTTCTCGATGGCGATTTCCTGCGCCCTCAGGTGTTTTTTGACCGTGACCGGGAAATAGACGCCGCCCTTCACCGTGGCGTCGTTGCAGACGATCATGCACTCCCGGCCCGACACCCGGCCAATGCCGGTGATGACGCCCGCGCCCGGGGCCTCGTCGCCATACATGCCACCGGCCGCCAACGGCGACAGCTCCAGGAAGGCCGTGCCGGGATCCAGCAGGTGCTCCACTCGCTCCCGGGGCAGCAGCTTGCCCCGCGCCGTATGCCGCGTCCGCGCCGCTTCGGGGCCGCCGAGCGCTGCTTTCGCAGTCGTTTCCCGCAATTGCTGAACAAGCCGCCCCATCGCCGCCGCGTTGCCTTGAAAGCGGTCCGTTGAGGGACTTATCTGAGAATGAAGTCTGGCCATGTAACCGCGCGCAACCTTTGCCGAATCCCCGCATTAGTTGCCCCGGGCGGGCGCACTGGCAAGACGACCAGACCGGGGTATGCATGCCGCCAACACAATTCCTTCAGGGATTAGGTCTAACCTCGGGGTTGGAGTGGGCATCCTCGAGCCGGAGCCTGACATGGCTTTGGAACTGAAAAAAACCGTGACGGTGACCTCGCTGGCACCCAATCTGAACACCGTGCCCTTCCTCAAGGACGCGCCCGCGCGCGCCCTCAAGATGGCGGAGAAGGACACCCGGTATTTCGGGCTGCCCGGCGGCTGGAAGCTGTTCGACGTCGGCGAACCCTCCGAAACCATCTATTTCGTGCTGTCCGGCTCGCTTGGGGCGTTCCGCAAGGGGGCGGACGGCTCGAGCGAGTTGATCGGCCACATCCGGGCCGGGGAGCCGGTCGGCGAGATGTCGATGATCGCCGGCGAACCGCACGAGCACGCCGTCTTCGCCCTGCGAGACACCGAAATCCTCGCCATGTCGCGAACCGGCTTCATGCAGCTGGTGCGCTCCGACCCCGCCATTCTCGAGCGTCTCACGCGCGTCATCATGATCCGCATGCGCCAGTCGCGGAAAAAGACTGGCCGCACGGCCGAGCCGCGCGTGTTCGGCCTCGTGGCGACCTCGCCCACCATCGACCTGAAACTCCGCGCCAAGGCGCTGGCCGCCAGTCTCCAGGCGATGGGGTTGCGCGTCGCTATCGCCTCGGAAGAAGCGGTCAACATGCCGATCAGCTATTTCGACGAGCTGGAAGCGCGCAACGACATCGTGCTGCTCACCGCCACCATCGGCGACACGCCATGGTTCCGCCTGACCCAGCGCCACTCTGATCGCCTCTGGCTGTTTGCACGCAGCGATGCGCGGCCCTCGACGCCGCTGCTGCCTGAAGACTCGTCCCCGGTCCGCCAGTTCCGCCTCGTCGACATCGTGTTGCTGCATCACGGCGCCGATCGCCCCGTGACCCGTCCGGCAGACTGGAAGAACGCTGCGGACGCCGCGCGCGTCTTCCACTGGCAAGGCATGGACGATCTCGACTGCCGCCGCCTTGCCCGCACCATCGCCGGCAAATCCGTGGGTCTTGTCCTCTCCGGCGGCGGCGCGCGCGCCTATGCCCATGTCGGCGCCATCCGCGCCCTGCGCGAAGCCAATTGCCCGATCGACTTTGTCGGGGGCGCCTCGATGGGCGCCATCCTGGGCGCCGGCGTTGCGCTCGGCTGGACGGACGACGAGATCGACCGTCGCATCCGCAAGGCATTCGTCGAAACCAATCCGCTGTCGGATTATCGACTGCCGGTCGTGGCCCTGGTGAAAGGGCACAAGGTGGATGCGCGCCTCAAGGAACACTTCGGCGACGTCATGATCGAGGATACGGCGATCCCGTTCTTCGCCGTCTCGACTAATCTCACGCAGGGCGCGTTCCGCGTCCACACGCAGGGGCTGATGCGCGAAGCGCTGCGCGCCACCATTGCATTGCCGGGCATCCTGCCGCCGATCGTGCTGGAAAATCAGGTGCTGGTCGACGGCGCCGTGCTGAACAACTTCCCGGTCGACGTCATGCGCGACGTTCATCGCGGCCGCATAATCGGCGTCGACGTCGCTGAATCGCCCGAGGGCCTGCTCGCCGACGAATTCATCAACCCGCCGGGCTTCATGGGCTGGACGGCGCGGCATGGCTTCAACTCGCCGCCGCCCATCGCCAACCTGCTGATGCGCGCCGCCACCATCAGCATCAACCCGAACGTTCACCGCGACCTGACCGACATGCTGGTTGTGCCCGAGATGATTGGGATCGAACTGCGCGACTGGAAGGACTATGATCGGGCGGTTGAGGCCGGCTACGAGGCCACCAAAACGGCTCTCGCAGACCTCAAAGGCCCGCTGGCGACAATCATCAAGGGCAATGCGGCTACGGCGGTCTAGACGGCGCTCTAGGAGTCATCTTCGAGACTTTTCGCCGAACCAAACATGATGCGTGTCTCGAATTTCTTCTGCCGCGCTTCAGCGAGCAATCGCTGCGCAGTCTTGGCGTAGCCGCCCCCGTGCAGATCGGTGGTCAGCGGACGCAGGACCATCACCGCCTCATCAAAACGCGCATGCTGCATCAGCCCCTGCGCCAGCATCAGCGCAATCGAATGCACTTGCGGCGCCAATTCGAAAGCGAGCGTCAGCACGTCGAGCTGATGCGCATTCAGATTTTCACCTAGCAGCAGACCGCACTCGACATAGCGGAACAGCGAACCTGCGCGCGCTCCGTCCAGCTTGTCGGCCTTCGCAAAACTGCTCTTGGCGCACTTCACCAGCGCCTCTTCAGGAGCGAGATACCAGCTGCGTAGGTCGCACAGACCGCTCAGATGGTGCGTCTCCGCATTCTCCGCGTCTCTTGTCAGCAAGCCGTCCAGCAGCGTCCGCGCTTTTGGCAGAGCACCGTACCAAATTTCCGCCAGCGCCAGTGCGCGGATGGCGTACGGGTCATCTGGAAACACAGCAGCCTGCGCGCGAATCGTCGCTACCGAGGGCGCGGCGTTCTCGGCAGAAGGGCCACTGCGCAAATGCGCGCACGGCATCACCAGATCATCCGCCGCGCGGCCGAGCCGCTCGACCTTCATCGGCACGTCGGGATCAGCAAGGATGTCGCCGTATCGCGTATAGACCATCGCTTTGCGCTTGTAGGTGCGGAGCTCAACATCAAACTTCTCGCGCGTGACGCCGAATGCGGGCTCGAAGGCGCCAAGCGGGTCGCCGCCCTCGCCGAGCGCCGCGATATAGCGGTCAAACCCCTCGGCCCGCTCTGGCGTGTTGACCAGGAAATGGGTCGCGAGCCATGCCTGCGCGTAGAATTGCGCAGCCGTATCCGGCGACATCTCGTGCGGCCTGCCGGTCAGTTACCGTTGGCGAGCCACGATGCCCGGTTCGGCGTGAACTTTCCAACCGAGGCGCCCTTGGCGCTGAAATCTGCCGTCGAGAGATATTCCGCGAAACCTTCAACATACCATGCTGGAAACGCCGACTGGTTGTTCGCCAGCATGTAGTGATGCGTGTACTCGTGGAACAGGATCAGGCGCGCATCGAACGCACGCTCGGTCGACTCGACGTCGCGCTGCCGCTGACGGCCCTTCGCGGCCGACGTTACGGCGCGTATTTCCTCAATGCCGGCGTCGTAAAAGCCCGCCACGTCGGATCGCATTTGCGGCGCCGACATTTCAAAGTCACGCTCCTTGCCCGCGAAATAAACAGGCAGCTTTGGAGGATTTCCAGAACTTGACGGCACAACGCGTTTCAACAGCGCATGAAACACCTCTAATGCGGCGATCTCTTCGCGCGTATCAGCCTCGTTCACCGA
>Ga0075163_10000492_pt1 | contig 50700 bp, 47 predicted proteins | sample JI1023141ADNA_FD_71478 | JGI IMG/M metagenome (GOLD analysis project Ga0075163, IMG submission 71478) | Wastewater effluent complex algal communities from Wisconsin, to seasonally profile nutrient transformation and Carbon sequestration -... | ecosystem: Engineered > WWTP > Effluent > Algae...
ACCCAAATGACTTTCGCCCTGCTATTTTCAAATGAAAAACTTCCAGTTTTGCATTCTACTCCACTGATGACAATTCCCGCGGGTACATCCATCTGATACTTCGAAAAATTTGATACAGCGCCCTTGTTAATTCTCACATCAAATTTGATTTCGGCATCAGGCACTAGCGTTCCTGGAATTGTTGAATGAATAGTAACTTGCGCATTTAATAAAAAACCAAAAATGAAGGTGCCAAGCGCAGTAAGAAGATATTTCATGCCAAAAGAGTTTCACAAATATATCAATATATTATATGTAAAAAAGGGCTGCTCGCTGGAGACAGCCCTTTAAAGACGACATTTTTTTAGGTTATTTGTAAACCTTTTGAAAGTCTATTGGGTAAGAAATTCCTTTGATCATGATAACTCCCGAGTTATCGCAGGAAGGGAACGAACCGTCTTCCGATCCGTAATAAATAACGCGTGGGTATAAATTAGCCGTTGTGAAATCCGCGATTCCATCAATCAATGGATGGTGCTGCTGGTAGGGTGATCGTGGTGTTTCTGTTCCTGTAAAACTCTTCACATTCTCTGGCGAGCATTGAAAATCGCGTACAAGTGGTTTTGAGTCCCTGATCACATATTTAAAAGGCACGCTGCCAGAGGTTTCTCCAAAAATTGTCCCCTTGTATTCGACCACCGCCAGTTTCCAATTGATTGCATTAAACCGTGATGGAAAAACACCTGTGGAAGCTGCATTTTTAAGAGTTTTAATAATGGTCGCATTGCAATGCATGTTTTTTGAGGGATCGGTGGGATGCTTGAATTCAAAATCACCATTTAGCGTCCAACTCAAATTAGCCGTTTTTGGATCGTAATCAAACTTGTTTACGTTATTCGTAATGGTAAAATCGTTTAATAAACGTACGCTCCACCCATCTATTTTATAATTAAACAACAACACCTTCCCTTTAAATTCAAAATCACGGTAATAATTTGCATTTGGATTTGAAGGCTTATAATTCATCGCAATTGTACCACTACGTGTATGGCCATCCCGGCAAGCAACCTCATTAAAGGACATACTTATGTATTTAAGTACCGAATCTCTTGACGGAGTTAAGATGTTTGGACTCAAAGACTCGGGCGTTTCCCAAAAGAAATTCGTTTCATCTGCCAGGTCATCTTCCCCGGAATGACTACATACCATGTCAATATCGGAAATTACTTGCAAGGCCCAGGAGACATCCACTGAACTTTGAAACTCTTTGTCGGGCTCAGGAGCCATAACACTGCGTTTTTCACAAGCTACCAATAAAAAAGAAACCGGCGCCAGAATCAAAACTACTGCAAGACTTTTTGTTGTTTTCATAATTTATGTTTTTAGATACCAGTATTAAAAACAACAATTGTGCCACAATGCTAATATTTGTTAACCGCTTTCCGCAAACAAAAAAGGCCACTCTTTCGAGTGGCCTTAGTAATTAAAGTTTTGATTATTATTTATACACTTTTTTAAAATCGATTGGATATGAAATTCCCTTAATCATAACCGCTCCGGTATTATCACACGAAGGTGGTTGCGAAGGATCTTCCGGTCCATAATAAATAACACGCGGGTATTTCGTTGATGTTGTAAACGAGGCGGCACCTCCGGTAAATGGCGTATACAATTCAATCCTTGGAGTTACAGAATTAGTTCCAACAACGGTTCCATAAACCTTGTCAGGCGAACATACGAAATCTCTCAACAATGGCCTTGCCTCATCAATTGCAAATTTAAACGGAACATTTCTTGATGTTTCGCCATACATGGTTCCTTTGTATTCGACAGTGGCGATCGACCAATTGATGGCAGCCTGTTTACTCGGTGGGAAAACCAATTTGTTACTTGTGTTGGTTAATGTTTTAGTTAAGGCAGCATAACAATGCATGTCTTTTGATGAATCAGTAGGGTGTTTCAAGTAAAAATCACCGGTTATGCTCCAATTCAGATTAGTAGTAGTTGGGCTGTAGTTGACTGGTGCAACCAAATTTCTGATTATCAGATCACCTTTCGCGCTTATTTTCCAATCATCAACTTTATAATTAATAAGCAACACTTTACCAGCAAAAGCAAAATCACGGTAATATTTTGCATTAGGGTTTGCATTTTTAAAACTCATTGCAATTGTTCCGTCACGTTTGTGACCGTCGCGACACACCGCATTATTAAACGATACAGAAATCATTTCAAGAACCGTATCCCTTGACACGGTAACAACACTCGGTGTTACAGAAGTAGGTACATGCCTGAAAAATCTGGAAAAATCCACATCATTTTCCCCAGAATAACTGCAAACCATGTCAACATCGGTGATGACCTGCAAAGCATAAGAAATATCTACGGAACTCTGGAACTCCATGTCGGGTTCAATCTCAGTGTCTTTTTCTTTTTTGCAGCCAAACATAAAAATAGCTGACGCTGCCAAGATTGAAAAACCCAAAGTAATTTTTTTCATTTTCATAACTGATTTTGAGATAATTTTGTTGCAATTTAGTGAAAATAATTTATCCAACAAAAAAATGTTAAAAGATGCTCGTTTTTCCAAACTGTAAAATAAACCTTGGACTTCATGTTCTCAATAAAAGACAGGATGGATACCACTCGATTGAAACTGTATTTTATCCTGTAAACTGGTGCGACGCCCTTGAGGTAATAGAAAACAAAAAAAATAAAACACCCTTCACCTGGTCTCAAACCGGTATCGAAATACCTGGTGAAATCGAAAATAATTTGATTTATAAAGCCTGGAAATTGATTACGGAACACAAAAAAATCCCACCAATTGCCGTGCACTTACACAAAACAATACCCATGGGTGCCGGTTTAGGTGGCGGTAGTTCGGACGCTGCTCATTTCATTGAATTATTAGATAAAAAATATACACTGCAACTGGATTACTCATTAAAATTGCATATTGCGTCACAATTGGGAAGCGATTGCGCTTTTTTTCTAAGAAACAATCCTGTTTTCGCGGAAGAAAAAGGAGATCAATTTTCTACCATACAGCTAGATTTGTCGCAGTACTACATACTAGTGGTTTATCCAAACATTCACAGTAACACAAAAGAGGCTTATGATGGGTTGATACCTAAAATACCGAAACACCCTCTTAAACAAATTATTACTACTCAACCGCTAGCCAACTGGAAAAACACACTATCAAATGATTTTGAAGTGTCAATTTTTAAAAATTATCCGAAAATAAACCTGTTAAAAGAGCACATGTACGCCAGCGGTGCTATTTACTCGAGTTTAAGCGGCAGTGGAAGCTCGGTATTTGGTATTTTTAAAGAACAACCGGTAATTTCTTTTCCAAAAGACTACTCTTTTTATTTACAAAAACCTGAGATAAAAATTTTGTAGGTTTTAAAAAATACATTTTCTTTGCGGTGCGTAAAATGCAAAAGCACCCTCAAATAAAAACCAAGTTTAAGTGGCATCTGCCACTTTAATTCATACTGAAGGGCTACGGTCCCTCCACATTTTTTCTTTCACGCATTTTACTCATTTAAAAATTACCAAAAATATGTTTCATGTATTAAAATTTGGCGGGACAAGTGTAGGATCCTCCCAAAGAATAAAAGACCTGGTTAAACTCACGGTAGACGGCCAGCCAAAAATAATCGTGTTAAGCGCCATGAGCGGCACAACTAATGCGTTAATAGACATTTGCAATGCCCTTTATAGAAAAGATAGCAAAAGTGCGAAAGATCTTATCAACGATTTGAAACAAAAATATGAAAGTGAAATTTTAGCGCTTTATGCCGACTCCAAAAGCTATGCCAAAGCAAAACAATTAATTGAGAACCATTTTAACTACGTAACAGCCTTTACGCTGGATATGTTTACGGCCAACGAAGAAAAAGCAATACTGGCTCAGGGAGAACTACTGAGCACAGCCATGTTTCACTATTACCTTGAAGAAATTGGGATTGAATCAGTTCTTTTACCCGCCCTCAATTTTATGAGAATCGACGCGGACGATGAACCGGATATGCAGTATATCAAAAAGTACATTTCGCTGGAAATTCAAAAATACCCAGGTCAAAAATTTTTCATAACGCAAGGTTTTATATGCAGAAATGCCTTTGGGGAGATTGACAATTTGAAGCGCGGAGGAAGCGATTATTCTGCGTCCATTATTGGCGCGGCCATTAAAAGTCCGGAAATACAGATCTGGACTGATATTGATGGGATGCATAATAACGATCCACGTGTAGTAGAAAAAACGCGGCCTATTAACGAACTAAGTTTTGAGGAGGCCGCCGAACTTGCCTATTTTGGGGCAAAAATACTTCACCCTACCTGTATATTACCGGCACAAAAAGCCAACATTCCAGTACGGTTAAAAAACACCATGCAGCCATCCGCAAATGGCACACTCATTGCAAACCTTGAAACGCATGAAGGAATTAAAGCCATTGCCGCTAAAGATGAAATTACAGCAATAACAATAAAAAGTGGTCGCATGTTGCTGGCGTATGGATTCCTGCGGGCAGTATTCGAAATCTTCGAACGTTATAAAACGCCAATCGATATGATTTGTACGAGTGAAGTAGCTGTATCACTGACGATAGATAATAACAAACATCTTAAAGAAATCACAAAGGAACTTAATGAAATTGCGCAAGTAGAAATTGATGAAAACCAGACCATCATATGTATTGTGGGACAATTGCCAAAAGACAAGGCTGGCTACGCGCATAAAGTACTTGATTCCCTCAAAAACATACCGTTGAGGATGGTTTCGTATGGGGGAAGTCCTCATAATATTTCTGTACTTGTAAATGGGAATTTGAAGAAAGAAGCTCTTCAGGCACTTCACAATGGATTGTTTCATTATTAAATCACAAGTTATGTTCAATCAAAAACATCTATCCTATTTCGGGAGTATTGAAACCCCCTTTTATTATTACGACACCCAAATACTAAACCAAACACTCGCCGCTTTAAAAAAAGCCGCACCAGCCCAATACCATATTCACTATGCCTTAAAAGCCAATGCTCACCCTACCCTATTAGGAATTATACGAGATGCCGGACTTGGAGCCGACTGCGTAAGTGGCAATGAAGTAAAACGTGCTATAGAGTGCGGTTTTAACGGCGGCCAAATTGTTTTTGCAGGTGTAGGAAAAAGTGATAAAGAAATAAACTATTCCTTAGATCATTCCATTTTTTGTTTTAATGCCGAGAGTGTACACGAGCTACAAGTAATAAACCAACTTGCAAAAACAAAAAACAAGAAAGCGAACATTGCTTTGCGTATCAATCCTAATGTGGACGCGTACACGCACAAATATATCACAACCGGCCTCGAAGAAAATAAATTTGGCATAAACCCTTACGAATTTGACCAGGTGCTGACGGAACTAAAAAAATTAGAACATATAGACTTTAAAGGTTTACATTTTCATATTGGTTCACAAATACAAGACCTTAACGCCTTTAAAAATCTTTGCGTGCGGGTAAATGACATTAATCACTGGTTTATTCAAAATGGATTCCTTGCGCAACATATTAATCTGGGAGGTGGATTGGGAATTAATTATAAAGAACCCGATACGGAAGCAGTTGTTGATTTTGAAAGTTATTTTTCCGTCTTTAAACAACTTCTGTCTATACATCCCGAACAGCAGGTTCATTTTGAACTGGGCAGGTCGATCATTGCCCACTGCGGAAGTCTAGTTTCACGTGTTCTTTATATAAAAAAAGGAATTAACACAAATTTTGCGATTCTGGATGCAGGGATGACTGAGCTAATAAGACCTGCCTTGTATCAGGCTTACCACAAAATTGAAAATATATCCAAAATAGGGTTCCCCCTTTCGGAAAAATACGATGTAGTGGGTCCTGTTTGCGAAAGCAGTGATTGTTTTGGCAAAGCAGTTGAATTTCCCGAAACCATGCGTGGCGACCTGATTGCCATTAGAAGCGCAGGCGCTTATGGTGCAGTGATGAGTATGGGCTATAACCTGCGTGATCAGGCAACTTCCATTTTTGACACTCACCTTAACATCTAATTTAACTCGACGTTATCAAGCTTCCAGGTAGTCGTATTCATGAATTTGAGTGACGGAAATTTTTAACCGCCCCGCTTTGTTTACTTCTTGTTTGAGAGGCTTAAATTTCGCTCTTTCAATTGTATCGTCAGCTTTATAAGAATTGCGTGAATACACGTTTTGCGAATAAGTGTCGTTGATGGCCTTAATGAGCACAATTACCTCTGCATCACGTTCTTCAAGGTCCTTCACTGTGAGACCCGCTAGAGGGCTACTTTCGTCTATGGCGTGGACTATGGTCCAACTGAGCGGCATGAAGTTAACCCTGTTCAGCTCAAGCCTGAGATTAGTAAATTCACGTTTTTGCGTTTCAGGGTTGGTAATGGCAAAACTAATATTGGCCTCGCATTCAATTAGTTCGTATTGTTTTTTGTTAACAATCCGGAACATCAGCGCTGTACCCTCTTTGTAAGGGGAAATCAATAAATTTTTGCTATACAAAATATGGGCGTTAGGTTTAGAAAAACGACCATACAATACGCCCGTTGCTAATGCAAAGCTTAATAAACCCAACAACGATTCCACTGCGGCGGCGACACTCGCGGCATTGCCTATCGGATAAATATGCCCATAGCCTAACGTAGTAATGGTTTGAGCACTAAAAAAAAACAGTCCCATGAATTGCTGAAAACCCGAATCTACATCAGAATCCAAACCTCCAAAATGATTGGCGCCTATTAGATAATAAATTGCTCCAAAAAACAGGTTAATGATCAGGTAACTGATAATAATCACACCTATTAATTTAAACAAGCTGGTAGAAATTAACCAATTGTAAATGTCCAGATTATTGATTCCTCCCAAACCCGTGCGCTTAACATTTACACTCCCATCGCGGTTCAAAAACCGGACTGGATTTCTGTACACTTTTGAACCAAAACCCATTTCAACCTGAGCATTTTGTTTATTTTTAAAAATTTCCATATTTCTAAATTTAGTAAGTAATTTTGCGGTTATGAACTTCAAATTTAATTATTATTGGCTTCTTGCCATTGTACCAGTTATTTTTATAATATGGTTTTTTGTTTCGAAAAATGAAAACAGACCCGTTCGTTATCTGGCTTATTTTGGGCCAAAAAACGCACTAAAAATAAATGATACCGATTATCATTCGGTGCCGGATTTTGATTTTGTCGATCAATACAACGAACGTGTAACTCAAAAAACAATAGAAGGTAAGATTTACGTGGCAGAATACTTTTTTACAACCTGCCAAAGCATATGCCCTATCATGAACAGAAACTTAGAACAAATTAATAAAGAATTTAAGAACGAACCGGATTTTTTAATTTTATCACATACCGTAGATCCTGAAACTGATAGTGTTCCTGTCTTACTGGATTACGCCAAACGTCACGGCGTTGCAGATAAAAAATGGCTGTTTGTGACCGGGGAAAAAGCAAATCTTTATGAATTGGCACGTAAGGGGTATTTATTAAACGCTGATCAGGGCAATGGTGGTGAGGAAGATTTTATTCATACACAGAATTTTGCACTTATTGATAAAGAGCGCCACATACGGGGATTTTATGATGGCACTGACAGCGCAGAAATCAGTCGTTTAAACACAGAAATTAAATTACTAATAGATGAATACCGCTATAAAAAAACTGGTAACTAGTTTCCTTCTTTTTGGTCTTCACGCAAGCGCTCAAACTGTAACTGGCCTGTATAAAATCGACGATCTACTCCTGCGCATCAAACACCCTGACACGACCTATGTTGTAAATTTTTGGGCTACCTGGTGTAAGCCGTGCATTCAGGAGTTACCTGCATTTGACAGCCTCGATGTACTTTCGAAAGGATCGGCTACCAAAGTTATTCTGGTGAGTCTCGATTTTAAAGAAGATACAAAAAAAACAAGTGATTTTCTGAAAAGGAGATCAATAACTGCGGAATGTGTTTTGCTGGATGAAGTAAATGGCAATGATTTCATAAACAAAATTGACCCAAAATGGAGTGGCGCAATACCTGCAACTTTATTTAAAAAAAGTAGCACACAAATCTTTCTTGAAAAGAAACTCAATCTTGCCGAACTTAAAAAAAGTATTGAAGAAATTGGACCCTAAACAAATTTTAAACTTCCAACATGGTCAAAGCGCTTTGCTTCGAATCAGCCACTTTAAAAAGCGTGTGAAGTTTTGTGATTAAGATCAATTCGTTTATTTTCTTGTTCATATTAAACAAAACCGCTTCGCCACCAGCGACCCGGGCCTTAGTAAGTAATTGAATAAGGGTATTTAACCCGCTGCTATTCATGTAAATAAGTTTCTCGAGGTCTATGGCCCATTTGTTACAGCCTTCGTTGGTCAACGCCCCGGCCTGTTCAATAAGCTGAAGCGCTTGTCCCTTTTCAATCAGGTTGCCTTCAAGGCTAATAACAGCGTAATTGTTTTGCTTCGAAATTGTAAAATCAAACACCATATTTTTTTATTTTTTAAAATGTTGGCAAGTACCCGTTTTACTGAGGTTCCGGCACTTCGCGAAAAAATTAAGCGAATGGTTCATTATATTAAAATTCAACATATCTTCAGTACTCCTTTGGATTTGCATAATCCTCGGATCGCAAAATTCAAATACTTTTTCGCAATCAGTACATATCAAATGGTCATGCTGTTTGTATTTGTAAGCTTTTTCAAACTGGGCCATGTTTTTACCAAACTGGTGCTTAATGACCAACCCAGCCGATAAAAGAATTTCTATATTGTTATATAACGTGGCCCTACTCACCCGGTATTTTTTATTCTTCATCATCAGGTACAACTGTTCAATATCAAAATGGCCGTCATGGGAATAAATTTCATTCAGAATGGCAAAACGTTCAGACGTTTTGCGATGTTTATTAGTTTCCAAATACTCGGTCAAAATTTTATTTACAGCATCTTTGGTTTCCTGGCTCATAAACTAAGTTTCTAAATTAGGTATTATTTAATTTTTCCACAAATAAACGCTGTTATTTAATTGTAATAGCAAATTGTTACTTTTACGAATTATGCAACATGGCATTTGTTTACTAAGCGTGGTCCCTTGTAGGAAAGAACCCGCAAGCACCAGCGAAATGGTTACCCAACTCTTGTTTGGCGAGCATTACACCGTTATCGAACAAGCTGAAGACTGGATAGGAATTAAACATGCTTATGACAAGTATGATTGCTGGATCAGCAGGAAACAACATACGCCTATAACTGAACACACCTTTAATACCCTCCAAAAACAAAGTACTTTTTATTCAAGTGAATTAGTGCAGATAATACACAACAGGCGCAATTTTACTTCATTTCCAATTACTTTGGGAGCCACCCTGCCCTATTTAAATAATTCCACATTAAATTTCGAGTCCCACGAATTTGGTTTCGACGGCCAATTTTCAGAAAAGGGTGTAAAAAAAAACGCCGAAGAAATCATTTCAACCGGTTTACTTTTTTTAAACGCCCCTTACTTGTGGGGCGGTAAAAGTCCATTTGGAATTGATTGCAGTGGATTTACCCAAATAACCTATAAATTAAATGGTTATTACCTTCCTCGCGATGCCTGTCAGCAAGTGGAACTTGGCCGCCCGCTAAGTTTTGTGGAAGAAGCGGAGGCAGGAGACCTGGCTTTTTTTGATAACGAGGATGGAACAATTGTACACGTAGGTATTTTATTGAACAATCAACAAATATTGCACGCAAGCGGTTGCGTACGTATCGATAATTTTGACCATTACGGCATCTTTCATACAGACACTAAAAAATACTCGCACACACTAAGGGTTATCAAACGTATTATTTAAATGTTACGGTTAATCAGCGCTTTTTAACAGCATAACCTTTTTCCTGCAATATCACTATTCCATCATCCACCAGCTCATTAAAAGCCCTTATCCAGGTCTCATTATTGTTTGTTTGCATTCGCCCATGTAGCGCCTCCATTGTTAAGGGACCTGTTTTTAAAAATCCAAGGATCTTATTTTTGATCTGTTCGTAATCCCTGGGTCGTTTCGCAATACATGCATCGCAGTGACCACAATCACTAAAATTAAACTCATTAAAGTACATGAGTAGTTGCACCTGACGGCAAATTTTATCGTTATCCGTATAATTAATAACTGATTGCAAGCGTTCCTTATATTGTGCTTTTAGTTTGTGGTAATTTTCAGGATTAAATTCCAGGTACTTTGTGTTAATTCTGTCTTGTAGAAAATTTAACTTTGGCAGCGACGATTGTGGCACGAATGAAATGATCTGCTGCTGATCCAGATAGTGCAACTGCTCAATAACTGAGGAAATGGGAGTTTTTGTCCGATAGGCTAGATCTTTCTCGTTGATAAAGACGTAGTTTTCAAACAAACCGCCATAACTGCGTAGCATGGTTTTAATTAATGCTTCATATTTCGGAAATCTAACCTGAAATTGGTAAATATCCTCCTTGTTAGCCAGGAATAATACTTTTGAGGGCTCAAAGCCTCCATCCAAAAAAGACAGATAATTCTCTTTTTCAAGAAATTTAATGCTGTTATAGACCAATACGGCCAATAGGTTATAACTTTTACAAATTCGGTCAATATCAAATTCTACGCTTAAACCTTGTCCTGCGCCCACAGCGATCTGGTAGTAGTTACAAACCGCCTGATAGGTCTGGCGGATATAATCCAGTTCAGGAAAGGCATAGTCAAAATTGTCGAGCAGCCGTTGTTGATCGGAAGCGGTATAAAAAACAGTAGCATATGCAATTTTCCCATCCCGACCGCCGCGTCCCGCTTCCTGGAAATAAGCTTCCAGGCTTTCGGGGAGATCCATGTGCACCACGAAACGAACATCCGGCTTGTCAATGCCCATTCCAAACGCATTAGTAGCGCAAATAACCTGCACTTTATTCTCGATCCATTGTTGTTGAATTCCTTGACGGTCATCATACTTTAATCCCGCATGATAAGCCAGCGCAGATATTTTATTTTTTTTCAAAAATCCAGCGAGATCTTCGGTTTTTTTTCTGTTTCGCACATATACAATACCTGAACCACCAATATTTGCTATCAATTTTAATAACCGTGATGGCTTATTTTCTTCTTTTTGCACAACATAGCGGAGGTTGGTTCGCACAAAAGATTGCCGAAACACCTGTTGATTTTTAAACTCCAATTGAAGTTGAATATCTTCCACCACTGCCTTAGTAGCGCTGGCAGTAAGCGCAATCACCGGTACGTCGTTAAAATAACTACGCACTTCAGATATTTTCAGATAACTGGGCCTGAAATCATACCCCCATTGTGAAATACAATGGGCCTCATCAACGGCAATGAGCGTAATGGGAAGATACGATAGCTTTTCCCGGAAAACCTCATTTTGAAGGCGTTCGGGAGATATATATATAAATTGCACATGACCGAGCGCGGCGTTATTTAGGGCGACATCTATTTCCTTAAAATTCATCGCCGCGCTAATGGCAACAGCCGAAATACCGCGTTTTTTGAGATTTTGCACCTGATCGTTCATCAATGCTATCAATGGAGAAATAACCAGAGTGGTTCCTCCAAAAACGAGCCCTGGCACCTGAAAACATATCGATTTACCGCCACCGGTAGGCAAAAGCGCCAGGGTGTCCCTTTTTAAAAGTGCAGAAAGGATAATATCCTCCTGAAGCGGCCGAAAACTATCGTAGCCCCAGTACTTTTTTAAAACTTGATGAATATCTTGTTTTATATTTGCGCTCAATATTTTACTAAATTAATTTATTTATTTCAAGGTGGTAGTAATTTATTTCAGACAGGTTTTAATTTTATGCAAGCGATTATTACTCTGCTATTTTATTTATTTTATCTGCCGTTTGGTTTTTTTCCTGGCCAATAAAAGTTCGTTTCAGGATACCGGTTTTGGCGGCTTTGTAACTAATTGCTTTTACGGCTTGCGCTTTGACAGCTTCAGTATCGTTGTATCAAACAGTCTCTTCATTTTACTCTCCATTCTTCCCATCAACCAGTTTATAAAAAAATGGTACCAAATTCTTTTGTTTTGGATTTTCACCACCACCAATACAGTATTTATTGCCGCAAATTGTATAGACATTGCTTATTTCCCGTTTATAAAAAAAAGATCCAGCGCCGATCTATTTGAGCAAATGGCAGGACAATCAGACCTTGCAAAGCTAGCTCCACAGTTTTTGGTAGACTTTTGGTGGGTAGTTGTCTGTTTTTTTGTTTTTATATGGTTCATGGTGCGCATCTATAAATCTATTAACTCCGCTTTACCAGCCAGGTACACGGGTTCAAAACCCTGGCAATGGATTTCCATCGTTTTTACGTTCCTTTTTTTAGGAGGCTTAAGTGTTTTGGCTGTGAGGGGTGGGCTGCAGAGGGTGCCTATTGACATTGTAAACGCGGGGTCAGTTACTGATCCTCAAGAAGTTCCAATTGTGTTAAACACACCTTTTACACTCATCAAATCCCTGAATCAAAAGGTTTTGGAGGAGTATCACTTTTACACTGAACCCGAGTTAAAAAAGAAGTACAACCCGATCCACCATTTTAACAACTCTGGTCTGCAGAAACAAAACGTAGTGGTACTGGTACTTGAAAGTTTTTCGAAAGAATACACCAAACTTAGCCGACGCAAGAGTATTACGCCCTTTCTAGACAGCCTTATGGATTATTCATTGGTGTTTTCAAACGCTTTCTCTAATGGTTCTAAATCCATTGAAGGGATTCCTGCTATCCTTTCGAGTTTGCCTTCCCTAATGGAAAACCCGTTTATTAATTCTGTTTACGCAAATAATCTTCAAACATCATTTGCCAGCATTTTAAAAAAGGAAGGTTACAAAACAGCATTTTTTCACGGAGGAATTAATGGCACCATGAACTTTGATGACTGGGCACCATCTGCTGGTTACGATGACTATTACGGTAAAAATGAATACAAAAACGACGAAGATTTCGACAATTTCTGGGGCATTTGGGACGAACCATTCTTAAAATATTCCGTAAGAAAAATGAGTGAAATGGAACAGCCTTTTCATACTGCTATTTTTACGCTAAGTTCGCATCACCCCTATTTTGTACCCGACCGGTATAAGCACAAATTCCCCAAAGGACCGCTTGAGAACAGTCAATCCATCCGCTACGCCGATTACGCCTTGCAGCAGTTTTTTAATTCTGCAAAAAAAACACCTTGGTACACAAATACCCTGTTTATATTAACCGCCGATCACGCGAGTATTTCGGAGGACAAATTCTTTAGCAATCTTGTAGGGAACCTTACCATCCCGGTTTTATTTTATCAACCAAATAACTCCCTGAAAGGTTATTGCTCCGATCCGTTTTCGCAAATTGATATCCTGCCAAGTGCATTGGATGTGCTTGGATACAATAAGCCTTTTTTCGCTTTTGGCAGGTCATTTCGCAGTTCTGAAAACCCCACTACATTTTATTACGGCGGTGGCAATCATCTGTCTTACGGAGACTCATTGGTGTATTTCTTTAACGAAAATAACCCCACAATGGCTTACAATTATTTGAGAGACAGCACATTGAGTAATAACCTACTAAGCCATTATCCGCGACTCGATTCAACGTCAATAGGAAATTTCAGGGCCTTTATTCAAACATATAACCAAACACTGATCAACAATAGCGGGAGTGTAAAATAATAGTGCTGTTGAATAATAATAACTCAGTATATTCGTTATCCTAATAATTTTCTGAAACCTGCTAAACAACATATCTTATTTATCTTACTGTGTATTTCTACGGTTTTAAAATCACAAACTGCTATTATTACCGGTGTTGTTAAGGGAACGGATAATGATCCCATTGAGGGCATAACCATTGGCATTAAAGAGAACTCAGCCCAAAACACCCTATCGGATGAAAATGGAACCTACTCCTTAACAGTTGATGCAGGAAAAAAAATAACACTGGTATTTGTAAGCACCAATTACAACGTTTTATTCCAAACTTTTACCCCAACTACTGGAGACATAATTAGATTTTCGCCCATACTCAAATTTAAGAACGGTTTAGAAGAAGTTGTTGTTACGGATTTCAAAACCCGGAGTGAAGAATCCATTCGCATTGACCCGACTGTTTTTTCGAAAATCCCCTCCCCTACTGGCAATATTGAAGACATTATAAAAACTCAAATGGGTGTGAGTAGTAATAACGAATTAAGTAGTGGTTACAGTGTGCGTGGTGGAAATTTTGATGAAAATCTGGTATACGTAAATGACATAGAAGTATATCGGCCATTCCTCGTTCGCAGTGGTCAGCAGGAAGGATTAAGTTTCGCCAATCCAAACATGGTACAAAACATTAATTTTTCAGCCGGCGGTTTTGAAGCAAAATATGGAGACAAATTAAGCAGCGTTCTGGATATTACCTACCGCAAGCCAACAAAATTTGCCGGTAATGCGTCTGCCAGTTTTTTAGGAGGTAATCTTCAGTTGGAGGGCATAAGTAAGAACCGTTTAGTTGCGTGGAATATAGGAGGACGTTACCGCACCAATTCCTACCTGCTTAAAAACCTGGATACAAAAGGAGAATACAGACCAAGTGCTTTAGATGTGCAGAGCTTTTTAACTTTTGATATCAATCCCAGATTCAAAATGGAATTTCTTGGTAACATCTCCAATAACCGCTATTTAGTTATCCCTGCAAGCAGGCAAACAACTTTTGGCACGGTAACAAATGCTCAAAAACTCACGGTCTATTTTGACGGACGTGAGCTTATGCAATACACGACTTATATGGCCGGTTTATCGGCCACTTATAAACCAACAGGAAAAACGAAATTAAAACTCATTGGATCGGCTTATAGAGCAAAGGAAGAAGAACTTTATACTGTTCAGGGACAATACTTTATTGACCAGTTAGAGGCCGATCTTGGTAAAGAAACTTTTGGTCAGGTGGCCTTTAACAGAGGAATTGGTACCTTTTTAAATAACGGGCGTAATTATCTTACAGCCACGGTTTATAATCTGGAACATAAAGGTACACATCAATTTAACAATGATAACGAATTACTTTGGGGGATTCGTGAACAGCTCGAAAATATCAAAGATCGTTTGGGCGAGTGGAAAACGGTTGACTCTGCTGGCTATGCAACCCCGTATAGCCCGGTTGCCATAAATCTTACCGACGTATACAAAACCAAAGTAGATCTTGCCAGCTCACGGACACAGGGTTATTTTCAATACAATCACACACGGGTTTTAAAAGATTCTTCCAACTTTAAATTCACCGGCGGGGTGCGCGCAAATTACTGGACCGTCAATAATCAATTAGTTATTTCGCCGCGTGTCACCATCGCTTATAAACCAAATTGGAAAAGTGACTGGCTTTTTAAACTTAGCGGAGGGCTTTACTATCAGCCACCTTTCTATCGCGAAATCAGAGACATAAGCGGCACTATTCATACAAATGTAAAGGCCCAACGCTCCACTCATTTTGTTTTTACGAGCGATTATATTTTCAGAATGTGGAAGCGTCCATTCAAAGTAATCATGTCCGCCTACTTTAAAGAACTTTCAGACATTGTGCCTTATGAAATCGACAATGTCCGAATTCGTTATTTTGCCAACAATAACACAAAAGGTTACACGACGGGCGCTGATTTCAGAATCAATGGTGAATTTGTAAAAAGTGTTGAAAGCTGGGCAACCATAGGTTTTCTAAGAACCTATGAATATTCAAAAGACAATATTCATTACGATTATTACAATAGCGACGGGAAATTGATAACCGGCTCTTTGTTTAACCAGACAAAAGCAGACAGCCAATTAGTTGATCCGGGTTATATTCCACGACCAACCGACCAACTGGTTACATTTGGTATGTTTTTTCAGGACTACTTCCCAAAATTGCCAACTTTAAAATTTAATTTGAACATTCAGTTTGGCAGCGGTTTGCCCTTTGGCCCACCAACACACAAGCGCTGGCAACAAGTACTGCGTATGCCTCCCTACCGGAGAGTAGATGCTGGTTTTGCCTACAATGTAATAAAAGAAAACAGAGAGTTTAAACGAAAAAATGTATTCAACAACCTAAAAGAAATGTGGATTTTCCTCGAAATTTTTAATCTGCTTCAGGTCAATAATACAGTGTCCTATACCTGGATTCAGGACGTAACCGGCAACCGTTATGCGATCCCAAACTATCTGACAAACAGACAAATTAATCTAAGATTACAAATCCGCTTCTAAAAGCATAAAACTTCTTACAATTATTAACAGTGACTTTTCAATATTCTCACTTTTTGTATCTTTGAAACACCATGTTATCAATAAATCCTAGAGAAATAAGCGTTCAGGTTTTGCAGAAATTTTTGCAAAACGCGGTCGCCCCCAGACCCATTTGTTTTGCCAGTACCATCAGCAAAAATGGTGAACCTAATTTGGCGCCCTTTAGTTTCTTTAATATTTTTTCATCCAATCCTCCCATTGCTGTATTTTCACCAGCTTATAGTGGAAGAACTGGCGCACCGAAAGACACCTTGCTAAATGTGAGAGAAGTTCCTGAAGTAGTCATCAACATGGTCAACTATAACATGGTACAGCAGACAAGTCTTGCCAGTAGCCCGTTTCCGAAAGGTGTTAATGAATTTATTAAATCGGGATTTACGCCCATAGCATCTGAACTCGTAAAACCTTTGCGCGTTAAAGAAAGTCCGGTTCAGCTCGAGTGTAAAGTACAAGAAATAAAAGAACTTGGCCAGGCGGGCGGAGCCGGTAATCTCATTATTTGCGAAATAATAAAAATGCATATTAACGAAGCCGTATTAAATGAAGCTGGTAACATTGATACACGAAAAATAGACCTGGTAGCGCGGATGGGCGATAACTGGTACTGCCGAGCTGCTGGCGACGCGCTCTTCGAAGTAGAAAAGCCCATCACAACCATTGGCATTGGCTTCGACCAAATTCCGTTAGATGTGAGAAATAGTAAGATTCTTACGGGTAATAATCTCGGACTACTGGGAAGCGTGGAAAAATTGCCAGATCAGGAAGAAATAACAGACTTTAAAAAAAATCAGAAACCTTTTGTCAACATAGAAGATAGACACCTGTTTGCTAAAAACCTGTTAGATGCCAACAAAGTGAAAGAGGCCTGGATGGTTTTGCTCGAAAATGGCTAAAACAGGTTTTAATCTCCATCGTATCTAAAGTTAATAGATCTGGGCTTTTTGTGAATAAATATTTACACTTTAAAGGAATAAACGGCGAAATTTGCTGAAATAGCTACATTGTTGGCTTCACAATCCAGTAACAAATAAAACAATATATAATGGAAGTAATAGGAACACTAAAAACAAAATTTGAAACGCAAAAAGTAAGCGATCGTTTTCAAAAAAGAGAATTTGTATTAACAACGGATGCAAATACTCCATACCCACAACATGTGAGTTTTCAGGTAACACAAGATAAATGCACCATGTTAGATGGATTTAATGACGGGGAAGAAATTAAAGTTCAATTTAACCTCCGTGGCCGTGAATGGAATGGCCCGCAAGGTATTAAATACTTTAATACACTTGAAGCCTGGAGGATTGAACGCGCACAAGGGGCAAGTAATTCCCAGTCTGCAGGCAGCAATTCCACCTCATCCTCCAACAATTCAGCCAATTCTTCATCTGCACCTGTATTTACAGGTAGTACCGACGATAACGACGATTTACCATTCTAAAAACTAATAGCTGGGGTGATGGAAACCATGCCTTCACCCCGCTTTTTAAAAAAACTAATGAGTAAAAAATCATCGGTACTTCTTATTTACACGGGTGGCACCATCGGTATGATGCAGGATGTACGCAGCGGAGAACTTAGGCCGTTTGATTTTAAATCCTTGACAAAACAAATTCCGGAACTTAATAAGTTCGACATTCATTTGTCGTCCATTTCATTTAAACACCCAATAGACTCATCCAACATGCATCCGCAAGTATGGATAGAATTAGCGGAATTAATTGAAAAAAATTACTCGAAATTTGACGGATTTGTGATCCTGCATGGCAGCGACACCATGAGTTTTACCGCAAGTGCGCTTAGCTTTATGCTTGAAAATCTCGGCAAACCCGTTATTCTTACCGGCTCACAACTACCAATCGGGATCATCCGTACAGACGGGAAAGAAAACCTGATCACCGCCATCGAAATAGCAGGATCTAAATTTAAAAACAAGCCCTTAGTTTCGGAAGTCTGTATTTATTTTGAATACAAGTTATACAGGGGAAATCGTACGTTTAAATACAATAGTCAGCACTTCGACGCTTTTAGATCACCCAACTATCCGGTACTTGCGGAAGCAGGGGTGGACATAAAGTATAATGAAAGAGCGCTGTTAAAACCTTCGAACAAGAAATTAAAAGTGTACACGTCTTTAAACAACGACATCGCTGTACTAAAACTATTTCCGGGTATTAGTAAAAAAATTACCTCAGCTATTATTAACACCCCGGGTATAAAAGCTATCTTACTTGAAACATTCGGCGCAGGAAATTCAAGCACCGACACTTGGTTTACCAGCGAATTGCAAAAAGCAATTGATAAAGACGTCATCATTTTAAATATCACACAGTGCCATGAAGGAAAAGTGCTTCAGGGGATGTACGAAACAAGCTCACACCTCAAAAAAATTGGCGTAACAGGTGGCGCCGATCTTACGTTTGAAAGTGCCGTGACTAAATTAATGTTCCTACTCGGACAAAACCATTCTTCAAAAAAAATCAAGGAATTACTTCAGTCAAACCTGAGAGGAGAACTCACACCTTGAAACCAGGCTGATGAAAAATCAATCGTACTATTCTATTCAAAACAAAATTAAAACGAATAAAAATCGGTTTACAAAAAAAGAAATCCATGAAAGTTTGTAAAAATATTCTCGAAACAATTGGCAATACCCCGCTTGTACGACTTAATAAAATCACTAAAGATCTTCCGTGCGATGTTTACGCCAAAGTGGAAACTTTTAATCCCGGAAACTCAATAAAAGACCGTATGGCCATTAAAATGGTGGAAGACGCTGAAAAGGATGGGCGTTTGAAACCCGGTGGAACCATCATTGAAGGAACAAGCGGTAATACCGGTATGGGTTTGGCAATAGCAGCTGTCATAAAAGGGTACAAGTGTATTTTTACAACTACCGACAAACAAAGTAAAGAAAAAGTGGACGCGTTAAGAGCATTTGGCGCGGAGGTAATTGTTTGCCCGACAGATGTGGATCCGGAAGACCCTCGCTCTTATTATTCTGTTTCATCCCGTTTAGTAAATGAAATTCCAAACGCATGGAAACCTAATCAATATGACAACCTGAGTAATTCACAAGCCCATTACGAACAAACAGGACCTGAAATCTGGGATCAAACAGATGGAAAAATCACACACCTTGTTGTTGGCGTTGGTACTGGCGGCACAATTTGTGGTACCGGAAAGTATTTAAAAGAAAAAAATCCGGCCATACAGGTGCTGGGCATAGACACCTATGGTTCGGTATTTAAAAAATACAAAGAGACCGGCATCTTTGATAAAAACGAAATTTACTCATACATCACCGAAGGCATTGGAGAGGATTTTCTTCCAAAAAATGTTGACTTTAATATCATTGATTACTTCGAAAAAGTAACGGACAAAGACGCGGCTGTTATGACCCGCAGGATTCCACGTGAAGAGGGCATCTTCGCCGGTAATAGCGCCGGATCGGCCTTAGCCGGTTTGCTGCAAATGAAAAATAAATTTAAAAAAGGAGATGTAGTTGTTGTTATATTTCATGATCATGGCACCAGGTATCTTGGGAAAATGTTTAACGATGACTGGATGCGTGAACGCCATTTCCTCGAAGTCACAAAACCTAAAGCCATCGATCTGGTAGCATCCCATAAAGATTTAAAACTATTAACGATCAATGCCGATTCAACAATTAGTGAAGCCCTCGAAATTCTAGGTAAATACTTCATCTCACAAATTCCCGTGGTTGACAAAGGGGAAATTATTGGCTCCCTGAACGATAATTTCCTGTTTAGTAGATTAGTGGAAAACAACGACATCAAAAATCAATCAGTCAGAAGTTTGATGCAGCCAGCATTCCCAATAGTCGGGGAAAAAGCCACCATCGATGAAGTAAGTAAACTGATAACGAAAGACAATAATGCGGTACTGTTACGCGACCTTGGCGGTAACATGCACATCATCACCAAACACGACATCATCGAAGCAGTAGCAAAAATGTAACAGATAAATGACTGATGACATTTATCTGCTTTCAATGGATTGCATATAACCCTGCAACAAAATGGTAGCGCTGATCAGATCAACTGTTTCCTTATCACGTCGGGCCTTCTTATTTATTCCACTAGCCAGCATGGTTTGGTGTGCCATGGTACTCGTAAATCTTTCATCAAAACGGTCTATCTTCTTCTCCGGAAATTTTTTGCGAAGATGCGTTACAAACGGGTCGATAAATCGCGCACTATCACTTTTGTCATTTTGCAGCGTTTTTGGTTCCCCAACCACAATAATATCAACAGCTTCCGTTTTAAAATAATTCTCCAAAAAAGTTACAAGATCCTTGCTGTGCACCGTGGTAAGTCCGTTGGCCAATATCCTTAATGTATCTGTTACAGCTATCCCACAGCGTTTGCTTCCATAATCAATTGCAAGAATTCTACCCATAAAAATTAAAATTACGTAATTTAGTTCTATGATTAAAAAAATAGGAATATTAAGTTCCGGGGGAGATTCTCCTGGAATGAATGCATGTATCAGAGCAATTGTAAGAACAGCTATTTATAATAACATGCAAGTGGTTGGTTTCCTTAAGGGTTACGAAGGACTTATCGATAATAATTTCATCGAATTAAAACGTGAAAGTGTTTCCGGCATTATTAATAAAGGTGGTACTATTCTTAAAACTGCGCGTAGTAAACGGTTTATGACTGAAAGTGGATTAGAAACCGCTTCAAAAAATCTGACCAATTCAAAAGTAGACGGGCTAGTGGTAATTGGTGGCGACGGCAGTTTTAAAGGTGCGCTCGAACTAAGTAAACGCTGTTCTATTCCTATAATTGGATGCGCTGGAACAATAGATAATGATATGGCAGGTACTGACTTTACGATTGGCTACGACACCGCCATAAATACGGTGGTGGAAGCGATCGATAAAATACGGGATACCGCCGAAAGTCATGACCGCATTTTTGTGGTGGAGGTAATGGGGCGCGATGCCGGCCTCATCGCGTTAAGGTCAGCAATTGCCAGCGGTGCTGAAGCACTGCTGGTTCCTGAATTAAAAAACGACATGGATGTTCTTATTTCGAAAATAAGGAGTTGGCGAAGTAGCAAAAGCAGTAAAATTATTGTAGTAGCAGAAGGCGACGAAAGTGGCGGGGCTTACAAAGTAGCTGATATTATAAAAAGACAGTGCCCCGAGTTCGACCTTCGGGTTAGTATACTTGGACACATCCAACGCGGCGGTAACCCAAGTTGTATGGAAAGAGTTAATGCCAGCATTATAGGATTTAATGCCGTAAAAGGACTTATGCAGGGGCATAAAAGCCAAATGGTCGGCATAGTGAACAAAACGATCGTATATACTCCTTTCGAAAAGGCAGTAAAACACAAATTACACCTCGATAGAGAACTGGAAGAACTCATAGAAATACTCGGTAGTTAGTTAATATCCATGTTTGAAGTTTGTTAACCCCGCAACGAGTAAGAGATGCGAATGTTGTACCTAAAATTTATATAAAATTATACCTTGTTATTTCAGTCCTTTTTTTACTTTCTTCATTCCTTTAATGTGAGGACTGAAAGCGGCCAAAATGAAGATCTAATATTTACCGCTGACGCGTTTGACGGGGTAAAACGGCTCAATTTACCACAAAATTCGGTGTACCCGCCATGCAACTATATTTTTCAAAAACTATAGAAAAATGACTTGTCACACTTTGGAAGGACACATTTTATCGGCTCGCTTGTCAAGAGAATAAGCGGTAGTTTTTTTGATGTTACCCTAACAACGCGGTGATTAGAGTCAGTAAAGTCATAACCCTCCCGCGAAAGTTAATTTCTATAACCACCAGTAAGTTAACAATTTACGCTATTCGCTGTTGGGATAACCATTGGGCCAGAGTTGGAGTATTTTTACATGAATGTTTAAAATGAAACCCTTAAAAAACTTAACAAATAATTGTATTCATTTTAAGGTCTGTTTTCTGGCATTGCTTGACCAGTAAACTAAAAAAATAGTTCTCGTAAGTAGAATAAATTATACAGACAAAAAAACTTGTCCGACTTCATTACAAAACAAAAATTCCAGAAAAAACAATGCCATTTACCGCGGTAATAGCGTTCAACGAATAAGCGTTTTCGTTCAAATTATAAATAAAGGAAGTAAAAGAAATAATGATCATTAAAACAGCTAAAAACAAAAGTGATCCCGCCGCCTGTATGTAGTAGGTTTTATCGGAATGTTCAAACATGCCTTTAAGTTCTTTCTGAAGAATATAGTCTTTCCCGATACTAAATTCCGAAAATCGCTCAGGCTGTTCTACAAAATCGTTCACCAAAAATTTATATTCTTTCCCACTTACACCTAGAATATCTATTTCAGTGGTAATCCTTTTACCCGAAACGTTTAATTCGTCACCATGACGGGCTACTACTTTAACCGAATAGTGCGTTTGATAGTGACATGGCCCAAAAAAACAAAATAAGATTTCCCAATAAGCAAAAAAACAAATAACATTAAACGTGTTAAATAATTTATAGGCACCTGAACGCCTGAACCGAGAAAGTTTACGAGCCTCTTTTATTTTTTTATATGCGACAAGTTGTGCTACTTCTTCTGGGGATAGCGGAATGCGGGGGGGCCTCTTTTTACGGTCAAGAGCCATGTGTTAAAACTAATTTAGTTGATAGTCTCATCTACCAGGTAGTTATTTCTTACCGAGCTATTCCTTAAAATTAATTCTCCTAAGAACCCGGCTAAAAAAAGCATACTGCCAATAACCATACAAGCGAGAGAAATGTAAAACGAAGGTCGTTGAGTAATCAAGCGGGCAGCGTGATGCGAAAGAACACTGTGAAGTTTATAAATACCGAGGTAAAAAGCAAAACCAAAACCGAGTAAAAACAAAATGGTACCGAGCAATCCGAAAAAATGCATAGGTCGTTTTCCAAATTTAGAGAGAAAGGTAATCGTTAACAAATCAAGAAATCCATTTATAAAACGGTTCCAACCAAATTTACTTACTCCATATTTACGAGGCTGATGTTGCACGATTTTTTCACCAATTCTATCAAAACCGGCCCCTTTGGCCATTACCGGAATAAAACGATGCATTTCGCCATATACCTCGATACTTTTAACCACCTTATTTTTATAAGATTTAAGCCCACAATTCATGTCGTGCAACTGAATCCCACTTATTTTTCGATTGGTGTAATTATATAGTTTGGAAGGTAAATTTTTTGTAAATGCATTATCGTACCGCTTTTGTTTCCAGCCACTTACCAAATCAAAATTATCTTCTACAATCATCCGGTACAGTTCCGGAATTTCGTCCGGACTGTCTTGAAGATCAGCGTCCATGGTTATAACAACATCACCCTGTGCCATCTCGAACCCCTTGTAAAGCGCTGGCGATTTCCCGTAATTTCTTCTGAATTTAAGCCCTCTTACGTGACTATTACTCGCCGAAAGATCTTGAATGACTTTCCAGGAACTATCTTTGCTCCCATCGTCAATAAATATAATTTCGTAAGAATAGTTGTTTTTCCGCATAACACTTTCAATCCACGCGTGTAGCTCTGGCAGTGATTCTTCTTCGTTAAATAGTGGAATAACAATGGATATATTCATAAGACGTTGCGTAAAGAACGCAAATCATTCTCTACAAATTTTGCATTTTTAATTGTAAAATAAAAATAATTGTTAATTTTGCAGCGGGTAAGTCTTTCACGACCAGCTCCTGCTGAATCCCCCAGGCTGGGAACGGAGCAAGGGTACGCGGTTGAGCGGTGCGATGAAAGTAGCTTACCCATTTTTTTTTTCTAAAATTCGCAAATCAGGAAGTTTAATAAATCAGTTCACTCATCAAAACCATAGTTTCACTCAAAAATTTTATATTTTTAACATTACAACCCCGGAGTCTATCTGTAATTAACTAAATTTGTATTTATAACCACTAAATTTCAATTCATAGACTAAACATTTACTAGCAATTTTTCATTCAACTAAAAGCAGTAAAGTTATGTCTATTCCGGTCTTAAACGACAATGAGCTAATCCAGCTCTATATTGAAGGAAACGAGGGGTCTCTGATTACCTTATTGAACCGTCACAAACAGAAAATTTTTTCGTCGATCATCACTGTTGTCCGAGACCGCCAATTGGCTGAAGACATCTTTCAGGACACTTTTTTCAAAGTAATTATTACCCTAAAAAAAGGCCAATATAGCGAAGAAGGTAAATTTTTGCCCTGGGTGATTCGGATTGCGCGCAACCTCATTATTGATCATTTCCGTCGTATTAAAAAAATGCCACCTGTACCAGTTTTTATAAGCGAAGAAGGCGAAGAGATCAGCATTTTTAGTTCGTTGGCGACAGAGGATGAAATTGCTTTAAATGAAGAGAACACCCTTTTCAGAAAGAACATAAGGGCTCTTATTAATGATCTTCCGAACGACCAGCGGGAAGTAGTATTAATGCGCATGTATTACGACATGAGCTTCAAAGAAATTTCTGAATTTACTAATGTTTCCATCAATACCTCCCTCGGACGCATGCGTTATGCGATCATCAACCTTAAAAAAATGATCGGTGAAAAGAATATGGAGTTGACCTTAAAATAAGAAACGTTTCTCCATAGCTAAAATCATATCGGATTGATTTTAAGCAACATCCCCTTCCCTCTGTTGGTAATTAATTTATTAAAATTGAATTGGCTTTAGGCAGGAAATTCCTATTTTTGCAACTCTTTTAAACCTGCGGCAACCAACCGGCAATATATTCCGAGAAAAGCAACGCAGGTACAAAAAACTAAAAACAAAAACTACAGATATGAAAATTCTTGTTGCGATAAGCAATGTGCCGGACACCACTACAAAAATTCAATTCAGTGACAACAACACTAAATTTAATACCGCAGGAGTAACATTTGTGATAAATCCCTACGACGAGTGGTACGCGTTGGTACGAGCATTAGAATTAAAAGAGGCTAATGCCGCTGAAAAAGTAACAATTATCCACGTTGGACTGTCTGACAGTGAAGCGACTATCCGAAAAGGACTTGCCCTCGGTGCAGACGACGCTGTGAGAATTGATTCGGAAGGACCTGACGCTTTTTTTGTTGCCGATCAGATCGCTGATTACGCGAAAGCAAACGGATACGATCTTATTCTCACCGGAAAAGAAACCATCAATTATAATGGATCTTCCGTTGGCGCCATGATTGCGGGAGTTCTTGACCTTCCTTTTATCTCTCTGGCCACTAAGCTGGATTTGGCAGGCAATAAAGCTACCGTAGAACACGATGTAGATGGCGGCACACAGGTGGTGGAATGTGAACTTCCACTGGTAATCAGTTGCGCTAAAGGCATGGCTGAACAACGGATACCAAACATGAGGGGAATTATGGCCGCAAGAACAAAACCACTTACAGTTGTGGCAGCAAAGGCTACTGAGGCCTTAACATCTATCAAAACATTCGAATTAAATCCCGGCAGAACTAGCTGTAAAATGATATCGGAAGATAACCTGGATGAACTTGTAAATCTCCTCCACACCCAGGCTAAAGTAATCTAAATTCAAACCAAAAAATTAAATTGTTATGTCAGTTTTAGTATATACAGAAATAAATAAAGGCAGGGTAAAAAAAGCATCGCTTGAATGTGTTAACTACGCGGCCAAAATCGCCGGGTTAACCGGATCAAGTGTAACCGCCATCGTAAACAACGCCGATGCCTCACAATTAGAAGAAATCGGCAAAGCCGGCGCGTCAAAGATTTTGTCCGTTAAGAACGATCAACTTACTTCAGACAGCGCTCTTATTAGCTCCCTCATGGAGCAAGCTGTAAAAGCTGAAAACGCTAAAATTGTCATTTTTTCATTTGATATAATAGGAAAAGCTGTGGCGCCAAGATTATCGGCTAAACTGAAGGCTGGCTTAGTTGCAGGTGCGGTAGATTACCCAGTGGTAAATGGGAATACGCTGGAAGTTAAAAAAAATGTGTTTTCGGGTAAAGCAAACGCTTTATATGTAATAACCAGCGATGTCAAAATTATTTCACTGCTACCTAATAGTTTTCCAGTTTCCTTAGGAGAAAATAAAGCCACTGTTACCGATTTTAACGTCGATATTTCATCCGTTCCCTCAAAAATTACGGTAAAAGAGGTAAAATCGAACGACGCCGGAGGTATGATCCCGCTTCCTGAAGCAGAATTAGTAGTAAGCGCAGGGCGCGGCCTAAAGGGACCGGAAAACTGGGGAATAATTGAAGAACTGGCAAGCGTAATAGGGGCCACAACTGCTTGTTCACGTCCCGTTGCAGATATGCATTGGAGGCCTCATCACGAGCATGTGGGACAAACTGGCGTAGCCATTCGCCCTAATTTATACATTGCCATAGGCATTTCAGGTGCTATTCAACACCTTGCCGGTGTTAACGGAAGCAAAACGATCGTGGTAATTAATAATGACAAGGAGGCTCCATTCTTTAAATCTGCTGACTATGGTGTGATTGGAGATGCATTTACTGTTGTGCCAAAATTAACGGAAGCCATTAAAAAATTTAAGGCGCATCAAAACTAAGCCAAATTTTTTCCGTAAATTAGAATTCAGTTAATGAAGAAGGTCCGTTTAGAAATTGTTGGTTTGTCCTACAGCCAGACGCAAAGTGGCGCTTATGCTTTGGTTTTGGGTGAAAGTTCCGGCTCAAGGAGATTACCCATAATAATTGGAGGTTTTGAAGCTCAGGCGATTGCTATTGAACTTGAAAAAATGAGTCCTAGCCGCCCGTTAACCCACGATCTGTTTAAGTCCTTTGCGCAAACATTTGATATTACCGTAAACGAAGTGTTAATCTACAATCTGGTAGAAGGTATTTTTTATGCCAAACTAATTTGCACAGATGGCTCGCGCGAGGTAGAAATTGATGCCAGGACAAGTGATGCCATTGCTTTAGCTGTAAGATTTAATTGTGATATCTACACCTACGAATTTATACTTAAAAGCGCGGGTATTGTACTTGACGATGATATTGAAGTGAGCGCTATTTCAGAACCTTCGCAAGTTTCTGGAGTTCCGGAAAATATTAAGAGCATGGAACCTGACGAGTACAAAGATAAAAGCAGCGAAGAGCTTAAAAGCATGTTGCAAACGGCGTTGGACGAGGAGCAATACGAAATGGCATCTAAAATAAGGGATGAGCTCAACCAGCGAAAAAAATCATAAAAAAAACCTGTCTAATTTAGACAGGTTTTTTTACTAGTTATTGAATCTATTTATTATCTGTTGTTGTTTGCTGGGCAGGAGCAGCGTTCTTCTGAACTTTAGCATCCTTGTCCTTACTTCCCGACACACTTTTCGTTTCTTTAGAAGCAGGTACTCCTTTTTCGTTTATGGCCATCCTGGTACCTGTTTGAGGCACGGTGCTTTCCGCAGGCTCAGCCTTTTTTAACTCGGTTGCCGATTTTTGTTTCGTAGGACTCGTTTGAATCATTCCTACCGTTCCTTGAACCGGAGTTAGGGAAACCGAAGTTTGCGCTTGTGAAACCAGGCTTGAAAAAGCCAAAAAAGAAAGTGTGTAAATTATTTTTTTCATTTGTTTGAATTTAAATGTGAATTTAAAGATATAAAAAACGTGCTTTATAAACAAGTAAATAAATTACAACTGCTTATCGAGCCCTTTAAGCTCGTCCACCTTCTCAAGATAACCTAGTTTTTCATAGGAGAAAATAAGGTTATTCAAACAACGTTTTACGATCTCTATATTGTTGCACGGCAAATAGTACTTGGCCTCTGGCTCCAGATTCAATTGTTTCAGAAACTGATCAATGTCCTTTTGATTGAACATTAACCCTTTACTAAATGGGTTAATGTAAAACAGAATATTATTTGAAAGTGTTTTATTGTTCACATCCATCAGGTTAGCAAAGTCATTGAGGTACGCCAATACAAAGTGTTGCGGAAGATTTATGCCGTAAACCGGAATATTTAACTCTTTACAAATAAGCACGTAAATAACACTTAACATTAAAGGATTCCCCTTTTTACTTTCGAGTACATTGTTTATAAATGAGTTCTGCGGAGCATGGTAATTAGTAATATTTCCGCTGAACTGATGTACCTCAAATAAAATATGATTGATGATTTTTACTTTTTCGAGAGCCGTAAGATCTTCGTGAAGCTCCAACCAAACGTCCTGTTTAATTTGTGCAAGTTGTTTTCTGATTTTGTTCTCATCTAAATCGGGATACTGGTAACGCGATAATATTAAAATTCCTTTTAGTAAATCATCCTGCTCTTCTTTAGCCCAGTTTTTCAAAGCCTTTTGCAGAATTTCGAACTGGATGGTATGAATAATTATCTCAATGCGTTTTTGCATAATGGCATCAAAACTATTCTCCCAGGCCGTTTCCAGATGAGGTATAGCTGGTGGTCCCAGTGTTACGAAACGATCCTTTACCTGCGTATAAATTATCTCGTCAGGATCATCTAACAAAGTAATCAGGGCAATTACTTCCTTTAGGCTCATATCTGTTTTTCTCTTGGTTGCCATCTGTATAGGCAAAAATAGTTTTGGAACCCTGCTCTTTTCGCGAATATGATTTTAATTCTTAACAAAACAACTGTTTATTTGTTTGAACAAATCACTATTCATAAAAACTAACCCCGAATTGGTTAAAAAAACAGATTAAAACTGGTCCATTATGGCCGTTGTGTTTGCAATCCTCACTATTTCACAGGTCATATTACCCTCTTCATCAAAATCGCCGATTTTAACCGTTATGGGATTGTTACAAAGTTTTAAATCATAGAGATGTTTTACTTTCACATAATTTTGAGTAAACCCATACATAAATCCGCCCTTGTTCTCGTACTCGAAAATTACATTAAACGTTTTACCCTTTTGCTTTTCATAAAATGCCCTTAGCTTTTTCGCCGACAAGATCCTCAGCATTTTATTTCTACGCTTTCGTTCGCTAATCGGCACTTGCTTTTCCATTGCCATTGCTTCAGTATTGTCCCGCTCACTATAAGTAAATACGTGCAAATATGCTATATCCAGCGAATTAATAAACTCGTAAGTTTCTTTGAACTCTTCTTCAGTCTCTCCCGGAAAACCTACAATTACGTCCACTCCAATACAGCAGTCGGGCATTCTGCTTTTTATAAGCTCAACCCGCTCACTGTATAATTCACGTAAATAGCGTCGTTTCATGCGTTTTAATATTGCATTACTTCCGCTTTGTAAAGGAATGTGAAAATGCGGCACAAACCGATCCGAATTGGCTACAAAATCAATGATTGCATCATTTAACAGGTTAGGTTCAATGGACGAAATTCTGAACCGTTTTATCTCTTTCACCTCGTTCAGTTCTTTGATCAAATCAAAAAAATTATGGAGTTTCCTCTTCTTTTCTCCTTCACCAACAAATTCGCCGTAACCAAAATCCCCAATATTAACACCCGTTAAAACTATTTCCTTTACTCCGGTCAGGGCAATTTCTTTGGCATTTTTAACCACGTTTTCTATGGTATCGCTCCTGCTTTTCCCTCTTGCCAACGGAATGGTACAAAAGGTGCAACTATAATCGCACCCATCCTGAACCTTTAAAAACGAACGCGTTCTATCCCCGGCGCTATAGGCTCCAACAAAAAAATCAGCGTCCTTAATCTCACAATTATGAATATCAGCGTGCGCTTGTTTCCCGGAAAAATGAATGTAATTAAGCAGCTTGAATTTTTCAGTTGCTCCTAAAACAACATCCACCCCTTCTATTTGCGATATTTCCTGAGGTTTTAACTGAGCGTAACATCCAATAACAGCGATAAAAGCCTCCGGGTTTTTTGAAAGGGCGTTCTTTACAATGGTTTTGCATTCCCTGTCGGCATTTTCGGTTACCGAACAGGTATTTATGACATAAACATCCGCTTTTTCAGTAAAATTTCTTTTTTCAAATCCCTTCTCCTGCATGAGGCGGGCTATGCTGGAAGTTTCCGAAAAATTTAATTTACAGCCAAGTGTGTGAAAAGCTACCGTTTTACCAGAAAAAAACATCCTGCAAAATTAGTCAATTTTACGGCTTTTAAAGCAGAAATGCAGTCGCTGGTAAAAATTTACAACAGGCGACTTACCATTTAGTAACTTACTACTTGGTAAGTTTGTTTCTGTAATGTATTTTTGTGAAATGCAAACGCCTTTTAATTTTGGGAGAACTGTAAAAAATGAGTGTTTTACGAACAGAGAGCAAGAAATAAAACGACTTGTTTCCAATTTCGAAAATGGGATTAATACCATCATTGTTTCCCCAAGACGATGGGGTAAATCGTCGTTAGTAGAAAAAGTTTCCGGCTTGGTAAAGAACAAAAACTTAAGGGTCATAAAAATTGATTTATTCAGCATCCGTTCGGAAGAGGAGTTTTATACGATACTGGCAAAAGCGGTTATTAAGGCTACTTCTACCAAAATGGAAGAATGGCTGGAGTTATCTAAAAAATTTCTTAAAAACGTCACTCCAAAGTTCACACTCCAATTGGGAGACAAACAGAGCTTTAATTTGGAACTTGATTTTGAAACCATTAAAAAATATTACCAGGAACTTTTGGACCTGGCAGAAAAACTAGCGAAGGAAAAAAATATTAAGATCGTTGTATGTATAGATGAATTCCAAAACATTGCCGTTTTTAATGATGCGTTGGCCTTTCAAAAACGGTTAAGGAGCATTTGGCAGCATCACGAGCAGGTAACATATTGTCTTTATGGGAGCAAACAACACATGATGATGGAGCTTTTTAATGAACAAAGTAACCCATTTTACAGGTTTGGAGAACTTATGTACTTGCCAAAAATTACAGAAGCAAAATGGGTCAGTTATATTCAAAAACAGTTCCAAAAAACCCATAAAACAATCACAAACGAACAAGCTCTTCATATCAGTTCTGTAGTAAAATGCCATCCTTATTATGTTCAGCAGCTAAGCCATTTAGTATGGATTAACACTGAAAAAACGGTTACGGCACCAATTATTGCCGAGAGTATACAAGAACTGGTAGAACAAAATGCCCTATTATACTATAAAGAAACCGAAGAATTAAATAATACGGAAATAAAGCTATTGAAAGCGATTTATAAACAGGAAAAACAATTAAGTTCCAGAGAAACAATTATCAAATATAATTTAGGCACTTCTGCAAATGTGATCAAAGCCAAAAAAAGCCTGATAAATAAAGAGTTAATTGATGAGTTAAACAAACACCCATTCTTTCTGGACCCTGTATTTGAGCTTTGGTTTGTTCAAAACATGATGGGTTAACTTTTTACAACTTACCAGTTAGTAACTTACCAGTTGGTAAGTTACTAAAATACCCTGATCCGGATTATTTGTCATAACCCCCTAATTGTAGTATCTTTGCCCTTTACAATTTTTATGGAATTAAATGCTCTAACAGCAATTTCGCCGGTAGATGGAAGGTATAGAAAAACCACCGAGCCCCTGGACAATTATTTTTCGGAATTCGGATTAATAAAATACCGGGTACTGGTTGAAATTGAATACTTTATTTATCTATCCGAAATCGGACTGCCTCAATTGCCAAACATAGCTGCCGAAAAGAAAGCTTCCTTGAGGGACATTTACCTGAATTTTAATGCCGAAAATGCTCTGAAAATAAAGGAAACCGAAAAAACGACTAATCACGATGTAAAAGCCGTGGAGTATTTCATTAAAGAGCAGCTTGAAAAAGCGGGGCTCTCCAATTATTCAGAATTCATTCATTTTGGATTAACATCGCAGGATATTAATAATACCAGTATTCCACTTTCTTTAAAAGACGCTTCCATGCAGGTTTTATTCCCTTCTCTCGACGGGGTAATTGCCAAAATAAAAGAACTTAGTCTGGAATGGAAAGATGTATCGTTATTAGCCAGAACGCATGGCCAACCTGCCTCCCCAACTAAATTGGGTAAAGAGTTTTATGTATTTGTGGAAAGGCTGAACGCACAGTTCACACAACTTAAACAAGTTCCATTTTCTGCGAAATTTGGAGGGGCAACGGGTAATTTTAATGCGCATCAGGTTGCTTACCCCGCTCACAATTGGGTTGAGTTTGGTAATACTTTTGTAAACAACCGACTTGGTCTTAACCGTTCGCAATTTACTACTCAAATTGAGCACTATGATAACATAGGAGCTTATTGCGACGCGCTAAAGCGCGTGAACACAATTTTGATAGACCTTTGTCGTGATATATGGACGTATGTGAGTATGGATTATTTCAAGCAAAAACTAAAGGCTGGCGAAATAGGCTCCTCAGCCATGCCTCATAAAGTAAACCCGATCGACTTTGAAAATGCCGAAGGGAATCTCGGAATCGCCAACGCCTTACTTGAACACTTATCGGCAAAACTTCCAGTTTCACGTTTGCAGCGCGATCTAACGGATAGCACAGTACTTCGCAACCTGGGTATTCCTCTGGCCCACTCGCTCATATCATACACCAGCATTTTAAAAGGTCTTAATAAACTGATATTAAACGCGAACACCCTTAAAACCGACCTGGACAATAATTGGGCGATAGTGGCTGAAGCGATCCAAACTATTTTACGTCGCGAAGGGTACCCAAAACCTTACGAGGTGTTGAAAGACCTCACCCGTACAAATACACAAATTACCGAAACATCCATCCAGGAATTTATTAAAGGGCTTTCTGTTTCTGAAGGAGTAAAAAAAGAGCTTCGCGCCATTAGTCCTCATAATTATACAGGCATAAATTTTGATTTTCAATTATGAACAGAGTTTGGGCATACACCATCAGCAGGTCGTTGGGCGACCCTGAACTGGAGAATTTATTAAACGCAGGTAACGCATTTGTTAAAAGATGGACAGCTCATGATCAGCGACTATCAGCCAGTTTCGAGATTTTCAGGAAAAAGATCATATTAGTTAAAGTAAACGAAGAAGTTACAGGAGCCAGTGGCTGCAGTATAGATAAACTAACGCGCTTTGTAAAAGAAACCGAACAGACATTTCACGTTGAATTGATGAACCGACTTTTAGTGGCGCACCAAAATGGGGAAAATATTGAAATTACTCATGCCAGTAAAATTAAAGAATTGCTTAACCAGGGAACAGTTACCGAAAACACTATTGTATACAACACAAGCCTGGCAAATGATTCGGAATTAATGGATTGGGAACAACCATTAAAAAACACTTGGCTGAATAAATACCTACAAACCCCTTAACATTTCAAAAAACCGTCCACTTGTGCCAAGCAGGCTGTCATTTGCTCGTCATTAGAAAATTCTCCATCGGGTCCCAACATTTTTCCAATAACCGAAATAGGTAGTTTGTTATGATAAACATGCACTTTTAAGTAATTCAAAACGCCTGTCAAATGATCGAGGCCGCGCAAGTTCCCTGCCCTGCCATCAGAAACGCCCACCAGACAGGCGTGTTTATCAGCCCACTCCCTTGGATGCATGGATTCAAGAAATACCTTAAGAATTCCCGGGAAACTGCCATTATATTCAGGAACTACAAAAATAAATTTGCGGGTTGCTGAAACATAATCCCTTATTAATCGCGCGTAAGATTCGCTTCTTTTACCAAACGCTTCGGCAAAAGCAATATTTTCTGGTAAAACATTAAAATCTAAAATTTTAACCCCGATATCCCTGTTTTTGAGAATCTTTTCATATATCCTGCTCACCTTTAAGGTGTTACTATCAGGGCGATTGGTAGAACTTATTACAACAATATCCTCCATAAAAATTTATCAACACAATGTGATTTACTTTTCCGCCATTGTTAAAAACTAAGGGGGCGAAAAGTCAGTAATTAATTTAATTTTACAAACAGCAATTTTAAGCAATTGTTTATATTTTATGAACATTACGTACTACGGCCATTCCAGTTTCGGTGTTGAAATCAATGGGAAACATATTTTATTTGACCCCTTCATTACCCCAAATGACTTGGCTAAAAGCGTTGATATTGAAACAATTAAAGCTGACTATATTTTAATATCCCACGGACATGCTGATCATATTGCGGACGCTGAAGCAATTGCAAAACGTACAAAAGCGAAAGTAATTTGTAATTGGGAAATTTATTTATGGCTTCAAAAAAAAGGAGTAGAAAATATCCATCCAATGAATATTGGAGGTAAAGTGAAGCTTGATTTCGGAAATGTTAAATGTGTTACCGCAGTTCACAGCAGTGGCTTACCTGATGGGACTTATGGAGGAAATCCAATGGGCTTTGTGGTGGAAAGTATCGAAGGAAATTTTTATTACGCTGGCGATACCGCGCTCACTTACGATATGAAACTGATTGGCGACTACCGCAAGATTGATTTTGCCTTTTTACCAATCGGAGACAATTTTACCATGGGGGTAGATAACGCCATTATTGCCTGCGATTTTATTGCCTGTAACAATGTAATCGGTATGCATTACGACACTTTTGAATTTATTAAAATAGATAAACAGGAAGCCGTGTCCAAATTTAATCGCAACGGTAAAAAGTTAACCTTACTGGACATCGGTGAAACTTTAAAAAAATGAACTCGTAAAAAATAAAACAGATGGGAAAAATCATAGCGATAGCAAATCAAAAGGGCGGAGTTGGAAAAACTACCACCGCGATAAATCTTGCTGCAAGTTTAGCGGTTTTGGAGTACAAAGTATTATTAGTGGATGCAGACCCTCAGTCAAACGCTACTTCTGGTGTTGGTATTGATCCGGGCAATGTAAAATCTGGTCTTTACGAATGCATCATTGATAGTGTCAATCCTAAAGATGTGATCTTAAAAACAGATACGCCCAACTTGTTCCTTCTTCCCACAAACGCCGACCTCGTGGGTGTTGAACTTGAACTCGTAAACCTCACTAACCGCGAGTACATGATGAAGAAAGCTCTGGATAAAATAAAAGATAAATACGATTTTATCATTTTAGACTGTTGTCCATCATTAGGTTTAACTGTAATCAACTGCCTTTCGGCGGCTGACAGTGTGATTATTCCTGTGCAATGCGAGTATTTTGCTCTTGAAGGAATGGGTAAACTGCTGCAAACCATTAAAATTGTTCAATCGCACCTGAATACAAACTTAGACATAGAAGGTGTGTTGTTAACCATGTTTGACGGGCGCTTACGGCTTTCTAACCAGGTGGTGGAAGAAGTTAAAACACATTTTCAGGACATGGTTTTTGATACCCTGATACACCGTAACATTAAATTAGCGGAAGCGCCAAGCTTTGGCAAAACCATTATTATGCACGATGCCATAGGGAAAGGTTCTACCAGTTATCTAAATCTGGCACGAGAGATTCTGCAACGCAACGGACTTACTAAAATAAGCGACACTGACCGCATAATTAACATTCAGGAATCAGAAGAAGAACTAAGCGAAGACATTTAAACGGGAAGCATTAGATAACCTACAAGAATATCAAATAGGTTTAAACAAAGGCATGTTCTACTGAGAGACCGGAATAAAAAGGCAACGATAAATTAAGAGTTTATAAATTGAGAAATGAGTAAAAAACCAGCATTAGGAAGAGGATTAAGCGCATTATTAGAAAATGCCAAAACGGACATAACTACCAGGAATATTGGTGATGGAGCGCCGGTTGTAAATTCAGTATCGATTGTAAAAATAAGCGCCATTGAAACGAACCCATTTCAACCGCGTACTAATTTTGAAGAAAATGCCTTACAAGAACTGAGCGATAGTATCAAACAGCATGGCATTATACAACCGCTTACGGTAAGGAAATTAGGTTATGACAAATACCAGCTGATATCCGGCGAGAGGCGTTTCAGAGCCTCACAGATGGCGGGCTTAACAGATGTACCAGCCTATATTCGTGTGGCTGACGACCAGGCCATGCTTGAAATGGCGCTCGTTGAAAACATACAACGTGAAGATCTGGATCCTATAGAAGTTTCTTTATCCTATAAACGATTAATTGATGAGTGTAATCTTACACAAGAGCAGTTAAGTGAAAAGGTGGGTAAACAACGAAGCACCGTAACTAATTTTCTTCGCCTCCTTAAGTTACCAGCTGCTATACAAAAATCCTTACGTGATCGCGAAATTACCATGGGACACGCCAAATCGCTTATCAACATTGATAACGAGGACAGGCAATTGGCTATTTTTGCACTTGCGCTTGAACAGGATTTATCTGTGCGACAAATTGAGGAACTGGCCCGTGGTGAAAAATTAAAGGTAACACCAAAAATAAGTCGCGTAGAAAGGCCATTGAGTTCAGAGGACAAAGTGATTACTAAAAATCTTGATAAAATCTTTAACAAATCCTATAACTTTAAGCGGAATAGCAAAGGAGGCGGAACACTTAGCCTGAACTTTAGCAATGAGGATGAATTAAAGCACATCATTTCCTTTTTTGGAATTGAATAATCCCTTCCTCTTAATTGCTGAAAATACTGCTCATAGCCGACACCCATAATTTCCTTGAGCCCAAATTAATCAAATACATCGCCGAAGCGGATGAAGTTTGGCATGCGGGTGATATCGGTCAGATAGCACTCTGCCAGGAAATTGAGGGGCGTAAACCCCTGAAAGCGGTTTTTGGAAATGCCGACGGTCAGGACATTCGTTCTCACTATCCGGAAAACCAGGTTTTCACCTGCGAAAACGTAAAAGTATTTATAACTCACATTGGCGGTTACCCGGGCAAATATCCGGCGAAAATCAAACAACAATTAAAAGAAATTAAACCAAATTTATTTATTTGCGGACACTCACATATTTTAAAAGTGATGTATGATCAAGAAAATGAACTATTACACATGAACCCGGGTGCCTGCGGCAATCATGGGTTTCACAGTGTGAAAACCGCTTTACGTTTTGAAATAGAAGGCAGCGAGATAAAAAATCTGGCCGTAATTGAATTAGGGAACAGAACATCCTTAACTTAGCAACATGGATCACAAAGATTATTTTAGTAACGAAGCGCTGGCGAGGTTTGTATCTGCGCAGGGAAAAAAGGTTGAAAAAATAATATGCCACCTGTGGCAAAACACGATTGATGCGAATGGTGCGATTGAAATTATCGATAATGTTGAGTTGCATTTTACTGATAAACAAAAACTCACCATTGCCTGTAATCAAAATGGCGATGGCTTGGATGCCATTGACTTTGACTACAAAAAAACCGCTATAGAATTACATAAGGAATTTGATGGTAAAATAAAACTGTTTGCAGTAGACGCCTCTACTACCAAAATGTGGACGGAAGTAATCGGACTAACACTGGAAAGTGTACGAATCATTAAAGAAGGGGATTACCATAAAGCAGGCTCAGTATTGTTAGTATTTGGCGCTGAAAAACGTATTATTTCAATCAGTCCACTGGATGGCCTGATCATTGATTATTACGAAGAGGACTAGAAGATTCCCCTTTTTTTGTTTCTACTTTCTTTCAAGTACCAATGAAAAATTGTTGATCTCATCCAGGTTCTTTACCATTTCCATTAATAAGTCAAGCTTGTCTTCCTGTATCCGGCGATCTTTAACAGCTACTTTCACTTTAAGCAAATAACTGACATCAGAGTTTTTAACCACTTGGCTTTCGAGCTCAAAAAAGTCGTTATTTATATTTTTTGAAAATGCTGAAATATTCGTGATCTCGACCGGGCTTCCAAAATCAAGTAAAAAATTATATGCGTCAGAAAAATCAAAATCAATGTAATAGTCATGGCTGGGTTTTTCAGGTATTGAAAAGGAATCCAGCACAAATGAAAACCAATTTCTGAGATCCAGGTATTTGTTACTTTGCAACCTAACATTTTCGCTGCAATTAAATGTGTAGCGAAAAGGAAAGTCTGTGATCCTAGAAGAGAGTTTTATCCTAACATCCCTGGCCGATGGTTTATCTGTGCATTTTTTAAAATAGTAAGGCGCGATAGTTGAATCAATATAGTCATTTAAATATAAATGCCTCAGCACCGTTGAAAATTGACCAGAAAGACTTTCCTTAATCGCGAGACTGGCTTTTAAACTATCGAGTGAAATTTTCACTGTTACATTTTCTGTGCGGGTATTTTCGTTAAAAGTACCCTTGTGAGTTTTAATGAATTTATGGAATTTTTCATCCTTGTCTTTCATCTCCTCTTGAAAATTCCTGGGAGATAACGCCGTTGTAACACCTTCAAAATAAAAAGGCAGTTCATTCAAATGATACTTCACACCACTATATCGGGTCATAAAATAAATGTATGAGTCACCTGAAGGGATTGTAAATAAATTTCTCTCGTAAGCATAATGGGCTCTGTAATATGGACTATGTTCGCCATAACGCCTATCCTGTACATTTGCAGAATAATAAAAAACACGGGTATCATTTAAAATATCCCGACAGAGTTTCCATGCTTGAGATCCAACAATTCTTCGTTTAAGCAAATGATCGGAACTAGACAAATTATAAAGATTAGATTCATTGTAAAACAACTGATTAGCACTTATAAAACGGTAGTTGTTAAACGTATCACACAAAGCCTCAAAAAAAGTTTTATGAGTTGAATCAGAGTCCAGGGACGGCAGTGTGCCAATAAACTTTCGCAAGTTTGCAAAATGTTTATCGTAAATTTTAGTGTAGTTGTTGGTTGTATCCATAAAAATCATCCATTCAAAATTCCGAGCCCTGATAAGTTGGGTTTCATAAACCCTTCCATTATTTGTAGAATAAGATCCTGTAACAATTCTATAAAAATTAAAATCGACATAAACGTGCGGTAGACTTCTACCCTCAAAACTATTCGCTGGGTAATTAATTGGTTTAAGATTTTTCAATTTTATTTTACCCACGTTAATCAGATAGTCCTTCTGTTCAGACTCCATAACATTGCGCTCAATACAGGAATCAGCTACAAACATTGGCAAAACATAAGAAAAACCTGAAAGGTATTTGTTTGTTTTGTAAAAAAAACTGTATTCACAGTTTACCTTCGGATATTGAGAATTAAAATAAAAAATATTTGAGCCGTAGTCAGAATTAAACTGCAGCTCGTAAGCTATCTCAACTACATCTCCCACCTTCAATCCATTAAACTTAAAAAAGATCAGTTCATCCTTCAAAAATTCCCCTGATCTGGAAATCCAATTTACTGGTTCATATTTATAATCAAAAACAACTGGCGTCCACTTTCCCTTTTCATATTTCCTTGCCGCGAGTTTCTTCAAGTGAAACTCCGAAATGAAAGGTGTTTTAATCCGCGCATTTCTTCCTTGTTTATACAAACAGGCGTCAAGCGCATAATCAAAAGACTCGGGTATTTTAAACACTTCCAAAACGTCTTTCCCATTTTCGGTGTTAATTTTAACTGTGACATTTTTCACCAGTTTCTCGTTATTTGATGAGAAAAAAAAGAAATCCGTTTTATCATTTAAAATAACTAAATCGCTCAACTCATATTTTTTCGCACTCTCCTGTAGTGGTTCCAAAGAGTTTTCTCCCCAAATAACAGGTTCATCACCAAAATATTTTTTTTGCGCCGCTAAATTATAAGCGGCACATAAGAAAATGAGAAATCTTAATACCTGATGTAAGTGCATAAGAGTTTTTATTATTTGCGATTTATCAGTTAAATCTAAAAAAAAAGCCGGTTAATATAACCGGCTTCATATTAATTTTTAAAAATAGTTTAGGCCATTTTCTTTTCAAAGGCCGTCATCACATCCACTAACGCCTGGACACTTTCCAATGGCAAGGCGTTGTAAAGCGATGCCCTGTAACCGCCCACGTCTCTGTGACCACGAATACCACTGATATTAGCTTCCTTCCAAAGCTTGTCAAATTCAGGCTCCAATTCAGGTTTATTCAGCAAGAAACAAACATTCATCTGGCTACGGTCTTCTTTCGCAGTTGTACCCACAAATAAACTGTTCCTGTCAATTTCATTATATAGCAATTCGGATTTGTGGTTGTTCAGTTGTTCAATCCAGGCAATGCCGCCATTTTTCTTTAACCACTGCAATGTGAGCATGGTGACGTAAATGGGAAATACAGGGGGGGTATTATACATACTTCCACCTTTGATATGAACATTGTAATCCAGCATCGATAACATCTTGCGACCTGTTTTTCCGAGGGCGGATTTTTTAACCATTACCATGGTGCTGCCTGCGGGGCCCATATTTTTTTGGGCACCTGCGTAAATCAAATCAAAATCTTTCGCATTGACCTTCCTGCTAAAGATATCAGAACTCATATCACAAACCAGAGGGATAGAGGTTTTTGGGAATTCCTTCATTTGGGTGCCAAAAATAGTATTGTTGCTGGTGATGTGAAGATAATCGGCATCCGTGGGGATTTCGTACCCTTTTGGAATGTAGTTAAAGTTCTTGTCTTCGGACGACGCAATAACTTTAGTATTACCTATTATTTTAGCTTCTTTAATAGCTTTGGTTGCCCAAACTCCGGTATTAACGTACGCGGCATATCCTTTTTCTGTTAGCAGGTTGTACGGAACCATAGCAAACTGAAGGCTGGCTCCTCCGCCCAGATAAAGCACCTCGTACTCATCCCCCACCTCAAATAGTTCTTTTACCAGAGAACGTGAATCATCGATTACTTTTTCGAAATTCTTACTTCTGTGTGAAATTTCAAGTAAAGATAAATTCAGGTTATCAAAATTTATACATGCTTCGGAAGCTTGTTTTAATACCTCTGCCGGCAAAATTCCGGGCCCCGCGCTAAAATTGTGTACTTTGCTCATGGATTGGTTGTTTAAAGGGGTAAAATTAATAAATTGTTTAATCGTAGAGTAATTTTATTTCCCCATTGTATAAGATTACTGCTAACAAATCAGCTTTTATTCTCTGTGTAGAGACCACATCTGAAAAAATAAGTTTCCCTTGCTTATCAATTATCCGTCGGGTGTCATCATTTACCATAAAATACCTCGCAGACAATCTATCGATAGAAAAATCGGATGAAAAAAGTTCCATTCCTGAAGTATTAATCACAATCGTCTTATCTTTGTATTTGACAAGTGCCGTGCTATCTACAAAATCTAAAGCCTGAGCGTATTTTAAAGGTATAACCGTATTTAATTTTGTATTTATGTACCCGTATTTCAATTCCCTTTTCGCCTCCACTCCCACCCGCATAAGGCCACATGACGCGAAATTTACATCAGAGTACTGCCCAAACGGCACTAAATAAGTTCCATTTGCATTAATCAAGGCTTTTTCGCCTTTCCTTTGCGCCTTAAATAAAACACCATCGGTATAATAATCCGGTTGTTTTTCAAATGAATACTCGTAGGAAATGGGGGTTAAAAAACAGGAATCGGAACTAAAAAAACCGTAGTTATTTGCAAGCACTACCAAATAAATCCCAGCGGGTCCGCGAAGCACTTTATCGTATTGCGCTGGTAACATTCTCCGTCCCGTTGCGTTGATAAGCCCATATTTCTGATTGGTTTTCACAATGGCCATTCCCTTAGTGTCAAAGTCTGAAACCCAGTCAAATTCGGCTTTATGAACATTTCCTGTTTTGGTAACAAATCCAGATTTGCCATTCTCCGTGTAATAAGCACATCCATTTATGAAATCGCCCAACCTCTCAAATTTCGGTTCAAATATTGGTTGACCGAAATTATCCAAAGCTCCATATTTATCGTTTAACCTCACTATATAAGCCGAACCGGACAATTCAGCAATTTCGTCATAGGTTCGTGATATGGTTTGCCCCTGGCGGTTAATAAAGTGCCACCTATTGTTTTTCTTTACCGGCGCCATCCCATTTTGAAATCTGTATGCCCCCGAATAAGTTACATTAAACGGGTTTTCATTTTGTTTATTAATAAAAAAAAACGTATCGTTTTTATTTACGACCGAAAGGCCTTCATAAAATTCCGTCACCTCATCGTAAACAGGTGAAATTATTATTTTTCCCTGGTTATTTATAAACCCAAAAAGATCCTCTTTTTGAAACGGAAATAAAACCAATTTATTTAGTTCCAGCTCTTTAAGTATTGATTCGCGAAAGGGGAAATCCGGGTACATTTCCAAAAACCGTGTCAACTCGTCGTTTGAAAAAGATTTTACCGAAAGTGAAAATAATAGTTTCCACGCTTCCATTGCTTGCAGAGCTTTTGGAAAATCTTTGACAAATTCTGCCAATCCCTTTACGTCCGAGTTTTGTTTGTAAATAGCGAACAGTTTTTCATAAGCCGTGTTTACCATCGCATTTTTAGTATACTTCTTTATGAATGAACGGTAGGTTTCTGCGCGCATTCCCATTGTATATTCGTCAAAAATCTGTCTGTCTTTTAGCAATGAAGCTTCCATAAAAAAATCGCTTTGTGGATGAGTGATGAGAAAATATTCCGTCGAATCGCTTTTATTAACTTCTAAAACACGATTAAACTCAAGTTCATCTCTTAAATTGACCACTGCTTCTCGCAATTTTTTGTTGCCTCCGGGGTTTGTCAATAAAAACGTATTATAAGCGCTTATTGTGTTCACTCGTTTAACAACTGGCATCATTTTCATCGAAATAGAATCAGCCAAATTGAGGATAGAAAGCGAATCTATCGAGAATTCGGCGATGGTTTTGGCTTTTGGCGTTGATCTGTATAAATTATAACTAAGGTTAACGTATTTTGCTGCGCTATCCAGGTTGGTATAGGGATTATCGTTGCGAAAAAAAATAACCGCTAAACCATACGAAGCATAAGGATCTGCTTTCTTCTTCAAAATAAATTCAAATGTTTTTTTTGACCTGAAATAATCACGCATTTTCAAGGCCTCAAAGCCCTGGTTAAGCTTTGAAGCCGCGGCTCCCTGCAAAAGGAAAAAAAACAAGAAAAGCAGTATAATTAAACGGGATATGTGAGATTTAATTTTCACGAATACAGGACGTGAAGTTTATTATTTTTTTAATACCTACAAAACCGATAAGCCATTTTAATCCGTTATATTTGCAAAATGTTTACCCCTGGAAGAACTGTTTTTGCTTTGTTATTTGTACTTGCTTTCGTGATTGCGCTTATCTGGAGTTATAGAAAGGACGGCGCAACATCTAAAATTCATTTCAAAAAGTCCTATAAAATCCTGATCGGCCTTATTCTCTTTGTAATCCTACAGTTTATAATTGTTAAAATGCGCAAATTCCTTTGATTTTTTGTATCATTTGCTAACTTTGTATAAAGCAAATACTTTCTTTAATCCTTTTTATCATGAAAACATTCTTAACACTTGTGTGCTCTTTCGGAGTTCTGCTTTCGGCAATTTCCGCGACATTGGTAATAGAAGGAAAATATCAGAATAAAAATGTTTATGTCCTTAACTCTTTCGGCTCGAGCGGCGTGGGTTTCTGTGCCCGGGAAATAAAAGTCAATGGTGCTATTACTACTGACGAGACCAACTCCAGTTCTTTCGAAATTGACCTTGCCGCCCTTAAACTAAAATACGGTCAGAGCGTAACCATTGAAATAGATCACAGCGAAGGGTGCACTCCAAAAGTACTTAACATGGAGGATCTTAAACCGAAACCGACCTTTGAGATCATGACCATGAATATTTCACCTTCAGGGTTGTTGAAATGGAATGCGAATAATGAAACCGGCTCGCTTCCGTATATTATTGAACAGTTCAAGTGGAACAAATGGGTTCCAATTGGCGAAATACAGGGTGTTGGAACTCCAGAAAACAACGAGTATACCTTTCAACTTTCAATGCATAGTGGCGAAAATAAATACCGGGTGAAACAAAAAGGATTGAATTCAATTTCACGGTTCTCGCAGGAGGTGGTGATTAAATCTTCTATTGACAAACCCTCGTTCGCTATTCGCAAAAATAATACTGGGATTGATTTTAGTCAGGAAACCGGGTATGAGCTTTTTGACGTTTACGGAACAGTTGTAAAAAGAGGCTACGGGAAACAAATTGATATTTCCAACCTACAAAAAGGGAAATACTACTTGTGTTATGACAATACAATGACGGAATTTAAAAAATAGGTTTTATAACGGCTTTCAGTTCATTTAATATCATAGCTGTTGCGCCCCAAATTTTATGATTCCCTAGAGAAAAATAGGGGGTTTTTATTTTCAGGCTTTTTGCCTCCCCCGGAAGTTCAATACTACCATCTTTCACGCTTTCGTGATTAAGTAAATCAGTTATCTGAAACCGGATTATATTTTTAACTTCCCGTTCGTTGGCTATAAATAAAGGATCTTTCTCGGTAATGATCCCTACAAAAGGTTCTACCAGAAAGCCACTAACAGGGATAAAAAGACTGGTTAACCGTCCAATAATTTTAATTCCATCTTTAACGCCAATTTCTTCATAACACTCCCTAATTGCAGTGTTTTCAGTTGTACCGTCCGTCGCATCAAATTTTCCTCCAGGAAGACTTATTTGGCCACTGTGAACGCCGAGATAGTTGTAACGTTCTGTTAGGGGTAAAAACCAGTTGTTCCGTTGATCGAGGCAAAATAACAACATAACCGCACTGAGCTTATAATCACTGGATGACAGCTTCTCAAGATCAACTTTACTTCTATTAAAAGGGGCCATCATAAACTGAGTTGTTGATCCTGGAAGCGTTTTTTGTAACTCTGCTTTTAACGTATTTATAAATTGTTCCAAAATAAAAACGAAAATAAAGAGCTTAAATTAAGTAAATTTGCACAATTAATTATGAGCGATTTTAAATTAAATACGATCGAGGAAGCCCTTGAAGATATCCGTAAAGGTAAAGTGATTATTGTTGTTGACGATGAAAACCGGGAGAATGAAGGTGACTTTATTACTGCAGCGCGTAATGCTACACCCGATGTAATCAACTTTATGGCAACCCACGGGAGGGGTTTGATATGCACCCCGCTTACAGAGGAACGTGCCCATGAATTAAAACTGGACATGATGGTTCCATCTAATACCTCGCTGCATGAAACTCCCTTTACTGTGTCTGTTGACCTGCTTGGATATGGCTGCACTACCGGTATTTCAACCTCAGACAGATCAAAAACCGTAAAAGCCCTTATTGATCCTACGATTAAACCGTCTGATTTTGGAAGACCCGGACATATTTTTCCTCTTAAATCAAAACCTGGTGGCGTGCTTCGCAGAACCGGTCATACAGAAGCCACTGTTGATATTTCGGTATTAGCAGGTTTTGAGCCTTGCGGGGTTTTGGTTGAGATTTTGAACGAAGACGGTACTATGGCCCGATTACCCCAGTTGATGAAAATCGCGGAACGTTTTGACCTTAAAATCATAAGTATTGAAGACTTGATTTCCTACCGTCTTGAAAAAGAAAGTATTGTAAGCCGACAGGTGGAGGTAAATATGCCAACGGAATGGGGAGATTTTAAGCTCATCGATTATAAGGTAGAAACAAACGGACAAGAACACCTTGCGCTTGTAAAAGGAGAATGGACGAAAGACGAGCCGGTTTTGGTCAGGATGCACTCCTCTTGCGTTACCGGTGATATTTTCGGCAGCTGCCGTTGCGATTGCGGCGCTCAGTTACACAAGTCGATGCAAATGATCGAGAAGGCAGGCAAAGGGGTCATTGTTTATTTAAATCAGGAAGGTAGAGGAATTGGCTTGTTAAATAAATTAAAGGCTTATAAATTGCAGGAAGATGGGCTTGATACCGTGGAAGCAAATGTAGAACTCGGGTTTAAAGCCGACGAAAGGGATTATGGCGTTGGGGCACAGATTCTGCGTGACCTGGGTGTTCGGAAAATTAAACTTATGACCAACAACCCCAAAAAACGGGCCGGACTTATTGGTTACGGCTTAGAAATTGTAGAAAACATCAATATTTCGGTGGGCTCCAATCCTCATAACGAAAAGTACCTGCAAACCAAGAAAGACAAAATGGGGCATTCGATTTAAAGCCCCATTTTAACCTTAAATGGCTGGCAATAATTTAGCCACACACTCCCCAAAGCCCACCCGAACACCATTCTTTTCGCAATGTCCCTTAACCGTAATGGTATCGTTATCATTTACGAATTTACGCTCAGATCCGTCTTTTAGCACGATTGGCTTTGTGCCCCGCCAGGTCAACTCCATCATACTGCCATATTCCCTTGGATCAGGTCCACTAATGGTTCCACTGGCCATCATGTCGCCGATATTTATATTGCAACCGTTAATGGTATGGTGCGCCAATTGTTGTTCCATAGTCCAATACATGTATTTGTAATTGGAAGTGCAGATCAGATTGTCCTCACCTTTTTCAGGCCGTAAATACACTTCCAGTTTTATGTCCAGATTTCGGTCACCCTTGTATTCAAGATAGGGCAACACTTTTGGGTCCTGAGTGTATCCTTTGGTTCGAAAGGGTTCGAGCGCCTCCAGCGTGACTACCCAAGGAGAAACCGTACTGGCGAAGTTCTTAGAAAGGAATGGCCCCAGCGGCACGTATTCCCAGGTTTGAATATCACGGGCACTCCAATCGTTAAACAATACCATACCAAAGATATAGTCGTCGGCCTTTTCCGTTGAAACCGTTTCTCCCATTTGGGTTTGTTTTCCGATAATAAAAGCTGTTTCCAACTCAATGTCGAGTAATTTGCTGGGTCCAAACACCGGCAATTCGGCGTCTGCTGGTTTTTGCTGGCCTTTAGGACGGTGAAAAGAATGTCCGCTCACACATATGCTGCTGGCCCTCCCATGATAACCTACCGGCAAGTGTTTCCAGTTAGGCATTAACGCGTTTTTAGGGTCTCGGATCATTGTTCCAATATTCACAGCATGGTCCATGCTACTATAAAAATCAGTATAATCACCCACTTTAACAGGCATGAGCATCCTTACGGCATGTTGGTGTTTAAAAACTCTTTGAGCCAATTGTTGATCTGTTTTTAACGCAGAATTTACATCTGATAGTAACAGCTGAATATCTGTTCTTAGTTTAGAAGTGATCGTTTTGCCCAATCCAATAAATTGATTGAGAGATTCTTCTCGCAAAGTGCTGGAATCAGCTTTTATTAAACCGACTAATGAAAGTTCGTACAGATCGATGATTTGATTCCCAATTGCCGAACATACTCTATGAGCAACAGAACCATCTGAATAAATTCCAAATGGAATATTGTGTATAGAAAAATCAGAATCCTGACTTACTTCTACCCAGGTTTTTAAGTTGTTGTTTTGCATAAATTTTAAGAAATTCTTGATTTGATATTCTCGATAAGGTCTTGCATTAATTCCTTATTGGGGCTCTTGGAGGCCGTTACCATGTTTAACGCATTAATCAACGTGTTTTGGTCCAACGCCGAATCAGACTCAACACTTTCAACAACCGTAAGCGCTTCCATAGCCAGACTAAAATCACTGTGACAGGCCAGGTCCACAAAGAACAAGAAGTCGTCCGAAAAATCAAGTCCGCATTCCCAGCAGGCAGCGGTTAGAATCGTTTTTTCTTCCATTCTCTCTGCTGCCTTAATACCATCCACAAGCATTTTTTGGGAATTACTCTCCTTCAGTTTACTAAAAATGGCTTCACTCTCCTGCCTTGTAACATTTGGCTCCAAGAGATTCTCGAGCAAGTCGGCTACCGCATTTTCTTTTTTGTTGAATCCACCCCGGTCAATAATGAGCGTACTGTACTCACTTTCATCAAATAACTTTTTAGGATCAAACGCATCCTCATCCAGTAATTCGTTTAATACATCGTCGCCCATCATTATTACATTAACTGTTTAATAATATCTTCTATTGAAACGCCCTCGGCTTCAGCTTTATAATTCACAACTAATCGATGCCGCAATATTGGCGTAGCAATTGCCCTGACATCTTCAATATCCGGACTAAACTTTCCGTGTAAAGCCGCATGGCATTTTGCTCCTATGATCAGGTATTGCGAAGCACGTGGTCCTGCCCCCCATTGTATGTATTTTTTAGTAACCTCAGCCGCATATTCACTGTTTACACGCGTTTTGTGAACTAATTTCACTGCATATTCTATCACATTATCTGCAACAGGTACTTTTCTCACCAAGTTTTGGAAATAAACAATTTCTTCGGCGTTAAGAACTTTATTTAACTGCACGTGGGTATTGGTAGTAGTAAGTTTAACCACCTGCAACTCTTCTGCAAATTTCGGGTAATCGAGCCACACATTGAACATAAACCTATCGAGCTGTGCCTCCGGCAAAGGGTAAGTACCTTCTTGCTCGATGGGATTTTGCGTTGCCAGTACAAAAAACGGATCGTCTAAATTATATTTTTTACCCGCTGTGGTAATTTGCCGTTCCTGCATCGCCTCCAGTAAAGCGGCTTGGGTTTTTGGTGGTGTTCGGTTAATTTCATCCGCCAAAACAATGTTTGCAAATAAGGGGCCTTTAATAAATTTAAAGCTCCGATGCTCATCCAATATCTCACTTCCGATAATATCACTTGGCATTAAGTCAGGAGTAAACTGAATACGATTAAACGTCAATCCCAAAGCGTCTGAGATAGTATTAATTAACAACGTTTTCGCCAAACCAGGGACGCCCACCAATAAACAATGCCCCTTGCTAAAAATAGAAATCAATACGTTCTTGATAGTTTCTTCCTGACCAACAATTACTTTACCGATCTCTGCATTGAGCTGTTTGTATTTGGAAACAAAGCCTTCAACAGCTTCGGTATCATTTTTAAAATTCATAGGTTATAAAGATAATAATTTAATTAACGCCCCGGTCAGCGTTTAAAGCAGTCCTTTTTCTGAAACTCAAATAAAAATAATTCATAAGTTCCTTCAGATTTTCTTCTTCCGTTTTCGTTTTATCGACGGTAAAATTAGAACTGACAATTTCTATTTTCGAACTTATTTTTTCTTTTGAATTTATAAAGGCTACAGACCATTGCTCTTCATCGTTTTTACTTTTGTAACTTTTGTAAACGTAGAGTCGCCCACTTTGATATTTATTTTTTGCCTCCACTTCTTTTATTAAAACTAAACTGTCTTTTCTACTTTTATCCTTATCATTCGTATAAAAATTACTTAACTGTTTCTGACTGCTCAGTACCGATTCGATAAGACTGGACTGAGACAAATAATCCTTATCGAACTTATCCGATAATTTTTCCTTTTCAAGCTCACTGTAAAAAAAAGCGCGGGTTATTTTATTCTTCGAGTAATACGGGATCAGGGTATCATTAATTACTACGTTTTGTTTTAACAAGTTGATGGCTACTGGCATGGCAATGTTCTGATTTTTTAGTTTAGAAACTTTGCTAAAGAACTGTTTTACCTTTTCGTCTGTTTTGTAAAACGGAGAAAGGATATAGGTATAATTAACCAATACTGGTCGGTTATAGGCTTCGATATTTCTGAGATAATTCGAGCCCTTGTACAAATTATTATACGTTAACCCCTGAAGATTTGACTGAATACTTTCGGCTAGTTCTTTCGCATAGTAATCCGCCATAGCATCACCCGATTGACCTGATATTTTCGTGGAAGAAGAATTAAATCGCTTTAAAGCCAGGGTGGCGTCTGCCAGAATGCCCTCTTTTTGAAGCGTATAGGTTTGAGGTGAAAGGATTTTTTTGTTAACCAGATCGGCCATTAATGAATATACAGACTCGCGGTATTCGTCATATTTGGTGAGTTTTAAAAAGCCTGGGAAGAATTTTTTACCCAATTCAAGTGAGTCGTGCAACACCGTGAAAATATCACTTACGGTATTTTCAGCTCCAACCAAAGGTGTTTCAGACATCAATAAGTCGTAAAACGCATCATATGAATTTTGAGTTTTGAGATAAGCCAATCCCTTTAGTAAACACAACTGCAAATAAAAACTATCTGTATACTGCTTATACAATTCTTTGTAAGGTGCTATTACTCTATCACTTTCAATAGTTCCGCCGTTTACAAACAATTGCGCTCTGCTATTTTCATTAACCAATCCCAGTTTTTTACCCGAAATAAAATTGACAAAATCGTCAGTAAATTCCTTTTGCATTTCCACCGAATTTTGCAGCGAAATATTTGCCCGTTGCCGTACTGCAGTATCGGCACTTGTCAGGTCTTCCAGCAAAATACCAAATTTATTTCTGAAAATATTTTTACCAATAACCGTATCCTTCGGAGCAAAGGTTTCCATAAAACCCTTCGCCCAGCCTTTTAAGCCCAAAGTTGTATCAAACGGTGTGCTTATTTCATACATCGTGCCATTTTTAAGAAATATTCTGAGATCAATTGCCCGTGTAGTAGCCGTGTCCTTTAATGTACATTTATAGATGTAACTGCTATCAACAAAACTTGTTGTTTTATCGTCGACACGCATCCCCGTGTTTTTAGAGAGTCCTTTGGTAATGCGCTCATCCAACATTTTGGCATCACGGTAGTCGTAATCGTTATACTTCTCGTATATGATATTTACATATTCATTACTGGATGGTGAGTAATAAAACTTGGTTTTGGTATTAAAATCAAAATCA